>Ga0268262_10001187_pt1 | contig 33015 bp, 24 predicted proteins | sample TergutNc150P3_FD_190354 | JGI IMG/M metagenome (GOLD analysis project Ga0268262, IMG submission 190354) | Nasutitermes corniger P3 segment gut microbial community from laboratory colony in Florida, USA - Nc150 P3 (SPAdes) (version 2) | ecosystem: Host-associated > Arthropoda: Insects >... | reverse complement strand
TTGCGTGGCGGCAACTAGGGAGTATTATGCAAGAATTTAAAATGCTTAAGGCCGAAGAGGCTACTGCTAAATTGCCAGACGGAAGAGAACTTGTATTTGAAACAGGTCGCTTGGCTAAACAAGCCTCTGGTTCGGCTATTGTTAAAATGGGCGATGCCTTTGTGCTAGCCACTGTGTGCTATGGCCCAGAAAAAGACGCGGATTTTTTCCCCTTAACCGTTGAATATAGGGAAAAAGCCTATGCCGCAGGCCGTTTGCCCGGTGGCTACAAAAAAAGAGAAGCCCAGCCCGGAGACGAAGAGACCCTCAGGGCAAGGATCATAGACCGCCCCATTCGCCCAATGTTCCCAGATGGCTTTAGGCGCGAGGTACAACTTATAGTGCAGGTTCTAAGCGCAGACAAAAGTTTTGAAGCCGATGTTCTCGGCGTTAGCGCGGCGAGCCTTGCCATAGGGCTTTCGGAGCTTCCCTTTGAGGAACAGGTTGCCGCTGTGCGGGTTGCCGTTGTGGAAGGAAAGCCTGTTATAAACCCAACATTTGCGCAACTTGATATTTGCGAGCTAGATATGGTGGTTGGCGGCACAGCAAACAGCGTGTGCATGGTGGAAGGCGGAGCTTACGAGGTTTCCGAGCAAACTATGATAGATGCAATTCAGGCAGGTCACGAGGCTATTAAGGAATTATGCAAGGTGCAAACAGAAATGGTGGCACGTCTTGCAAAACAAAAAATGGTTTTAACGCCAAAAGCTCAAAACGAAAATGCAGTTAAAATTGCAGAAGCCGTTAAGTCTGCCATTTACGATGAGCTTTGCAAAACGCTTCACACACCGATGGTGAAAACGCAGCATTACCCTGCTATGGAGGCTTTAGAAGAAAAAGCCCTTGAGAGCGAAGCTGTTGTTGCAATAGTTGGAGAAGACAGTTCACTTAAAAATCTTGCAAAAGCGGCTTTCAAAGATATTGAGCGCGACACAATGCGCAAAATGATTTTAGACGAAGGCGTGCGCATAGATGGCCGCAAAACAACGGATATTCGCGACATTGAAATTCAACTCGGAATTTTGCCGCGTTCTCACGGATCTGCAATTTTCCAGCGCGGAGAAACTCAAGCACTTGTGACTTGCACACTCGGTACAAAAAACGATGAGCAGCATATTGAAACTCTGCAAGGCGATGTTACCAAAAGCTATATGCTCCACTATAACTTCCCTCCATATTCCGTTGGCGAAGTAAAAAAACTTGGTATGTCCAGGCGCGAAATAGGGCACGGACACTTGGCAGAACGCTCGCTCAACGCGGTGCTTCCAACGCCAGAAGGTTTCCCGTACACCATTCGCGTTGTATCGGAAATTATGGAATCCAATGGTTCTTCTTCAATGGCTTCTGTTTGCGGAGGCAGCCTTTCTTTGATGGATGCAGGCGTTCCAATAAGCAGTCCGGTTGCTGGCATTGCTATGGGTTTAATATCCGAAAAAGGTTCTGTTAATGAAGGCGGGAAAATTGAAATTCTCTCCGATATAACTGGAACAGAAGACCATCTTGGCGATATGGATTTTAAGGTTACCGGAACAGAAGCTGGAATAACCGCATTCCAAATGGACATTAAAATAAAGGGAATAACTCCAGAGCTTATGGGCAAAGCCCTTGAGCAAGCGAGGCAGGGAAGGCTGCACATAATAGGCAAAATAAAAGAGGCAATTCCAGAGCCGCGCACAAAGCTTTCAAGGCTTGCTCCAACTATGCTCCAAATGCGCATTCCAACAACAAAAATTCGCGATGTTATAGGTTCCGGCGGCGCGGTGATAAAGAAAATCCAAGCTCAAACTGGTTGCAAAATAAACATCAGTGACGATGGCAATTTGGAAATAGCTGCACCTGGCGCAAAAGCAGGTTCCATGGCAAAGCAGATGATAGAGGAAATCACAAGCGAACCAGAACCAAACAAAGTCTATAAAGGCAAGGTTAAATCCATTCAGCCTTTTGGTGCTTTTGTGGAAATTTTGCCGGGCAGAGATGGCCTTATACATATTTCCGAAATCACAGACCATCGTTTGGAAAAAGTTGAAGACGCTTTGCATATAGGAGACGAAGTAACCGTGCTATGTTTGGGCGTTGATCCAAAGGGCAAGGTTAAATTATCTATAAAAGCATTGCTGTCAAAACAGGAAAATTCCCAGCCAGCAGAGGGAATAGGAGTGTGAAAAATGCGAGAAATAATTGTAAATCACATAGACAAATGCGTGGGTTGCAACCATTGTATCAGAGTTTGCCCAATTACCGAAGCGAATATCGCTTTTCTAGACAATGGAAAAAACAAAGTTAGAGTGGACAATACTAAATGCATTGCCTGTGGAAGTTGTTTAACCGCATGTACTCACGGTTCCAGAAGGTCCGAAGACGATACTAAAGATTTCTTTGAAGATTTGCAAACTGGAAACCCAATAAGCGTATTTGCAGCACCTGCCATAAAAAGCAATTTTGAAGAATATGGACAAATATTCACTTGGTTGCGCTCAATGGGAGTTAGAAAAATTTACGATGTTTCGCTAGGAGCCGATATTTGCACTTGGGCGCATATTCGCTACATTCAAAAAAACGGGCCAAAACCTATTATATCCCAGCCTTGCCCAGCAATTGTGAATTATATTTTAATGCACAAAAATGAACTTTTGAAATATTTATCACCAGTGCATTCTCCAATGCTTTGCACAGCGGTATATATGCAAAAATACGAAAAAGTTGGAACAAAAATCGCAGCACTTTCTCCGTGTGTGGCAAAGGCTTATGAATTTAATGCAACCGATATTGTGGACTACAACGTAACTTTTAGAAAATTGATGAGGTATATTAGAGAAAACAACATAATGTTGCCTTCAAAACCCAGCGGGTTTGATAATTTCGATGCTGGTCTGGGTTCTCTATATCCAATGCCCGGCGGTTTAAAGGAATGTGTTGAGCATTATGTTGGAAGAAAGCTAAGAGTTGATAAATCGGAAGGACCAAAAATTGTGTACGGTGCTTTGAATGAATATGCCAAGCAACCTATATCAAAACTTCCCGTTCTGTTCGATGTGTTGAACTGCGCTGAAGGTTGCAATGCGGGAACTGGTTGCGAACATAATATTGATATTTTTGAGATTAATACTAAAATGGATGCCTTGCGCCAAGCAGCAATCAAGGAAGATAACCTGAAATATATGGAAGAGTTATTCAAAAAATTTGATGAAACCTTGCACCTGGATGATTTTATCAGAAGTTATGTTCCAACTACAGTAAGGACTATTCCTATTAACCGAGAAAAGATAGATGCTGCTTTTATGTCTATGAACAAAGTAGATGATGCATCTAGAAATTTCAACTGCGCAGCTTGTGGTTGCGAAACTTGTTTGGAAATGGCCGAGAAAATAGCAAAAGGCATAAATGTTCCCGAAAACTGTGTACAAAAAATGCACAGCGAGGTTATTCAGAAGCACGAAGAAGCAAAGAACATTTTAAGCAGCTCCATAAATAGCTATGAAAATATTTTCAACGAAACTGCCCAAATAAGAAAAATGACTGAAAATATTACCTCAAGCATGACCGAAGTGACCGATGCCGTTGCTCAGTACAATCAAATGGTAACAGATATAGAGAGAATATCCGAAAAAGTCAACATCATATCTCTTAATGCATCTGTAGAAGCTGCAAAAGCAGGGCAGCACGGGCTTGCTTTTGGCGTGGTTGCAAAAGAAATAAGAAGCCTTGCCCAAAGTTCGGCAGATTCAGCAATGCAAACAAAAGAAGCGGCAGACAAAGCAAATGGCGCAATAATAACAGTAAACGATATGGTACTTAAAATAAAAGAAAAAGTACAATCCTCTTGCGATGTTATAGAAACCATTTCAGAAGATGCAAAAAAGATAGCACACAAATAGGTTGTAAGTGTACAATCCTAAATCTGCTATAGCTACGGAATTCATAGATAATCAAGAAATTCTTGATTCTTTGGAATATGCCCAAAAAAACGGGGATAACCGAGAACTTATCAGAGAAATTTTGGATAAAGCGCATAATTTCAAAGGAATTTCTCATCGCGAAGCTATGGTTTTGCTGGAATGCAAAGATGCGGAATATAACAAGGAAATTGAAGACTTGGCAAAAAAAATCAAGGAAAAATTCTATGGAAATCGCATAGTTATATTTGCGCCCCTGTATTTATCCAATTATTGCGTAAATGGCTGCCTCTATTGCCCATATCACCTTAAAAACGAAACCATTAGAAGAAAAAAATTATCCCAAGAAGAGATAAAGCGCGAAGTGATAGCCTTGCAGGATATGGGGCATAAGCGTTTAGCGTTAGAAACTGGAGAAGACCCAGTTAATAACCCCATTGAATATGTTTTGGAGAGCATAAAAACTATTTACAGCATTAAACACAAAAATGGAGCGATTCGCCGCGTGAATGTGAATATTGCCGCGACAAGTTTGGAAAATTACAAAAAATTAAAAGATGCAGGCATTGGAACTTATATTTTATTTCAAGAAACCTATAACAAAGCCAGCTACGAAAAATTGCACCCAACAGGGCCCAAGCACGACTACGCACACCACACCCAAGCGATGGACAGGGCAATGGCAGCGGGCATTGACGATGTTGGAATTGGGGTGCTGTTCGGCTTGAATTCATATCGCTATGATTTAGCGGGGCTTCTGATGCACGCCGAGCATTTGGAGGTGGTTTTTGGCGTTGGCCCTCATACAATTAGCGTTCCGCGTGTTCGTGCTGCCGAAGGTGTTAATCCAGATGATTTTGGAAATGGAATAAGCGATGATCTGTTTGCAAAAATAGTTGCAATTATCCGCATAGCCGTTCCATATACCGGAATGATTATTTCCACCAGAGAAAGCGAGCAATCAAGAGGGCACGTTTTAGCCCTTGGCGTATCTCAAATTAGCGGCGCATCTTGCACCAGCGTTGGCGGTTATGCAGAAAAAGAAAAAGCCGAAGACAACACCGCCCAATTTGAAGTGATAGACAACCGCCCCTTGGATGAGGTTGTGCAGTGGCTATTAAATATGGGCTACGTGCCAAGTTTTTGCACCGCCTGCTACCGCCAAAACCGCACCGGCGACCGCTTTATGAGTTTGGTGAAAAGCGGCCAAATAGCAAATATTTGTCCTTCAAACTCCCTTATGACTTTAAAAGAATATTTAGAAGACTACGCGAGCGAAGCGACCAAAGCCATTGGCGAGAAGATAATTGCCGAGCAGCTGGAACTTATTCCTAATGAGAAGATAAGGGAAAAGGTTAGGGCGTGGCTGGAGAAGATACGCGGTGGGGAGAGGGATTTTAGGGTTTAGGTTTTATATTTTTTGAATCAGCACTCTTGCGAAAACTTCTTTTCCGTTTATATATGGTCTGTATTGTTTTTCCTTCACTATTTTATATCCTTTTTCCAATATACCGCTTAAAATTGGTGTTGTAGATACAGCAAAAGGTTTCTTATAATCATCTGGAATATAACAATAATCAACTAACAATATTTTTGAATCATCGTATTTTTTATACTTTTCTGGTATATCTTTCAACGGAATTATTTTTAGATTTTTATATTTTGGTCTATTTTTAACATTGAAGTTTGTAAACCAAAAAGCTGCCGCACGTGTAAGTTCTTTCTTTGGCGTTAAAAACCAACGTAAATCATTATATCCCGTCCATACCTGTCTTTTTATAAAATATGGAATATAAGCATCATTTTTAACATTTGTTTCATTAGATACAATCAAAAACTTCTTTCCGCTTTCAATGACAATTTTCCAATAATCAGCCATTCTTGAAAAAGGCGGATTGGTGCAAACTATGTCTGCATCCTCATTGAGTATTTTCAATGACAGCGGGTCATCAAAACTCCCTGAATAACCTCTTGGATAATCCTTAAATTCTTTAAAACCATCTTTGGTAAATATATATCCTTTTGTGCCTTGATTGAACAAATCCACAGGACCGCTATAATGGGTGCATATCAGTTTTTTCAATTCAAGCTCAATGAACTTCCGCAAAAAATACAAAGCAAACGGAGACGTGCTATTTTCGTCATCGCCAACAGCATCATCACAGTTGCAAAAAACAACTTTATTTTTCCAAATTTTTTTATCATACATAGATAGTTCTTTTTCAATGTCTTCGTATCTAGTATAAAATTCGTCATTTTTTATCTGCTGTGCTTTTTGGAGTACATCTTTTTTTGTAAGTCCTCTTTCTTTAAGAGACGGTTTTGTTCTCTTTACGATTTTCACTACCTGCTTTTTGTCTTCTTCTTTGATGTAAATTTCTTTCATAAACAATTTATGAGACTTAATAAAATTGACATAATCCTTAAAGAAGTGAGGGTTGCAAAAATATATTTCCTTGCTTGCTGCCTCCCGAAAGCGGAAAAATTGTTCTTTAATGTCATTTTCCACCTGAGCCATATCCTTAACCTCGCAAGCAAACAAATACTTGTAAATATTGTCTTTGGACTTGCCAGTCATATTATTATATTCTTTCAATCTGCGTTCAAGGTCGCTGGTCTTGCCAATTTTGCATTTTGAAGGCTCCAGCGATGCCTGAACAATATAAATATACTCTTGCATTTTATTCTCCGTTTATCTAATTGGGAATATAGAAAAAATTTACTATATTTACCATAGACAAGGGCAAAAATGTCAATGAAACTCTATCACGGAAGCAACCAAGCAGTGGAAAAACCGCAGATAATAGCTGCGGTTAGGGGTTTGGATTTTGGTAGAGGTTTCTACACCACAAGCAATTATGAACAGGCTGTGAGATTTACAAAAAACGTTGTAAAAAGAAAAAAAGAAGGCAAGTGTACGGTTTCGGTATATAATATAAACGAGGAAGGTTTATTTAAAAATTGTTCAGTTATGAAATTTGAGAAACCAAATGAGGAATGGCTGGATTTTGTTTCGCTGAACAGAAGAAGTGCTTATAATGGGAAAATTTATGATGTGGTTATTGGACCAGTAGCTAATGACACAGTTTATAATGTGATAGACCTTTACATAGATGGGACTTTCAGCAAAGATGAAGCTATAAAACGACTGAAAGTGAGAGATTTATATGACCAATGGACTTTTTGCTCAGAAAAATCCATAGAATTTTTGAATTTCTGCAATTCGGAGTTTGTATGAGCGAGCGAATACTTAAACATTCCGCTACAATGCGAATAAAAGTTGCTGGGGTGGCAAAGTTGCTTGAACAGAGAGACAAAATGAGTTTTCATAATTCGTTGGATTATATTTACAACTCCAATGTTTTTTCTGACCTTGACGATGAAGAAACAAAAATCTGGCATTATTCCAATGAAACTCTTTACGATTTACTGAAACAGGAAAAAACAAACGGCAAGGCGGATTATCCCGATGTGTGAATTATCAGATGAAGTTAAGAAATACTGCGTTTTTGCCATAGAGGAATATCGGGCGCATAAAGGATTATCCGGTGCAGCAGCTTTTTCGCTTTTCAAAGAAAATGATTTACTAGATTACATTGAAGAATTTTACGATGTTCTTCATTCAAACGGAACAGAGTATTTGATTTGCGATATTGATGATTATTTAGAAAATAGAGGTAATAATCCGCCTAAAGGCAAGGGTAAATAAAAAAATTAAAAAAAAAGTTATTTTAATCTTGCCAAGCTGGCAAAAAAATTCTATATTTAAAGTAGATGTTCAACCATAGGAGAAAGAAATGCTTAAATAAACGACATCTTTGGTAGTTTACCGCTACTAAATAGTCAAGCAAACTACAATATTTTGACACAAATCGCCAAAATATGCTATATAAATGATCTCATTGACTATTTATTCTAGGTACCACCGACATTTGTTATGCAATAAACTGCTATTTTGGCGTTTTTTCAACTATTTTTTCAAGGAGAAAGATATGCAGCAGAATTTTAATGGATATGTTCCCGTTCCTTCGCGGGAGTTAGGCAAAGGTATTACTCTTTGCAAGTGCGAAAAGGATATAATTGAACTTATATCGATTAAGGCATGGGCAGAAAAACATTCCTTTGACCAAGGAGACACGTTTGATTATTTGAAAGGAAAAATCTTAGATGGCGTATTGGTTAAATCAGTAAACACAAAAGTTTCTGAGGCAGCATTGGATGCTCTTAAGAGCGATGTTCTAGCTGCTCAAAAAAGAAAACCACTTAATAAAGGCATGAAAAAAGCCAAAGTGTCGGAAAGTTCGGGTGGAAAAAGTATCTTAACAATGTTAAAAAAAATAGACAAACCTAAGCCTGTATTGCAAGCAATAGTCGATATCACAAAGGTTGTGGATCCTGCCATTTTAGCAAGAATTCAAAAGAGCAAGCAAGAAAAATCCGCTATGCGTACACTACGCATACAGCCTCGGCAAACTAGAGATATAATAATAGATTTAGATGAATTGAAAAAAGCGGATAAAATCTACATAGACACTTGCTCTTTAATGGAAACTCCATTTGAAAAGTTTTTTGAAAAAGCAAATCCAATTCTGAGAAATTACAATAAAAAATTGATTGTTCCATCTGTAGTAGTAAATGAATTAAGAAAAATAGCAGATAGCAAGGACCCGGAAAAACAAGGAAAAGCAAAAACTGCAATAAATGTATTGGATACTATTATGAGTGAAATAGAACTGAGCAATGAAGAAGATGATAATGAAAAAATAGCAGACCAAGTGTTTAAAATCATTTTTGAAAGATACAGAAATAAATGTAAAATGCTTTTAATTACTCAGGATTTAGTCTTATCTGATGAAATTTTAAGTATAAACAATAGCCAAGCGGTTCATGGTGAAAAATGTGTAGTTTACAGAATAAATGATGATGGAGAACTATGTGAATCAAAAAAAAACAAATGGCAATGGCAAATAAAAAAATTAAAAAAAGTCACCGCAGTGAAAAAAAATAATGTAAATTATATTAGTATTAGTTCAACCATAGGAGAAAGAAATGCTTAAATAAACGACATCTTTGGTAGTTTACCGCTACTAAATAGTCTATATAAAATAAAATATTTTGACATAAATCGCCAAAATATGCTATATAAACGATTTCTTGACTATTTTTTATTGGTACCACCACATTTGTTATGCAATGAACTGCTATTTTGGCGTTTTTTCAACTATTTTCCAGGAGAAAATATGCGAGATACTAAAGGATATACTAAGCTTGCAAAATTGCAAGAGTTAGGCAGACTTATTCATAGTTTACCAAAAGGAGTATTCTTATGAGTAATGAACTAATATCAATCAAAGCTTGGACAGAAAAACATTCCTTTGACCCATATGATACGTTTGACTATTTGAAAGGGAAAACCTTGGATGGCGTATTAGTTAAATCCACAAACACAAAGGTTTCTGAGGCAGCATTAGATGCTTGTAAGAGTGATGTTTCCGCTGCTCAAAAAAGAAAACCACTTAATAAAGGCATGAAAAAAGCCAAAATGTCGGAAAGTTCGGATGGAAAAAGTATCTTAACAATGTTAAAAAAAATAGACAAACATAAGCATGCATTGCAAACAAAAGCAGGTACACAAGACGACTTAAACGAAATCTTGAACTCAGGACAAGAAAACAAAGGCATAGCCGTTTCTGACGAAGCTCTTGAAATTTACAACAAAACTCTCAACGACTTTAAAGAAGAAGTTGTTATAGAAGGCATAATTCGCCACGTTAGCGACTTAGAAGTTTTTGTTGATGTAAAAGGAAAATCAGAGGGAATAATTCCCCGCGAGGAGTTCAAAGAAGGCGAGCCAATAGAGATAGGCTCAAAGATAGAAGTATATATAGACAAATTTGAAAACGAAGACGGCCGTTTTGTTCTTTCAAAACAAAAAGTGGATTTCTTGAGAATTTGGAAACAGGTTTACGAAGCCTACGAAAGGGGAGATGTTGTGCGCGGCACTCTTTCTCGCCGCATAAAAGGTGGAGTAGAAGTGGATTTATTTGGTATTCCGGCATTCCTGCCTAGTTCAGAAATAGACCTTCGCCAAATTCCAGACATCAACATAATAATTGGTCAGGAATTTGATTTGAAAATCATAAAAATCAACAAAGATCGCAGGAGCATTGTTGTTAGCCGCCGCATTGTGCTTGAAGATGAGCGCAACAAGCAAAGGGGCAATGTTTTGGATACTTTGGAAAAGAATCAGGTTCGCAAAGGCATTGTGAAAAACATAACCGAGTTCGGTGCATTCATAGACCTTGGTGGTGGCGTGAAAGGCTTGCTGCACATAACAGATATGAGCTACGAGCGCATTGATGACCCAAAAGAGATTGTGCAGCTTGGGCAAGAAGTTGAAGTTGTCATTTTGGATTTCAACGACAAAAAGGAACGTATTTCGCTTGGCATAAAGCAACTTCACCAACACCCGTGGAAAGAACGCTACCCCAAAGGCATGAAGGTCAAAAGCAAAATTGTCTCTGTTACCGATTATGCTGCCTTTGTTGAACTAGAAAAAGGGTTGAAAGGCTTAATTCACGTTTCCGAAATGTCTTGGAGCAATCACTTGCCGCACCCAAACAAACTTTTCACCGTTGGTCAAGAAATAGAAGCTGTTGTTCTAAATGAGTACATTGAGGGCAAGCAAATTCCTCTTGGCATAAAGCAGTTAGAAACAGATCCGTGGGAATCCATTGAAAGCGAGCTTTTGCCTGGTACAAAGGTCATCGGTGAGGTTCGTTCCATTGCGACATTCGGTGCCTTTGTTGAAATTAAAGACGGCGTTGACGGCTTAATTGAGCACCCGGGCGAAATGATTAAGAAAGGTGATAAAGTGGAATGCGTTGTGCTTGCAGTAGATAGCGAGAGACGCAGCATTTCTCTTTCAATGAAGCACTTAGGAAACGATCCGTGGAATGGTGGTGATACTAGTCCTAAAATTATTCGAGATATTAACGGATGGACTCGGCTTGCAAAGTTGCAAGAGTTTAGCGGCAAAGGCGTTACCTTTACCCTTAGGGAATGCGAAAAAAATGGAATAAATTCTTATGAAATTCTGGACATTCTCCATATTGGAAAATATAAAGGAATGTTAGATAATATTTGGCGAAACCAAATTAAACGCATCCTGCTGAAGAGGGATATTGTCGGTATTCAAAAAATTGTCGATGGTGGATGGGCAAGTGAAGAAGACTTTTTCTTAGTTTTTGAAAATAACGAAGAAGTTTCAAACCTCAGTCCTCTTGAAATTATGAGAAATATAGCAATAGGTTTGAATGAATTGAAACTGAAAGACAAACAGGAATGTTTTATTATTTCTCCAAAAACCATAAAAAATGAATTGCAATTTGTAGGTTTGTTTGAATTATTTGACGAACTGGATTTACTAGACGAGAAATATTTGTCTTCCAATGTTAATGAGTGGCGAAAAGACCATCAAAAAGCTAATCGACCTAATTTTCAAGATGACATTTATTCCCTTGTCAAAAGTTTTGAGAAATATTTAGAGGAAGTAGGTAATGATGATGCAAAGAAAATTTTGGACAAAGTGTTAGCCAAAGAGGAAGAAGATGTATTTAGCAGATACAGCGATTTAATAGGTTTGTTGAATAATATTTGCATAAAAAAATTGCAAGTTCAATCTGATAATCCTTCCGAAGTTCAGCCAATTTTAGATGAAATGAACAAATACTGTGAACTTAGTGTTGGATCTAAGAACAAAAGAGGTCAAATTGTTGTGAGTTTCTACACAGATAAATGGCAAGGTACATTTAATGTAGATAATGATTATGTTTATATTCCGTTCCAATATTGTAGGCATAGAATTGATTTTAGGAACAAACCAGAGTGGTTTGTAGCAGATTTTTCTTTCTCTATAGATGAAAAATCAACTATTGATTTCAGTATTTTTACAAAAAAATTCGATGAACGACATAATATATCGAATTCATATGAAACTAGGGAAAAAAATGTAGAAAAATGGCGGACTATGCCTGAAAAAGAAAAGGAGTTCATAGAAGAAAATGCCTTTTCCGTAAGTTATAAGGAAGTGGAAATCAGAGGCATAAAAGCCATTTTTTCCTTAACTGATAACTTAAATGATAAAACTTGGGATATTATGAAAAAACATAAAAATGATGGAACGATTTTGTACACGGATTCAGCAAATAGGCCTCGTGAAATGGTGAGAATAGGTAAAATACTCGAGTTCGATTATAAGACTGTTACTATAAGAGATATTCGTTTCGCAAAAGAAGAAATATACGAAAAAGGTACGCTTGTAGAAATTATTATTCAGAAAATAACCCCATTCAAAAAACAAGTGGAAGCATGTGCGAAATTTTTGAAGGGAGATATGGTTAATGATAAGTTTAATAGCATTTTGGCTAATGATGATCCGGAAGTGGAATATCCATATAGCAAAGATAACAAAGAGTTAAAGGAGTGGGATTATAAGGATTTTAAAGAAAAGGTTTTTAACCCGAATTTGAAAACAGATGAAACGCAATTGAGAGCTGTTTTGGAGGCAATTAGCTATAAACCTATTTATCTCATACAAGGACCTCCGGGAACGGGCAAAACTACCGTAATAGTTGAATGTATTCGTCAAATCATTGAACGGGAACCAAATTCGAAAATATTGGTGACTTCGCAATCTAACCTTGCGGTTGATAATGTTTTGGAAAAAATATTAGAGGTTAAACCAGAGTTGAAATTTATGCGATTGGCGAGTGAAAGCGAAGACAGGGAAATGAATGTAACAGAAGCGATTAAACCTCATACTTACAGAGCAAAGTTAGAAAGATGGGTGGATAAGACAAGAGAAAATCACATCGAATTTATAAAAAACAAATTTATGGACAAAGAACAAGATGAGGATATTTTTAACTTTCGTAAAAAAGTGAAAGATATTGAATTTAACAAATTCAAAGAAGAACTAAACAAAGAGCGTAAGTACCCCATCAAAAAATTATTTGAGAATTCAAATCCGGGAAGTATGGGGGATGTAAATAAAACATTTGAAGACTTTTTTAGCAAAGAATATTTAGAATTAAAGGATATAGGGGGAGATTGGAAGGCATTTTTAACCAATGCCACAGAGAAAAACTTAGAACTACAATCCAAAATCAACAACGGAAGTGAGGAGATAGGTTTTTTGCCTGCAATGATAGAAGATATGAGTATAATAGGGGCAACCTGCATTCACATAGCAAGTTCAAAATACAAAGGGTTTAAATTCGATTACGTGTTTATAGACGAAAGCAGCAAGGCAAGCCCAGCAGAAGCATTAGTTCCTATAAATATGGGGAGAAATATAATTCTCATTGGAGACCATAAACAATTACCACCAGTTGTGACAAGGGAAGATGCGGTTAAACAAAAAGTCAGAGAAAAATTGGAAGACAATGGGCTTGATATAGAAAAGGAATTCGGTGAAAGCCTTTTTGAAAAAAAGATAATGCAGTTTGAAAAAAGCGAAGAAAAACAAAAATGCATAAGGATGCTGAATATTCAATATAGAATGCCAAAGCAAATAGGTTCTCTTATTTCCAAGAACTTCTATGATGGAAAATTAGAAAATCCATTGCCTGAAGTAATTCCTGATTTCGATGAAAAGCACAAACTTGACTTGAAATTGAAAATAGATACTTCCATTGTATTTTTCAGAACCTCAGAAAATGATAACGGAAATAAATTTAAACGAGAAAATGAGGGTAATGTGAAACGGATAAAAGAGATTTTGGTAAAATTGGATGAGCGTTGTGCGGATAAGCCCATAAAGCCCACAGTTGGGATAATTGCCGGTTACCGAGGTCAGGTTGAATTGTTGCGCAGAAGTATAATAACCGAACAATACAAGAATTGTCTTGTTGAGATAAATACCGTTGATAAATTTCAAGGTGCGGAACGGGATATAATTATTTACGATATAGTACGAAGCGAAAGCAGCAATGCTAATATTGGCTTTTTAGACGATGACCGTAGGATAAATGTGGCATTTTCCCGTGCTAAATGCTTTTTAATTATAGTTGGAAACAGCGAATATATAAAAAAAGCAAGACCTAATCCTGGAGAAACAGGAATATATAAACAATTCAAATTGCAAAACATAGTAAAGGATTTGGATAAAGAGAAACTTGTGTTCAACGATTTAGAGGAGGTATTCTAAAATGATTATATGGAACATCAAAACAAACGAGGCTTTTCATAGAGAATGGAAAGAATTCGAGTATTATTATCGTACGGAAGATTATCGTTTAAAACATATTTTTGAAATTTATTTGCCTTTTTGGCAATGTAAGCAAAACATTGTTGTGGAAAAACAATTGGAATTGGATAGATTCTCAAAAATTCTATTGAAATATATTCGTTGGGAAAAAGAGTATCATAAAAGAGAGCCCTCTCATGCGAATATTTGCGATTTTTTAGGCATAGAAAAGGATCATTTTAGCATAATGATGCAATTATATTTTCTGAAAAAAAATAATTGGATTCGGATTATAGAGCCGGATAAATATGAAATTACTCACGAGGGCATAGAATTTTTGGAGAATAAAAAAATACCTTTAACGATGGAAACAAAAGACTTTGAATATATGACAGGAGAGAAATATTCTTTTAATGATATGACAAACGATTTTTTTGACTTTCGTGGGTATAAATATTCGCAAACTCACGCGATGGAAAAAGAACAAAACAAGACGGCTTATATCAAACATAAGAATAAACCAACCTATAGGAAGGTAGAAGAGAAGAGAAATGATTTTTTCAAATTTTACAATTCTGTGAAGGAGAATCCGAATGAATTTTTTTACGATTTCGCAGATAATACTCTTGAAAGCCACAAGAGAAGCATTTGCTTTTTAGGTTTTTTGTATGAGAAAAAAGAAAGACCTGACGATATAATAATTGATATTAGGCAATTTGAAAAAACTGTAGAGACATTTAAGGGGAATGTGCTAGAAGAAGAATTGAGCAAAAAAGTGACGGAATATGTGAAAAGTGACGAGTTTGAATGTAAAGAATATTCAGATTCTGCGAGTTCAACAAGCTCGGAACTATCAACAGAAAGCGATGATATATATGATAAGCTTGTTAAAGCGGCAGAACCGGAGCATAGCAAAATTGACCAAGATGGTTATATTTTGATGAACGAATTTGCACAAACTTGCAAAAGTTTAGGCATAGGTTGGGATAGAGATGCAGGTTTTAAAAAATTTTTGGAAAACCATAACAATATTATTGAATTTAAACCAAATACCCCATTTAATGCTCCTGCTATTAGAATTATACCGAAAATATCCGAAAAAACTATTTTTTTGGAACAAAAATTGAAAGACGTGGATAAAATCTACATAGACACTTGCTCTTTAATGGAAACTCCAATTGAAAAGTTTTTTGAAAAAGCAAATCCAATTCTGAAAAAATATAATAAAAAAATAATTGTTCTATCTGTAGTAATAAGGGAATTAAAAAAAATAACAAATAGCGAGAAATACGAACTAGAAAAACGAATAAAGGCAAAAGCAGCACTAAAAGAACTAAATCCTATAAATGAAATAGAACTGAGCAATGAAGAAGATGATAATGAAATAAAAGCAGACCATGCGTTTAAAATCATTTTTGAAAGATACAGAAAGAATAATAAGATGCTTTTAATTACTCAGGATTCTCCATTATCTAATGAAATTTTAAATACGAACAATAGCCGAGCAGTTCCTGGCAAAAAATGTGTAGTTTGCAGAGTAAATGATGAAGGATACTTATGCGATGTAATCAACGTATAACGACCAATAGAAATTTACTATATTAGCACAATGCAATCCACACCCACATCCTCCAGAGTCCACATCGGTATTTTCGGCAAGGTGAATAGCGGAAAATCAACCTTGTTGAACGCCCTTACTTCGCAAGAAGTTTCTTTGGTTTCTGAACAAAAAGGAACTACTGCCGACCCTGTTTACAAAGCTATGGAAATATACGGGATTGGCCCCGTTGTTTTTATTGATACAGCAGGCTTTGAAGACGATAGCAGCATTGGAATTCTGCGCATTGAGAAGAGCAGGGAAGTTATTAAAAAAACGAATATGGCTATTGTATTGTTCAGCGATATGGATATTGAAGAGGGAATGCAATGGGTGGCCGCTCTTAAAGAACAAAATGCCAAGGTTATTATTGCAGTCAATGATATGGAAAACAATAATGCGGTAGGCATTGTTGCTAAATTGAAATTGGAATTTAATGAAGATATTATCATTGTAAATGCTTTGAAAAAAAACAATATTGAAAAAATCAAAGAGGCCTTGATTAGAAATGCTCCAAGCGATAAGGAAATTGATATAACGGGCAACTTGGTTAAAGAAGGCGACACAGTTATGCTGGTTATGCCCCAAGACATACAAGCTCCAAAAGGCAGACTGATACTACCGCAGGTGCAAACCCTCCGTGAGCTTTTGGATAAAAAATGCTTGGTTATGAGCTGCGTAACGGGGCAAATTGATGAAACGCTTGCCGCTTTGAACAAAGCACCTAGTTTAATAATATGCGATTCTCAGGTATTTAAAATTGTGCACGACAAAAAACCAAAAGAGAGCAAATTAACATCTTTTTCTGTGCTTTTTGCCGCATACAAAGGCGATATTGAGGCTTTTTTGAGCGGAGCCAAGGCCATTGACGGCTTAACGGCAAATTCGCACGTTTTAATTGCGGAGGCTTGTACTCATGCACCACTTAGCGAAGATATAGGGAGAGAGAAAATCCCCAATTTGCTAAAGAAAAAATACGGGGATTTATCCGTGACAGTTGTCTGCGGGGCAGATTTTCCCAAAGATTTAACAAAATACAACTTGATTATCCACTGCGGTGCCTGTATGTTCAACCGCAAATATGTATTGTCTAGAATAGAAGAAGCAAAACGGCAGAATGTTCCCATAACCAATTACGGAATAACCATTGCTTATTTGCAGGGAATACTTGATAAAGTTAGTTTTTAATTTTCTATGTTATCCATCTATGTCATCTAAGAAAACGCAAAAAGATAGTGTGGTCAATATGCTAGATGTTTTTCGCAGAATAGATTTTTTTAGTGATTTAGACGAAGCTGCGTTGAATAGATTTGCACAAATAGCCACTATCCAAAACTTTCAGCACGAAGAAACCATTATGCTTGCAGGTGATACCCGCAGAGCTATATTTTTTATAGCAAAAGGGCAGGCAAAAGTTTTTTCCGATTCCAAAAACTCCAGAAACAGCATTTTGAATTTGCTTGGCACAGGGGATTTTTTTGGTGAAATACAGTTGTTTAACGAAAGCGGAAAAAGTTTCATTTCGGTTAAAGCCGAGGAAGAATGTTCCATTATAATTTTCAAGGGAAAAGATTTTATAAATGAGATGACAAATAATCAAAAATTATTCATAGCTTTTTTAAAAGAAACAACGCAAAAATTAAACAAAGCCTATATGCAAATAGCCTCCCTTTCCATGAGCACCATTAAGGAGAGAATAAAATCTTGCATAATGCAATTCATAGAAGAAAGAGGCATTAGAGTATCTCACAACAGCGGCACTGCAATAAGGTTGAAAAACCGCCCCACCCAGCAGCAGTTGGCAGAGATGAGCGGCACCACAAGAGAAACTGTGAATAGAGAATTATCTGCACTTGTAAAAAATGGATATATAGAACTGAGCGGAAAAGATTTACTTCTGTTAAAGAATTTCCCAGCTTAATTGCTAAGGAGAATAGATGAACAATTTTGCAAAAATAATCGCCTTTGACTTGGAAACCACAGGTTTAGACGATAACAAACACGAGATAATAGAAATAGGCGGAGTGAAGTTTTCCGTAAAAGAGAGCAGAGGGCGCATAGTTCCAGATAAAATAGAGGAATTCCAGTCTTTTATAAAAGCATCAAAACCAAACGAGGCCGTAAATGTGAACCACATAACAGACGATATGCTTATATCTGCTCCTTCTATTACAGAAGTGTTGCAAAAATTCAAAGTTTTTTGCGATGATGCAAACTGCCTTGTTGCGCACAATGCCCCATTTGATACCAAATTTTTAAGCACGGCTTATGGAAAACACTCCATCCCTGCACCCCAGCTCCCAATTTTAGACAGCATAAAAATAGCTCGCAACACAATACAGCTTCCAGATTACAAACTGGGCAACATAACAAAAGCCCTTGAATCTAGAAACGAGATTAGCTTTAAAATAAAAGACGAATCTATGCACCGCGCTGTTTACGACTGTGAAATGCTTATGCACATTTTGGTTGCGCTTTTGCGAAACAGGATTTCAATGGAAGACTGGGCAGGGCAAGCATTTTTGCAAGCACTCAAAAAGAAAGATATTCAACAAGATCCAGGGCAAATAAAGCCTGTGATACCCAAAGCAAAGGGTTTCTTTTAGGCTTCAAAATTCAGCCACAGGAACATCTGTTGCAAAATAATGTATTTTGCTGGTTCTTTTTTGTACAGCAAAAAAGCATCGTAGCTGTGATTTTCCAAATAATTTTTATTTATATCCAAGTTAAGCCAATCTGCTATGGTTATTAACTCTGTTATTCTGTTGACCAATTTTTGGAGATTTTCGGTATTATCCAAAGTTTGGTTTTGCATTTCTTGAACCCTAGATATTAACTTTGTTAAACGTTCCATAAATAATTTATCTAAAAGCGTGTATTGCAAGGGAACTCGCAGGGAATCGAATTCCTCTTTCATTTCCTTTATTTTTTCAAAGGCTAGAGAATCGGAATCGTTGTAAAGAGTTTCTAAGACAAGGTCTCTCATTCTCACAGTTAAGTTGAATATAACGCATTGCCTTAGCGGAATGGCAAGCGAATCTGTGCGGTCGGCAAGGCAATCTATGTTTATGTTGAATCTCTCGTAAAAAGTTTGCAAGTCTTTGCTGATTGAGGATAGTTTTATCCTTGAGTGCATTTCGTTAATTTCTGCGAGAATATCTTGCGGAAGTTCGTGCAAGCGAAACACAAAAGCATTTGGATAGAGGCTTTTGAAATTCGTTTGGTCAATAGCATCTTTTTCCACAAAAATTGGTATGCGCTTTGTGTTTGCATTTGCTGTTTGCAACACAATTTTAACTCTTCCAATGGAATCGGTAGCTACCAAAACATTTGCGTTTTTGCTTTCGTAAGTATTTGGGTGTGTGTAGGTGGCATTCAAAATTAATTGATTATCCATGCTCTTTGTGGAATTTACTGTTATGTGTGGAGATGGCTGTGCCGGCAAACCCAAATGCAGTTTCACGGCTTCTGCGGCTATTAAAATGCAGGGCACTGGTACTTTTGGGCGCACCCACTCAGTCCAAATTTCCGTTCCAGTTTTGTGGTGCTCATTTGATGTTATTTTGCTCAGAATGGTTAAAATTTCGCTTTCCAAAACATTTTCGTTTGGCAAATATTTGTTCAAAAGCTCTATTGCCCTCAAACAATAACGCATATTTTGCACTGGCTCCAAACCTTCAATATCGTTAAAGAACCAACCGCAACTGGTATAAGAGTAAAGGCAGAATTTTTGTATTTCCAAAAGAGAAAACATTTCTGCCCTATCTTCTTTGTTTGTGTGTGTGCGAAGCATTGCTTCTGCAAATTCTTCTCTGCGGGCAGGATTTTCGGGTTCAAGCAAAACGTGAGCATATTTATCGCGGGCATCCCAGCAGTTAAAATCGCTCAAAACTGGGAATTCTCTTTCAAAAATTTCGTCTGCAACCATTTTCACTCTGTCAACTGCCTGCCTCAAAGGGTCTCTCCATTTTTGATTCCAGCCAGGGCCTCCGCCAGTTGAGCATCCGCAATCCCTATACCACCTGCCAACACCGTGGGCGCAACTCCAAGAAGAACCCTCGTCATAAGGATCTTTAATTTGCACTTCATATTCGGGTGGATTTTTTTCCAAATACCAACCGTAATTCACTGGGACAATATTATTTTGCGGGCAGAATTTCTCAAAAAGCCAGGCGGCGCACATATCCCCAAAAGGCTCGTGGTGCCCATAAGATTCTCCGTCTGTTCCAATGGAAACCAATTGGTCTCCGTGTTTGTTTTTGTCTTTTGCGTTTAAAATTCTGTTTCCAAGGTCTGCTCCGTTTCTGAGCAAATGCTCAAACCCAACCGCGCTGGAAAGCTCGGCGTTGTAAAAGAACACGTCTAAATGCCCTTCGCAAATTTTCTTTCCTCTTGCATCTCTTGGCATTATTCTGTATGGCCTTGTGGTATCTATACTGCCGTTGTGGCAATCTATCCAAGGGGAATGTTCGCCATTCATGGATTTGAACATCGCTGCCTGCTTAGGTGATAATATTGTGAATTTTATTCCACACTCTATCAAAGCCACCACGGTGTTCATATTTATGGCGGTTTCGGCAAGCCACATTCCTTCTGGCTTTCTGTTGAAATGGAACTCAAAATCTTGAATGCCCCAGCGAATTTGCGTTAGTTTGTCTTTTGCAGATGCGAGTGGCATAATTATATGGTTATATACTTGCGCTATTGCGTTCCCGTGGCCGTTAAGCCTCTCGGCAGAGAGCATATCGCCCTCTTTTATGCAGTTGTAGGCTTCTGGCCTTTGAGTTCTAATCCAGCCCATTAGCGTTGGGCCAATGTTGAAACTCATGTAGCTATAGTTGTTCACTATTCTTTCTATTCGCCCATTGGGAGAAAGTATTCGTGAGGAGCCATTTGGAGAATAGCACTGGTCTGCTATTCTGGCGTTCCAGTCGTGGCTAGGTGCCGCGCTTTCTTGCATTTCAACAATACCGGTCCAAGGATTTTCCCGTGGCGGCTGGTAAAAATGCCCGTGTATAGTGAGGTAAAGAGGATTTATTCCCATTGAAAAGGTGTCCCATCTAAGTTTAATACTTCTGCGCCCTGCAAGCGTTTGAATAAAATTTGCATAGCCTCGTTCACTATTTCATCGCGAGAGTCGGCTGTTGGCGTAAACCACAATTCCGGTTCCTGATTTATGCGCACATAACAGCGATCTGCTATGCGCTGCACGCCAACCATTATTTCCAAAGTGCATTTGGAGCCGTTTACGGTTACATTTCTTATCCAACGTATGCTGGGCATAATTTCTGAATATAGAAAATTTTATTCCCTCCACATTCCCACTTTATACACCCATTGGGCACGCACGCTTCCGTCCCTGTCTGTGCGGTAAATTTGCGTTGTATCTGGCAAAATAATGCGAAGTTTAGCCAGGGTCTCTGGGTGCGGATGTCCATAAGAATTGTTTTTGCCAGCACTTATGAATACCATTTTTGGCTGGACTTGTGCCAAAAAATCCCAAGAAGACGATGTTTTTGAGCCGTGATGCCCCATTTGCAAGGCAAAAGCCTCAAGAAGAGGCTCCATCTCCAAAAGGGTTTTTTCCTGTTTTGCCTCCAAATCGCCCATAAACAGAAAGGCGTTTTGCGAGTCGCTTATTCGCATAACAACGCTTGCGTTGTTTTCGGTGAGCGAACGGTCTTCTGTAGGGAAGAGAATTCTGGCAGTCCAGGGCAAAAAATCCGCTATGGTATCGCCTCGCGAAATAACATCAATTTCTATTTCAGCTTGCCTCAAAAGAGTTAGGCAAGAATCCCTGAACCGCGAAGTGGCGCTCGTTCCGTTTTCCAAGGGTATATCACGGGCAAAAAGCACCCTTTTTATTCGAATTTCGCCGTTTTTAACCATTTTGGCGAGCGTTGGAATGCCACCTACGTGGTCATCGTGCCAGTGGCTCAAAACCACGGAACACAAACTTTTAACGCCCCTGTTTTGAAGCATTGTGTCTATGCCGGAATTTTTGGTTCCGGTATCATAAAGAAAATCGCAGTTCTTGCCTCTAATCAAAAAGGAAAGCCCTTGCCCCACATCGAGCATTTCTATATGAAGCCTATCTGGATTTTCATAAATGCCAGAAGAGCAAGCTATTACCTGAAACCCAAGTACTAGGATTTTCAGCATATTTAAAACCATTTTCATGTTCTAATTCTCCATTTAAGTTCTCTCTGTTACGTTAGACGTAAAAAAACGGAAAAAAAGCCAAAAAAAATGATTTTTTTTGAAAAAAATGTAAAATTCCTCATTTTGTTAGTTTTTTTTCTAAATTTCCTCCCAAATGCCCCAATTTTTTATTTTGCTGCTGCTTGCCCTAGCCCTTGCTGGTTGCGGTCAGAAGAAAGTGGTTGTAAACAACGAACCCACAGGCAAAAAACCTAGTTCTTCTTCCCATATTGTTGCGAAAAGCAGCAGTTCGGAGAAAGTGGAGGAGAGCAAGCCTGAGGAGGAGGAGAAGCCATTTATAGACAGTAGAGACGGCAAGAAATACAAAATGGTGAAAATCGGTAGCCAAACTTGGATGGCTAAGAATTTGAGCTACAATGCAAACGGCAGCAAATGCTACGAGAACAAACCCGCCAACTGCGACAAATACGGGAGGTTGTACGACTGGGCAACGGCGATGAAGGCTTGCCCCAAAGGTTGGCACTTGCCAAAGAATGAAGATTGGGACAAGCTGTATCGCTTTGCAGACAACACAAGCGGCACAGATAGCCCATACATAAGCGAAACGGCAGGCAAATATCTCAAGGCTGCTAGCGGCTGGAAAGATGAGAAAGGGAGACCAGGCAACGGCGAAGATAAATTCGGCTTTTCCGCCCTGCCAGGCGGCTTTTGCGACCACGATTCCAGATTCAACTTTGCCGGCTGTTGGGCAGTTTGGTGGAGCGCCAGCGAATATGACCACGATTTATACGCCTATAACCAGCATATTGTCTGCACAGACAAGGTAGCTTATTGGAGCTATAATGATAAGAATTATTTTTTCAGCGTGCGTTGTGTGAAGGATTAAGCATTTTAATACCATTTAAAAATTTCAAAATATTTTTGCATATTAAATCAAATTTTATATTATTTGCGTAAAAATATTCATTTCTATATTTTTCCCAAAGTTTTTGCATATATTCATTCTTTTTTATTTCCAAAATTATTTTACGATAATTAGTTAAAATCTCTACTGTTCCTCTTCTCTTTGCTGTAGCAATCAAAGCTTTATTAGAAAGTTCCATATCTATTTCTTTATTTTTCAGTTTTAGCAGAATATAAATATCATAAAAGTCACGCATTCTTGTGTTCAAAACCCTACGAGATAAAATCGTTTCCAATTTTTCAGCCAGTATGCTTTCTATGTTATAAGCCAATACAGAAATATTTCCCTTTTCAAAAAGAAAATTATATTTGAATTTTATCTCTTTGGGAGTAATTTTATCGCCTACAGTAATATCAACTTTCAATTTTGCCACTATCGGTAAAAATATAGCATCTATATGAATACGCATTCCAGAATAAATATCTGTTTGCCTTATTTCTTCTGTATTTGTTAGCTTAAATATTATCTTATCATTCATTTTTATTTTACAGATTTCAGAAAAAATATCTTTCATAGTTTGTATATCAACCTTTAATTTGCGAACAGTCACATCCATATCCATAGTAGTTCTTGCTTGGATTCCAAGTAAGGCAGAAATTAGAAACCCTCCTTTTAGGATAAAATTAGATTTAAAACGAGAGTTTGAAATTCTTGCTAGAAGACGTTCTTGCATATAGTTTTGCAAAACAAATTGGGCGGAAATATTATGTTCTTTTGCTACTTTTTTAGACAAATCTCTCAATTGCATTGCATTCTTCATATTAAAACCTCCAAATAACCACGAAGTGTTTTTTCTATGCGAAATAATTCAGCATATTTACTCAGCAATGATAAATTTTTATCGGCTCTAAGCACATATTGTTTTATGGCATCTGATATAATTTGAATATCCAAGAAATTTCTTTTCTTTATAATGTCACAAATCGTTCGTTCTTTGTTGTAAGTTTTAACCGTTTCTCCTAAAGTGTTTTTTATTTTAATTGCTCCTATATTCCACAAATCTCGCTTCACATATATGCAATTAATATTTTTGTCTAATAAAGACTTAATGTTATAGCCCATTGGCAAAGTAACAGTATAATTAAGCGGGGCTCTGTCAGTTAAATTATGCAAATACAAAGCTGTTGTATGAGAAAAGATTATGCTTGAATAATAATGTTGCAAAAATGTCATTTCGTCTATGCTGCTGTCCGGTAGCGAATAAATTCCTCTGGCTTGTTTAATCAATTTTCCAGAATCTACCATTGATTTCAAATTAATTCTTGGTATGCCAGCTTGTTCTATTTGCTTTGTTTTAGCAAATCCGCCATAGCTGGCAATTATTTTCACAATTTTTTTATTCAATTCTTGCATTTTATCACCTATTTACAACCACACTATAAATATACAAAATGTCTGTGTGATTGTAAACCTAGCGGGTCAATACCCCTCCACACTCACCCCCGTATAATACGCCTTCAAAATATCATCAAATTTCTGCCCCGTTCTTGCCCTTGCAATAACTCCAAACTGGCACATACCAATTCCGTGCCCAAAACCGGAACCGTTAATTATATAATCGTTGCCGTTTTGGGAAATGCCAAATAATGCGCTTGGCAAAATTTTTCCATTTCTTTGAAAAAGCCATCTCACTTTGTCTCCAAAAACTTCAAAAGAACCCCTGTCTGTGAAAACAACAAGCCTTTTCACCCTGCCGCTTGGGAATTTTTCGGTTATTAAAATCCTCTCTATTTTGCTGAAAGGAAAAATTTTATCTGCCTTTGCATTTGTCGCGTTTTTTTGAAAGAGCGTTACAAGTTCTGTTTTGCTGAATTTTTCTTCCCATTTTTTGTATCTCGAAAGCTCGCAAAACACTCCGCCCTCTGTGGAATCCGAAACGGCTGCCAAATATGGCTTGCTCTCTTTTTCCCACACTTCGGAAGATTCGGTTTTGCCGCCGCAGGTTGAATGGTAATAGGCCTCTATCAAATTGCCGTTGTATTTAATAACCACATTGCTTGTTGCCAAAATAGCTTCGTTCACAAGGGAGTCTTCGTCATTTCTTCCGTTGTAAACTTGGTCGCGGGTATCTGCGTAAACATCAAAGCCTTGGGATTTTCTGGAACCTAAATGTATATAGGCATAAGTTCTTGCGGCAACAGCTTGGGCTTTTAGGGCTTCAAAGCCTTCTGCATTCAGCTTGCCTATTTCGTGCGGAACAACGCCTTTCAAATAATCTTCTGTGTCTAGGCGATTTATTATGGTTACACCTGTGTCTGCGGCAAGCACAATCCAAGTGCCTCTGTAGGTTTTTCCAGCATAAGTGCAATTTCCTTTTGTTGCAATTTCTGTTCTGCTGTTTTTTCCGGCTTTGAATTCCCATTTTTTTTCGGGGCAGGCTATCACTGCAAATCTCTTTTCAAAACCAACTCCAACATCTATAGTCTTTTGTATTATTTGCTTTTTTGCCGTATCTGGTTCCACAGGTTCTGGCGTTGGTGTTGGCGGTGGAGGCTCTTCTTTTTTTTCTTCGGGCGGGGGGCTTGGGGGTTCTTCCACAGGCGCAATGGGGCGCAGGGGGGCACAGGCAAAAAGCACAAGAACAAGGGGCAAAAAGAATTTTAAAAACATCAGAATCTAAATGTAGAATTTTCTATCTTCCCAAAATGGTTAAGTATTACAAGTTGCAGGCAGGTAGAATTGTTGCCACCGAAAAGCACGAGGCGCAGGTCACAATGCTAGTTAGCCCAGACCACGATGAGATAAATTCCCTTATAAAAACCGGCGGGTTGGACGAGCACACAATTTCTTCTGCTTTTGACGTAGAAGAACTTGCCCGTTTGGAATATGAAGATGATTATACCGCTATTATATTTAAAAAGCCCAAAAGCTATAACGCAGAAGACCAATTTATGTTCCGCATAAGCTCTTTTGGTGTTTTTATGTATGCAGATAAAGTGATAATTTTAACCGATGCCGTGCTGCCATTGGTGGATGAAAAACGTTTTTTCCGCATAACATCGCTGAATATGCTTGTGCTAAAACTGCTGAACTATTCCTCTTACCATTTCAGCGAACACTTGCGAATAATAAGCCGAGTGAACGATGAATTGGAAGCAAAGCTGATTAGCTCGGTGGATAATAAATATTTGCTCTATATGTTTGGCCTTTGCAAATCAATGGTTTATTATTTAGACGCAATAAGCTCTAACCAAATTGTGCTGCGCAAATTGCAAAATAGCCGCACTTTGGTTTTTACCGAACCGGAAAAAGATTTGCTAGACGATATTTGCATTGAAACTTCGCAGTGCTTGCAGCAAACGGAAAATCTCTCCAATATTCTATCCAGTATGATGGATGCCAGGGCCAGCATTGTTAGCAATAATTTGAATACTATGATGAAAACGCTCACCGTGCTGACCATTGGAATAATGGTGCCAACATTTGTGGTTAGCTCATTCTCCATGAATTTGAAATACCCGCTTTATATGGAATCTGACTGGGCGTTTTGGGTTGTTATGTCTTTGGTGGTGCTTGTGACAATTGGGTTTTTATTTATCCACAAAAGGAATAAATGGTAAAAAAGCCTCTGGTCTGTGGAAGTCTGGTTTTGGCGTGTTTATTGGGAAGGCGGTGAGCCAGTGAGGCTCTGGTGCAAGGTCTGCGCATTTGTACAAATTGCCTTCTAATTCAACAATCCGCAAATCTTTTATATTCCCTAGCAAAATGCTTGGAATCTCCACGGAAAGCATCCATCTGTAAAACTTGCCGTCTTCTAAAACTCCGCTTGGCTTTCTTATTATTTTCGCATATTCGCTTTTTGAAAATTCTTTTCTGTTTTCCCTATTCTCACCTCTTGCCGCGTAGCATACGCCTTTTGAGTTAAATTCAAAATTTAGGTATTCTTTGCCCCAAGGCAATTTCAAAAATACTTCCACGCAAGAATCTTCCCAAACAGCCTCGCCGTCTTGCTCCTTGTTTTGGCAAAAACAGCTTGGAACTTCTCTAACTGCAAAATCCACGGTTATGACTTCTTCGGTAATGTCAACAGAGGCTCCTGTTGAAACCGTGGAAGTGCTGCCCCATCTGTGTTCAAGAGAAAATACACGCATAATTGAAGGGTAATATAGAAAATTTTTCAGAAGAAAACACCTACAACAGCATATAAACGCACGAGATTCGGATTTACCTTGTCTGAACCCCGATTATCCCGATTAAAGGATTTACAGGATTAACCTCATTTATTGGCTTTATTCCTATACAATTTTCTATATTTACGCTCATATATGTCTTTTGGCAATGAAACAATTTTTGGCAGGGCTTGCGGTGCAAGCTCTCCGAATGTTTTTTCTGCAAACCCTTCACCACTAGCTACTAGCCAAAGAGACCAAATAAATTCATTGTCTTCCGTGCCCCCCCCCCCCCCCCCCCCCCCCCCCCCTACATTTTCTAAAAATTTTCCTTCAACCAAAGGAGTTCAATATGAAAACCAACCGTTTTCTATCGGCGGCTATATTCGCATTAGCCATTACATTCACATTTTCTTGCTCATCGGACGATGGCGGCTCAGGTGGTGATGGATCTAGCTCGTCTGTTACAAACGGTGGCAAAGAAAAATCATCGTCATCTTCGCTGGGCTTGTCTTCATCAGATGGCACGGGCATTTCTAGTTCAGGAGATAAAGGTGCTTCATCATCTTCGGCTGGCGGTGGATATAAAACTGTTAAAATTGGCAACCAAACTTGGATGGCTGAGAACCTCAACATCGCTACGGGCGGCAAATGTTATGATGGAAAATCTACCAACTGCAACAAATACGGTCGTCTATATGATTGGGAAACAGCAAAGTCTGTATGTCCCTCTGGCTGGCATTTGCCTACCAATGAGGAATGGGAAACCCTGATAGGTTCTTTAGGTGGTGAAGAAACAGCAGGAACCAAATTGAAATCTGCTAACGGCTTTGCGGCTCTGCCTAGCGGCTATGGCAACTCGGATGGCGATTTCTCAGATGCCGAAGAATACGGTTATTGGTGGAGTGCAACAGAGAACGATGAAGACTATGCTTGGCACTGGAAAATAGATTACGAATACGAGGAGGTGAGCAATGACTACGACGATAAGAGCAAATTATATTCAGTGCGTTGTGTCCAAAATACACAGAATGTTAAATCGTCTTCTTCTGGTGGCAAATCTTCATCATCTGGAGGAGGCTCATCTTCGCCTAGCGGTGGTAGTTCCAGTTCAGTAAATAAAGGTAGTTCTAGCTCGTCTATTGCAGGTGATGGCAGTTCAAGCAGTAAAGGCGATTCTTCGTCTTCATCTTCGGACGACGGAATCCCAGTCAAATGTCCTAATGCTGTAATTGGCAATAATACTCTATCTTGCGGCGGGCAAACATACAAAACTGTTGTAATCGGTGGCAAAACTTGGATGGCAGAGAATATGAATTATGCGGTAGAGAACAGCGTCTGCTACGACAAAGACCCTGCGAATTGCGTGAAATACGGCAGGCTATATAATAGGAATACAGCTGAGTTTTATGCCTGTCCTGAGGGATGGCATTTGTCTAGCCCTGGAGAATGGGATGCATTGGGTAGTGAAGCAGCAAAATTGAAAGCGAAAGAAGGTTGGCCCATATACAAAGACGAAGAAGGTACTACCGACTACAACGGCACGGACGACTACGGTTTTGCGGCTCTGCCTGGCGGTGCCGGTAGTTTCAGCAATATCGGTGTCAAAGGCTATTGGCATACTTCGGGGGCAACTGGCGGTCCATCTGGTTCAACAATTTTGACTAGGGAAATCAACTACAGCAACCCCGATGTATTCAAGGGTAGCGTTGGTGGAGGTTCAGAGTCATTCTATAACCAAATTAGGCAGAGTACGTTCCATTCTGTCCGTTGCGTAAAGGATTAAGGCGTAACCACCACCGCAAATCATTTCGCATTTAGGGCAACCGCAAGGGTTGCCCCTACATTTATATTTACAATCGGGGAAATCCCAAAAATCGGGTGAATCGGGGTTCAGACGTTCAATGTGCAGAGCGGGTTTGTTTGCGGAGGTGACGCTCAATGTCGGCTGTAGTATAGCCTTTCTTTATAAGTCTCAAAATTTCTTTACGATTTTTGTTGCGACCAATATCAATGCCCTCTTCCCTAGCCTCTTCCTTCCAAACTTCAACTGCTTCATCTTGATTCCATTCTCTTAACAACATTCCTTCTACCTCCGAACTGTGCCTCTCTAGGAAAGATACTAAAATATAGAGATAAAAAACAGCAGTTCCCCAAAGAAAACTAAAATTTTAAAGTATTTGCCAACGAACCTATATAAAATATAGGTTTGTAAGTGTAAAGAATGTAAAAAATGATAAAAAGCCAACTACCCTAAAAAAGCAAATTCTATTTTGTAAATGTGTATATTATGTGTAGTCTATTTTTTTAAAGGAGTATAAAAATGGAGCTTGATAGTGAGACCTATTTACTGCCACAACAGCGTAACAAAAGTAAAAATATAAAAACTTGGTACGGTGGCATAGTCAAAAACGGGGTAACCAGATGGGTAAGCCTTAAAACGAAAAATTATTCTATTGCTATGGAATGGTACAACAATAAACAGGCAAGCCGATTTTCCCCAAAAAAAGAACAAAAGCCAAGTATAAAAATAGAGGAAGCTATGGAAGCCTATCTAGCAGACTTGGAAAAAGTACGCAGAACAGCAAAAGGCACAATAAAAGGTTACAAATGTTGTCTTAATTTATTCCTAGCTTGGTGCAAAAAAAAGAGTATTGCAGACATCGGAAAAATAACCTCACCGCTTTGCTTTGAATATGCAAAAGAGGAATTAACAGACAAAACAAAAAACACAGCAAGCGTTAGAATAGTGGCGTTACGTGGTTTTTTCAAATGGGTAACGCAATACTACAATATAGACGAGCGTAACCCATTTAGCGGAATAGTCATACAGAAACCAAAATCAGAGCCTCGCAAATTTTGGACTTTAGAAGAGTGTGAAAAAATAATAGAAGTAACAAGCGATGAAGAATATAAACTATGGTTTGCATTTATGGCTTTTGCAGGGTTACGCAAAGAAGAAGCGAGACAACTTAAAATGGAAAATATAGAAGGTGGGAAAATATCCCTAATCGGTAAAGGTGGCAAAGCCGCTACTATACCTATTTCCAGTAGGCTTAAAGAACACCTAAATAAATACCTAGCTTTAAGGGGAGACGCAGCAGGTTTATTATTCCCTAAATTAGGAATTAAAACCGACTATAATAATAATTTTGGAATGTTAATAACAAAGTGGGCAAAAATAGCAGGCGTTTCAAATGCAGACACAGCACACCTACACCGTTTTCGTCATAGCTTTGCAAGCAATTTATTAAGAGCTGGTAAAAGTATAAAAGCCGTACAAATGTTAATGCGTCACGAAAATGTAACCTTGACTTTAAACATTTATGGTCACTTATTGCCTAGCGATTTAGAAAAAGAAGTGGAGCTATAAAAGGTGGTAAAGAAAAACTATTAAAAAACTTTTTGGGGTGTGGCTTTGTAGTTCCAAGCGAAACAACTTTTTTAAACCTTTGCCGCTTTGCTTGGAGTTTTACAAGTGCAATAGATTTCCTTTGTAGCTTTGCTTGTTTGGAGTTTTAATCTACATCAAAAACAAAACAGCGTGACCGCTTCTTTACTCTTTGAGGCTTTGCCCTATTTGGAGTGCAATAGATTTCCTTTTGTGGGTTTGCTTGGTGTGTGGTGGCTTTGTAGTTCTAAGCGAAACAACTTTTTAAACTTTTGCCGCTTTGCCTGTTTGGTGTGCAATAAATTTCCTTTTGTGCCTTTGAATGTTTGGAGCTTTAATCTACATCAAAAACAAAACAGCGTGACCGCTTCTTTATCCTTTGCCGTTTTGCCCTGTTTGCAAGTGCAATAAATTTCCTTTGTGGGTTTGCTTGGTGTGTACCTTTGCAGTTCCAAGCGTGACCGCTTCTTTATCTTTGTGCCTTTGGAGTTTTTACAAGGTGTTACATCGGTTTTTATTGAGTTTTTTGCAAGTGTAACGCAGGTTTTATATAGATTTTAGCAGGTTTTTTAAAGGTTTGAGATAAAAATTTATTGAAAAAATAAGATTTAAAAGGGGTAATTTTAGGGGTTTTTATGGGAGTTTGCCGAAAATAACGCCGAAAATAATGCTTAAAATAACACTTTTTGATTTTAAGGGCATTTTAAGCCGTTTTTGCCCTTTGGGGTGGTTTGGAGTGTTTGAGGTCTTTATATGGCAAATTAAAAGAGGCTTTTGGTAATTTAACAACCTTTGCCGTTTGGTGTGCAATAGATTTCCCTTTGTGCTTTTGTTTGGTGGTGGCTTTGCAGTTCCAAGCGAAACAGCTTTTAAACCTTTGCCGCTTTGCTTGGTTGGAGCTTTAATCTACATCAAAAACAAAACAGCGTGACCGCTTCTTTATCCTTTGCCGTTTTGCCCTGTTTGCAAGTGCAATAGATTTTACTTTGTGGGTTTGCTTTGTGTGTGGCTTTGCCAGTTCCAAGCAAAACAGCTTTTTAAATTTTTGCCGCTTGGTGGGTTTGCTTGTTTGGAGCTTTAATCTACATCAAAAACGAAACAGCGTGACCGCTTCTTTACTCTTTGAGGCTTTGCCCTATTTGGAGTGCAATAAATTTCCCTTTGTAGATTTGCTTTGTGTGTGGCTTTGCAGTTCCAAGCGAAACAGCTTTTTTAAACCTTTGCCGTTTTGCTTGGTTGGAGTGCAATAGATTTTACTTTGTGGATTTGAGTGTTTTAAGTTTTAATCTACATCAAAAACGAAACAGCGTGACCGCTTCTTTATACTTTGCCGCTTTGCCTGTTTGGTGTGCAATAAATTTCCTTTTGTGCCTTTGAATGTTTGGAGCTTTAATCTACATCAAAAACAAAACAGCGTGACCGCTTCTTTATACTTTGCCGTTTTGTTTGGTAGGTTTGCAATAGATTTCCCTTTGTGCCTTTACTTGGTGGTGGCTTTGCAGTTCCAAGTAAAACAATTTTTAAACCTTTGCCGCTTTGCCCTGTTTGCAAGTGCAATAGATTTTTTTTTGCTTGGTGTGTGCCTTTGCCAGTTCCAAGCGTGACCGCTTCTTAATACTTTGAGGGTTTGCCTATTTGTTGTGCAATAGATTTTTCTTTATAGGTTTGCTTGGTGGTGGCTTTGTAGTTCCAAGCGAAACAACTTTTAAACCTTTGCCGTTTTGCTTGGAGCTTTGCAAATGCAATAGATTTCCCTTTGTGGGTTTGAGTGTTTGGAGTTTTAATCTACATCAAAAACGAAACAGCGTAACCGCTTCTTTATCTTTGCCGCTTTGCCTTGTTTGCAAGTGCAATAGATTTCCTTTGTGCCTTTGCTTGGTGGTGGCTTTGTAGTTCCAAGTGAAACAGCTTTTTAATCCTTTGCCGTTTTGCCTGTTTGGAGTGCAATAAATTTCCCTTTGTGGATTTGCTTGGTGTGTGGTGGCTTTGTAGTTCTAAGCGAAACAACTTTTTAAACTTTTGCCGCTTTGCCCTATTTGGTGTGCAATAAATTTCCTTTTGTGCCTTTGAATGTTTGGAGCTTTAATCTACATCAAAAACAAAACAGCGTGACCGCTTCTTTATCCTTTGCCGTTTTGCTTGGAGCTTTGCAAGTGCAATAGATTTCCTTTGTAGGTTTGCTTGTTTGGAGTTTTAATCTACATCAAAAACAAAACAGCGTGACCGCTTCTTTATCTTTTGCCGCTTTGCCTATTTGTAATGCAATAGATTTCCTTTGTTGGTTTGCCTGTTTGTTTTGTGTGGCTTTGCAGTTCCAAGCAAAACAGCTTTTTAAACCTTTGCCGCTTGGTGTGTGTGGTGGTTTTGCAAATGCAATAGATTTCCCTTTGTGTGTTTGCTTTGTGTGTGGCTTTTTAGTTCCAAGCGAAACAACTTTTAAACCTTTGCCGCTTTGCCTGTTTAGTTTCCCTTTGTGCCTTTACTTGTTTGGAGTTTTAATCTACATCAAAAACAAAACAGCGTGACCGCTTCTTTATCCTTTGAGCCTTTGCCTGTTTGCAAGTGCAATAGATTTCCCTTTGTGGATTTGCTTTGTGTGTGCCTTTGCCAG
>Ga0268262_10001186_pt1 | contig 33018 bp, 32 predicted proteins | sample TergutNc150P3_FD_190354 | JGI IMG/M metagenome (GOLD analysis project Ga0268262, IMG submission 190354) | Nasutitermes corniger P3 segment gut microbial community from laboratory colony in Florida, USA - Nc150 P3 (SPAdes) (version 2) | ecosystem: Host-associated > Arthropoda: Insects >... | reverse complement strand
TCTGCCATACTCAGTTTGTTACAAAATACCAGAGCATCATACCAACTCACACGCTCTACCGGTCTATTACTTTGAACTTCCCTAGACGCAGGTGAAAACCCAAACATACTCGGATTATTCCCCATTATCGCTCTCCATTGCTCCTGCGTTACCTCGGTCCTGCACATGTAAAATCCGCTAAGCGTTACTGTATGTACAGGTTTTTCATTGTAGTCGCTGTTACTCCCCATCTGGAAACTACCACCGGTTATTTCTACCATCTCTAGATTGACGTTTTTGTCATCGTCGTAGCAAACAGCCATTGAAAACCCGATTATCACCGCCAAGGCGATAACAGTTATCCTTTTAATAAATTGCCTTTTTCCTGTGTTTTTCATAACACACTCCTTTTGTTATCACTAAGATAAATTTACTATTTTTCTGTATAGGAAAAACGACCATTTAATTTATCCATGTTTATAGGTAATTTCCCCTATTTATGGAAAAAAAATCTTTTATTTTGTTTTTTAGAAATTCTGTTTATTTTAGTTAATTTTTTGTGTTTTTTCACAAATTTACTTGTAATAAAATGAAATATTATGTTATTATTCCGTAATACAGAAGTTTTCTGTATCAACTAAGACTGGATAAATTAAACGGTCGTTTAAAATAGCCTACAACATCAGTAAAATCCCCTATACCCCCTTGCTCATGAAAGTCGCTTCGACAGGCTCAGCGACCTTCGGACAACAGCCCCTGATCCCCTCTCTTTCTCTTAAGCTCATATTTGTAGTAAACCTCACCGCTTTCTCGGTTCGTGCTGGTTCGTGTTGGTTCGTGGTCAAATTTTTCTATATTATAAATCTTACTCTGTTTATACAAACGATAATCCGGCAAATACTAAACAAATAAACCACGCAACTGCTTAATTTTTGTCAATAAAATTTAAATATCACTAAGAATTCTACCACGAACCACACGAACCAACACGAACGATGATAAGATATGGACTAAAAGTTCGTGAGTGTTCGTGTGGTTCGTGGTAAAAAAAATCCTAAAAATTTTTCAAATTTTTTCAAATTCAGTCAAGCAAAACGCCAACTTCAACCCATATATAAGTAAATATTTTTTAAAAGAGGTTGATATGAAAAAACAAAATTCTTTGTTTCAAACAAAAAAACAAGTTGTACAGCTTGGTCCCGAGGATAACCCTATCGATATCCGGTATGACGAAGTTTTTAAGGCGGTCTTTACCGCGGAAAGCCCGGAATCAAGGACGGCGTTGTCAAAACTGGTATCGGCTATGCTGGGACAGGAAATTTCAACGTTACGAATCGTGGAAAATGAACCCGCGATAACGGATATCAAAGACAGAAAAATCCGCTTTGATATTAATTGCCGGATTAAAAACGGGGAACGGATTAATGTAGAAATGTGTTTTAATCCGGGTTTTTACGAATCGAATCGGCTTGAGTATCACGTTGGAAGGCTTTTTACAAGCCAGCAGATTAGAGGGGAAAAGGGCTACCAGAATCTCAAGAAAACATACCAAATTGCTATTTTAGCAAAGCAGTCATTCTTTCCCGACAATGAGTTTTATCATTGTTATGAGTACTATGACAAGATTAGAAAAATCGCATTAAACGGCAAAACACAAATTATAACCGTAGAGCTTACCAAGTTGGACAAAATTATAGAAAAGCCTGTTATTGAATTAAGCGTACAGGAAAGGTGGGCGCTGTACTTTGAATATTTGACCGACATAAAATACCGTGATATAATAAATGAGATAATTAAGTATGAAGAGGGAATAATGATGGCGACAAAAGCGTTAATGAGAATAACCCGCAGCGACAGAGAATGGGCGTATCGTGAAAGTAAACTCAAATATGAACTTGACCGCCAAAGCCTTATTTATGAAACCAAACGCGAAGGAATTGCAGATGGCATTTTGCAAGGGCGAATTGATATAGCGCGTAATATGAAAACTAAGGGGCGTCCGTCGGCGCAGATTGCGGAAGATACCGGCTTAAGTCTTGAAGAAATAAATAATTTGTAATATTCACGACAGTTTGATATTTTGTTATTTACACAAAAAATCGGATAGGCTCGAAAATCACGAACTTTTAGTCCAATCTTGTCGCCGTTCGTGTTGGTTCGTGGTAAAAATTCTTCCAAAAAAAATCAGGGGTTATCATCTCCTCTGACAATAACCCCTATCGCTCCCTTTGTATTTTTAAATCTTTTCAGTATTTTACGCGGCGTTAATCTGAATCGCCCTTTTCTGCGTCTCCGCGCGTTTTTTAATTTGCAGGTTCAGAATACCGTTCTTGAATGACGCGTTTACCGCTGATGAATCGGCGTTTTCCGGCAGTTTGAAGGAACGGGTAAAAGAGTTGATCTTCCGTTCGCGAAGAATGTAGGTTCCCCCGTTTTCATTGTTCTTTTTCTCCTCGCGCGCGTCCTCTTCTTTGGAAGAGATCGTCAGGCTTGAGCCGTCTACATGAACTTCGATGTTCTTCTCATCGTAGCCGGGCAGTTCCATATCAAGAACATAGCTGTTCTCAGTTTCTTGAATGTCTACTGCCGGAATATGATTGAACATTCTCGCGGCGGGAGACAAAAGTGAGTCGCCGAAAAAAGATTCAAAATAACGATCAAAATCGCTCAGGGCGTTTTGAATTGTGTTTGGGCGGTACATGGCTAATGTTTTCATAATTTTCTCCTATATCCGGCGGGATAATTGCGGAACTATTGGTTCAACGAACCATCCCCCTTTCGGTGGGTTTCCGCTCGTCCTCGTCGATATAAAATCATAAGCAAAAACCGTGCCAAGTGTGAAATAGGGTATTTTTTATATGTTTTTATATGAATTTACCGCTTCTAAAATCGATTTTTGGTCAAAATGACACAGCGAGAAAAAAATAGACAAATTTTGTGTCAATTTGATACAATTACGCGTCATTTTTCTTTATTATTGAATTATATGGCGCCATAAGTTATTCTAAAATCAGGAGAAAATAATGCAATACGGCTATTTTGACGACAACGCAAGGGAATATGTAATTACCCGTCCCGACACGCCTTATCCATGGATCAACTATCTTGGCTGTGAGGATTTTTTCGGGCTTTTTTCAAATACATCGGGCGGTTATTGTTTTTACCGCGACGCGCGAATGTTGCGGCTGACGCGTTACCGTTACAACAATGTTCCCGCCGACGCGGGAGGACGTTATTTTTATCTGCGCGACGATGGCGATGTGTGGACTCCTTCATGGATGCCGATGAAATCCGATCTTTCCCGCTACGAGTGCCGCCACGGAATGGGCTATTCGCGAATTTCTTCGGCGCGTAACGGATTGGCTTTTTCTCAAGTCTCGTTTGTGCCGTTACGCGACAAGTGCGAAATCCATAAAATTACTTTAACCAATGAATCAAATGTTGATAAACGTATAGATTTGTTTTCTTTTATTGAATTTTGTTTATGGAACGCCAATGACGATATGACCAACTTCCAGCGCAACTTCAGCATTGGCGAGGTTGAGATTGACGGTTCGCGTATTTATCACAAGACCGAGTACCGCGAGCGGCGCAATCATTACGCGGTGTGGGCGGTAAATGTTCCCCTCGAAGGCTTTGACACGGACAGGCAGACTTTTCTTGGGCTCTACAACGGGTTTGATCACCCGCAGGTTGTTTTTGCGGGAGAGTCAAAAAACTCCGTTGCTTCCGGTTGGGCTCCTATTGGCTCTCACCACATCAAGGCGCGGCTTTCTCCGGGCGAGTCTAAAACTTTTGTTTTTGTTCTTGGTTTCTGCGAGAATCCCGAAGATCAAAAATGGGAGAAACAGGGAGTAATAAATAAAAAACCAGCGAATACGCTTCTTGAAAAATACGGAACGCCCGAATCAGCGGACAAGGCTCTTGCCGCGCTTAACGAGTACTGGAAAGAACTTTTGGGGCGTTTCACTGTGGAAGCGGAAGATAAAAAAATGGCGCGTATGGCGGGCGTTTGGAATCAGTACCAGTGTATGGTGACGTTTAACATGTCGCGCAGTGCGTCTTATTTTGAATCGGGAATCGGGCGCGGCATGGGTTTCCGCGATTCAAATCAGGATTTGCTTGGCTTTGTTCACCTTGTTCCCGGACGCGCCCGCGCCCGCATTTTGGACATTGCGGCGACACAGTTCCCCGACGGCAACGCGTATCATCAGTATCAGCCGCTTACAAAGCGCGGCAATAACGAGATTGGTTCAGGCTTTAACGACGATCCTCTTTGGCTGATTTGCGGAGTTGCGGCGTACATCAAGGAGACGGGCGATTACAGCATACTTAAAGAAACAGTGCCTTTCGATAACAACGATGAGTTAGCTGACACTCTCTTTATTCATCTTAAACGCTCATTTTATTACACCGTAACGCACACCGGACCGCACGGCTTACCGTTAATCGGACGTGCCGATTGGAACGATTGTTTAAATCTTAACTGCTTTTCCAAAACTCCCGGCGAATCTTTTCAGACAACCGCTAACTACGAAAGCGGCGTTGCGGAATCAGTCTTAATCGCGGCAATTTTCGTTTTTACCGGTCCTGACTTTGTTGAAATTTGCAAAAGGACAGGACGCGTTGAAGAAGCGCAGCGCGCCGAAAAAGCCATTGTAAAAATGATCGACGCTGTTAATACTCACGGCTGGGACGGAAACTGGTTCCTGCGCGCTTATGACGCGTACGGTAAAAAAATCGGAAGCCGCGAGTGCGAGGACGGAAAAATATTTATCGAATCCAATGGCTTTGCAGTAATGGCGGACATCGGCATTAAAGACGGACGCGCGCAAAAAGCGCTTGATTCCGTGAAGGAACAGCTTGACACCAAATACGGCATTGTTCTGTTACAGCCGGCGTACAAGGATTATCATCTTGAGTTAGGTGAAGTTTCTTCCTATCCGCCCGGATACAAGGAAAACGCCGGAATCTTCTGCCACAACAACCCGTGGATTACGATAGCGGAAACAAGACTTGGCAGGGGTAACCGCGCGTTTGAAACCTACACAAAAATTTGCCCCGCCTACCGCGAGGACGACAGCGATTTGCGCAGATTGGAGCCGTATGTGTACGCGCAAATGGTAGCCGGTAAAGACGCGGTTAATCACGGCGAGGCAAAAAATTCATGGCTTACCGGAACCGCGGCGTGGACGTTTGTGAGTATTTCGCAGTACATTCTGGGAGTGCGCCCTGTCTTTGACGGTCTTTTGATAGACCCATGCGTTCCTTCGGATATGAAAGGTTTTACCGTTACCCGTCATTTTAGAAACGCGGATTATCACATCACGGTAGACAACAGCGCGGGTGTGGAGAAAGGAATTAAGTCCATTACGATTGACGGCAATCCGATGGAAGGCGAATGGTTAAAGAACGCGGTGATACCCGCGTTTAGCGACGAGAAAACGCATAAGATTGACGTGGTGATGGGGTAACAGTGTATTATAAAAATTTTATTACCGTTACTTATGCGCCCGCCGGTTATTTAAACAACAATTCACTTGAACAGATAAAAGCGGATATTGAGAAAACAGGCAAATATATAAAGCTGGATAAAATTTATCTTGAAACTTACCGTTCTGAAATACTTGTTGAACGAAAAAAGATGGAAGAAATTAAAGCGCTGTTCATTGAAAAGGGTTACGCTGTTTCAGGCGGGATAACAACGACTGTAAAACACACATTGATGGGGAGCATGTGTTTTACGGATCCGGAAAACCGCAAAAGGCTTGGAGAGATTGCCGCCTACACGGCGGAGGTTTTTGACGAACTAATACTGGACGATTTTTATTTTACAAACTGCCGCTGTGAATCCTGCATTAAAGCGAAAGGGGATCGCGATTGGGCTTCTTTCCGTCTCGCATTAATGAACGATATTTCCGAAAATGTAATAATCAAAAACGCTAAAGCGGCGAATCCAAAAGTAAATTGTATTATCAAATATCCCAACTGGTACGATAGTTTTCAGGCTAACGGCTATAATCTTGAAGACGAACCTAAAATGTTTGACATGATCTATACAGGAACAGAAACGCGCGATCCTCATTACACTCATCAAAATCTGCCGCGTTATTTAAGTTTTTTCCTGCCCCGCCTGCTGGAGCATATCAAACCCGGAAAAAACGGCGGCGGCTGGTACGACCTTTTTGAATGTTCGTTGGAAGATTATGTACAGCAGGCGTATTTAACGCTTTTTTCTAAATGCCGTGAACAGATGTTATTTTGTTTTCCGTTACTTGCCAACGCTCCGCTTTACGCCGCCGCTGCCGGAGCGTTCTACGATGAAGCGGATTTATTCATTGGGCAGATTGGAGAACCTGTTGGCGTTGCATGTTACAAGCCATATCATTCGTACGGAGAGCGGCTTCTTCATGAATTTATTGGTATGTGCGGTATTCCCCTCGATCCGTATCCTTATTATCCGGCGGACGCAAAGACGGTATTTCTTACCGCTGACGCCGCGTGGGACAAAGAAATTGTAGACAAAATAAAACAAAGTCTTTTGAACGGAAGCAAGATATTTATTACAAGCGGTCTGTATGAAAAATTGGCAGGTAAAGGAATAGAGGATATACTACCGCTTGAAATTACAAACAGAAAAATAACCACAGATGTTTTTTCCAACAGTTCTTTTGGCAAAGGAAACTGCGGATATGTAAAAGCTTTTTCTCCCATAACTCTTCCTCATGTTGCTTACAATGAAAATGACGTATGGCCGCTTTCTACCGCTCTTACTCCCTATTCAAGCCACGCTCTGTTAGTATGCGTCGCGTACGGCAAAGGTAGTCTTTATGTACTGACCATTCCCGACGCATTTGCCGATTTGTACAACCTTCCCGCAGAAACGCTTACTGTTTTACGCGGAGAGTTTAATTTGCCCATAACGCTTGAATGCGGAAGCCGCGTATCGTTTTTTCCTTATGACAATGATACCTTTATTTTACAGTCGTTTCTTGACAGACCGGAACGGGTGCGTGTCCGCATTAACAAACCGGATGTATCGATTGTGCCGTTAAAAACGCCAAAAATGCGTCCTTTTGAAATAATCCGTTCCGGCGAGACCGAAAGTATTTTTGATATTCACATAACACCGGGACATTACATGGTATTTAAAATTGAAGGAAGGTGTTAGTTTGTAATACTAACTTTTTAATTATTACAAAAGGCTATTTTCACTAACGTAATAACGCTTCGTAATTAAATTTCCTGAATGAACTTTTGAACGTCAGCGCGGCGATTATCACCAATACCGCGGCTATTAACAAAAAGAGTTTTACGCTAATCATCATTATTCCCGTAAACTGACCGACGACCAGTAATATAACAGGGAACACTAAAAACAAACTGCTCTGCTGCGCTTCTTCGGAAGACTGCGCTTTCGCGGAATTGCGCACGATAAGATTAATGGAAATTATCGCCGCCGCCGGAGAGACCAACAGCAGTATAATTATCCAATTTATATTGAGCGTTATTAATGATTCAGTTAAAGCGAAAAATACTGTTTCTGTTATAATTATCATAACGATAAAAGAAAAAACAGACACTGCCATACTCAGCAGAAAAGAAGCCAGTATTTTTGCGTTAAAAATCTTTTTTAACGATAACGGACAGTAGAGCAACGTTTCCAGAGTAGATTTTTCTTTCTCACCAACAAAAGAACCGGATGCCATGACAGAAGAAGCCATTATCGGAATCAAAATAAAAAATATGGGGATAACGTTGTTTAATACCATATCAACTAACATATATTTTATATTATCATTGTTTAAATTATTGCTTGCGGGATAAGAAGATTGAAGCAATTGAATTAACTGCAACATATCGGGAGAATTGACAGGTAAAAGTATAATTATCAAAATAAATACTAATGGTAAAAAAATTGTCATAACCAAAGGCACGGTAATAAGTATCGTTAACATTCTCTTGTTAGCGGTAATGCTCAAAATATCTTTTTTAATAATGGCTATTTGCATTTTGTTAATCATTTTTACCGTCCTTGCGTTTTTCGATTAACGCAAAATAAATTTCTTCCAGCGAATGTTTTTGCGCCGACACATGATACACATTGCCGCCTGAATCGACAATTTGTTTTACCAACAGCGGGATTTCATCCTGCGAATTTACATCAGCTAACATATATTCGCCGTCTTGCCGCGTTTTAAGTCCCTGCGGATATTTGTCGCTTTTTAATTTTGCCGTCATTCCCGAAAATACCAGCGAATGAAGTTCATCTAATGCGCCCGCGGCAAGCATGCTCCCTTCGCTTATTAAACCGTATTTTGTGCAAATTTCCTCGGCGTATCTTAACTGATGAGTGCAAAGGAAAATAGTTGTTCCTTTATCAAGGGCAAGGCTCTTTATTAAATTATTTACATTTTGCGCGCTTTCAGGATCCAATCCCGAAGTCGGTTCATCCAAAAAAAGTATTTTAGGCTGATGGAGCAGAGCGCGCGACAGCGACAGCCGCTGACGCATACCGGTAGAATACTCCGAAAGTTTTCTGTCCTTCGCATCCAATAATTCCAAACGTTCAAGGATTTCCAAAGCCCTGCGTTTTGTTTCATCCGCGCCTATGTCAAAAACTTCTCCGAAGAACATTAAATTTTGAAGTCCCGTAAGGTTATTGTACATTTGGGCATGTTCCGTTACCACGCCTGACAGCGCATGTATTTTTTCCGGTGACTTTGCAGGTTCTATGCCGAAAACACTGCAAGAGCCTTCTGTTATCTGCAACATTCCGTTAAGCAGTTTAACAGCCGTAGTTTTTCCCGCTCCGTTCGGACCCAAAAACCCAAAGATTTCACCTTCTTCAATATTTAAATCCACGCAGTCTAACGCTTTCTTCCCGTTTGGGTATATTTTTGTTATTTGATTAGCGGTTATTACTTTCATGTTTTTTTATCGATCTCGCTTCGGATATCAATAATTGGTTTCAATAAACTTACTTTCTCAACGGAATTAATAGCAAAACTTACATCATTTTCGCTTATTTCATAGTTCATACAAGAGTTTCCCTTTTTGGCAGATTGTCTTTTCAAAAATATTGTCTTTTTTTCTTGTATTAAAAATAGTTTCTTTCCCTAAAAGTAAATCAATAAAAAAAATCTTTTTATCGCCTAAATCACCGATTATTTTCGCATAAATTTCAGAAGAATTATTAATATTATCAGGAGTTACAACATAAATATCAATATCACTCTCTTCCGTTGGATTGCCGTAAGCATAAGAACCAAAAAGATAAATATATTTAGCCTGGACATATTTGAGAATAGATTCTTTTATTATATCGATTCTTTCCGATATGTTTACCATGTTTTTATTATAATTAAGATTTTTTGTCTTGTCAAGTATGTTTTTATAAATATTGTTATGTTTTATGCGTATTAACTATAATTTCGCATAACATAAAAATATTACATAGAAAATATTTTACCACGAACCACACGAACACAGGAAAGAGAGAGTTACATATTATGTATGTGCTCTTTATATTGTTTTATAATAATCTTTTTATCAATTCTATTACTTCATCTATATTGTTTTTATTATCAATATCTACTGCGGCGCAAGGTCCATTATAAAAATCTTGAACTCCTTGACTTAATTCTTTAATAGAACATTTCTTTATATTTTCATTTATAATTTTTGGATCTAACATAATTATTAACCTAATTTTCTTTTGTCGAATTTTTATAAAGACAATATTTTTTGTTTTCCTTATTGAAATATAATATCGTTGCGGATTAAAAACTAAAGAAGAATCTATTGATAATAAATTTGATTTTATTTTTGAATATATTTCTTTTATTTGTTCTTTTGCCATATTTAAATGATCTTCTTCAGTATAATCACTATTATTAATTGTTTCATTTGTATCTATTGTTGAATCTAAATAAAAATCAAGCTCATCAAATTCAGGATCCATTGAAAATACTGTATTTGAACCATTAGTAAATTTTTTAATTACTTCAAGTTTTACCATATTTCCCCATTCTTTATAAGTGTTAAATATTTCTGGTAATTCTGGTTTTGTCTCGTCAATTATCAGTAAAATATTTTGGTTTGAGTCTATACAGTCCTTTAATAATTTATAAATTTCATTGTCTTTACAAAAACTTTTTAAGTCATTTTTTATATTATTATTATTATCAACTATTGAATATATTTTATCAACCAAATCACCTCTGCTTTGAGAATTAGAAAAAAATGAAAAGAATTTAGTTATTTGAGGAAAAATATGTTTATAAAAATCATGTTTAGCAAGCTCAACTTCCACAATATAGAATTCAGGTGAATTTTCGTCAGAAAAATCAATCAAAAAACCATCTGGAATAGTCATTCCCAATGCGTTTCCAGAAATTTTCTTTTTATAATCTATATATACTGTCTTTTTACCGAACAATGCTTTTGAAAACATAACAATATCATTCTCAAATTCTTCTTCCGATGAGTACTTATATTGTGATAATTTTTTACCATCCAAAACTATGTCCATAAATATCCTCCAACTGGATTTTATTAATATTATACCCCAAATAGCACTTCACGCAAGCGTCTCATGCGTCTCCTTCAACTGCGTAATAATCGGCAGCTTTTGCGGGCACTTTTCTTCGCACGAGCCGCAGGCTACGCACTTTGAGGCGTCCGCGCTTTTTATCCAACTCCAGCCGTTGATTACTTCTTTGTATGCGCTTTTTGCGTGTTCTTTTAAATCGTAAACGCGGTAGCGGTTCATGATTTCAAAAAGGTAGGGAATGTCTATTCCCTGCGGACATGGTTTACAGTAATTACAGCCTGTGCAGTAAAGTTTGGCAAGATTTTTGTTTTCTTCCATCATGGATTTCACATGACGTAGTTCTTCTTCCGTTAAATGTCCTGTGCGCGATGCTATTTCAAAATTTTCTTTTAACATGTCAAGATTGCCCATGCCGGAAAGAGCCATGTCTATGTTTTCGTTTGCAAGTACAAAGCGCAGAGCCATTTCCGCTGTGCTTGTTGATTTGTTTTTAAGCAGGCTTTGTATTTTCTCGCTTGGCGCGCCTAGCCGTCCGCCGCCTACGGGTCCCATTACCGCAACGCCAATGCCCTTTGACTTTGCGTAAGCGATGTTCTCCTCGTTGGAACGATCAAGCATGTTGTACTGAACAAGTGTTGTTTCAAAGTGCCCTGAGTCTACTATCTTTTTATAATTTTCCGCCGCATCGTGGTACGAAAATGAAATGTGCTTTATAAGTCCCTGCTCTTTGGCTTTGTACGCCGCTTCAATGGGACCGAACTTTAATCCCTGCCATGACTCAAAACTTTTTAACGAGATGCCCCAAAAATGATAAAAGTCGATGTAGTCCGTGTCCAGTTTTTTAAGCGATTTTTCCAGACGCTCCATCCAGTGATCGCCGTCGGCGTCTTCTATGGGGTTCTTTGTGGACAGATACACTTTGTCGCGGTAGCCTTTCAACGCCTTGCCTACTGCGATTTCACTTAACGTTTCGCAGTAAAGCGGCGCGGTATCAACGTAATTTATACCCATGTCAAAGGCTTTCTGCATGAGGGGGACGGCAAGGTCTTCATCTACAATTTTTTTGCCGTCAACTTCCTTCATGGGTAGGCGCATTGCGCCGAAGCCAAGAGCCGAAACTTTTACGCCTGTTTTTCCAAAAGGTTTGAAAATCATAAAAACCTCACATATCCAGAACGATTTCGTTCTCCGGTTTCAATATTGAAGCCGGAATATAATTACCTTCTACCGCCATTCCGTTGACGGTCAGTTTTTTACAGCCGCTTTCATGTCCGTCGGGGTTATTTACTTTTATGTTAAGTTTTTTGCCGCGGAAAGATTTTTCCATTGTAAAAGATTTCCACGATGAGGGAATTGCGGGGGAGAGGCGCAGTCCCTCAATATCCGGTCTTAATCCTAGAATGCCTTCCACACTGCCGACCATTACCGTGCTTGCCGTGCCTGTCAGCCAGTGAACGTGACTGCGTCCTTCAAACGGGCTGTCTACGCTTTCCGTAAATTGCGAGTAAGCGTAGGGCTCCATAAGGCGGGTGTCGGCGATTTCATTCTGCGCGGAGGGACAGCTTTCCAAGTAATACTCAACGGCGCGGTTTCCGCGTCCAAGCAACGCTTCGGCGAGGATTATCCAGCCCTGAGTTTGCAGAAAGATACCGCCGTTTTCTTTTGTACTAGGGTTAAACAACAGGGCAAGCGCTCCGTCAAAGGCGTGTTTGCGGTAAGAGGGTGACATAATGCGCGCGCCGTACTTTGTGTTTAATTCTTTGTGGACTAAATCAAGTATCGCTTTGCCGCGCGCTTCGTCAGCGTAACCGCTGATTACCGCCCAGCTTTGCGGATTAAGCCATATGTTCGCTTCGGGGTCGCCTTTCTTCCCGACTGTAACGTCGTCTTCGGTGATACCGCGCACAAAGCGGTCGTCTTTCCAACAGCGTTCCTCAATAATTTTTCCGAAACGGTCTTTTTGTTTTGTCATTTCTTTTTCTGTCGCGGAGTCTTTTTTAAATTTCGCAAAACGTATCATGATCTCAAACGCGTAGTACAACTGAAGCGCGACAAATACGGATACGCCTTTTGCTCCAAGGCGAAGGCAGTCGTTCCAGTCCGCGTGAAGTCCGGCGGGCAGTCCGTGTATTCCCAAGTTGTTAAGCGAAAAATCGATTGCTTTTTTAAGATGGTTGAATAGCGTATCCTTACCTTTGTCCGCGTAGGGAATTACTTCGTCTAACAGAGCGGTATTGCCGGTTTCCGCGACATATTTCCAAACTGTCGGGAACAACCACAACGCGTCGTCGGCGCGGTATGATGGGTGTCCTGTGTTTTTGCGGTAGGATTCGTCTTCGGGTTTGTCTTCGTGTCCCGGGTTGTGGTTGTACTTCACCAGCGGAAGCGCGCCGCCGTGGTTTACCTGAGCGGAAACCATGAACTTTATTTTTTCAAGAGCCATGTCGGGATCAAGGTGAATGATGCCTTGAATATCCTGCACCGTGTCGCGGTAGCCGTAACCGTTGCGCTGTCCGCAGTATGTGAGAGACGCGGCGCGCGACCAGACAAATGTGATAAAGCACTGATACGCGTTCCATGTGTTAATCATGTTGTTAAAATTGTCATCGGGCGTATTTACTTTGAGGTTAGCGAGGCGGCTGTGCCAGTAGGTTTTTAATTTTTCGATTTCTTTTTCGGGAAGGCTTGTGTCTTCGTAACGCGAAATAAGCTCTTTTGCCTGCGCCTCGCGTTTTTGCCCTAAGAGGAAAATAAACTCTTTTGTTTCATTGGGAGCGAGATCTAAAGTTGTGTGTAACGCGCCGCAGGGGTTCAGGTTGTAATTAAGAGTGCCGTCCAGTTTACCGTTTTCCACGGAGACGGGATTTCCGTAATCGCGGTATTTACCCAAAAACGCCGCGCGGTCGCCGCAGTAAGTTGCGATTTTCGCTCCGGCAAGAGCGAAAAAGCGCGTGTCAACTCGGCTTTCGTTTACGGCGTTCAGACAGTTTTCGTTTATTGTCTGTAAAATAAATTTTTCTTTAAAATAAGTGCGGGTAATGAACTGGGTATATTGAAGGTTTACCTGATCCTGCTCGTAAAAACTTTCGCATGTAAATTCAACAAAACCAAAACAGGAAATTTTCCGCGCCTTGCTTCCGCTGTTTGTTACTTTTACCTTCCACACTTCATAGTCAGCGTCCTGCGGCACATAGTAAAGCGCCTGCGAATGAATATCCTTGTAATCCGCCTCAAGCTGAGTGTAGCCCGTCCCATGACGGCATATCGACTTGTACTGATTCAGCGGCTTGCCCACAGGCTGCCATGAAGCCGACCAGTAATCGCCGGATTCATCATCGCGAAGATAGATGTATCGCCCGGGGCGATCCTGCTCGTTAAAACGGTAGCGGATAAGCCTTCCCGCCGCGCCGCTTTTTACAAAGCTGTAACCGCCGGCATTGTTGGAAATAATCGCGCCGTAGGCGGGAGAGCCTAGGTAATTCGCCCAGGGAGCGGGTGTATCGGGTTTATCGATAACATATTCGCGTCTTTCAGAATCAAAATAACCATATTTCATTTGAATTCTCCATTGAATTTATAAGATATTTTATTTTATCATAAAGCTAATGGATTTGGAACAAGAAGAAGCGCTTTATGAATTTCTCGAAAACGTAAGCGAACCGTTTACTTTGGAAGATATTACGGACTATATACAGGCATCGGGTCATAAACTGAAAAAACGGCTGACAGTGGAAATAGGCGCTTATCTTGACGCGCGGAAAATCGCTTTTAGGCAGGACAATAAACATTGGGTATCGCGTAAAACATGTTTTGAACCAGCCCTGTTTGTTATTACTCCTTCCCGGCTGGAATTGTTGAATGGTATTTTAATCCCCGGTCATCGCTGCGTTCCGTTCGCTAACCCTCTAACCCTTCCTCATCGTTATAAGTTTTTTTGGAATGGCGAACCTATACCTGTCTCAACTACGGAAGCGCCGCCTGAGGATTTGTATCCTTATTACTGCGTTTACGGCGAAGAATTTGCGCCGCAGTATATCGCAAGGGACAACCCGGAAAACGAAGAATCTTTTAACGCCGATCCTTACGAAGACCCGCCTGAGGTATCGATACATACGCTGGATATGCGCGGCATTTACCGCGAGTGCGCTTTTGTACCCGGAGACCGTTTTAAAGTCCGCACCATTAACTGGAATGAATGTATATTTGAATTGGAAAAAGTAGGAAAGGACGATTGGTCCCGCGCCGATTTGGATAAGTGGCAAAAAGCCGCGGAAAGCGGTTTTGAAAACAGTTTTGCATTACTTGGTCCCGGAGCAAGCACCGAAGAACAAATTGCTTTTGCGTATTGGTACGGCGGCGAGCGTATGAGGGAAATACCCGCTTATTCTTTGGAAGAATTTTTATATGAAAAAACAAACCGGATAGATACCGTGCCTTACGGCATAGAAACGCGCTTTTGGTTTGCGGGCAGGGAAATTCCCGACAGCGCAAATCTTCAAAATTATACGGTTCCGCCGGACAGAACATTCATTGAAGAATTGCTCTATGAAAAGAACATACCTGTTTCTGAATTTGTAATTCTTTCTTATATAAGAGATTCTTTTTATCGTAATGAAAAATATGTCGATCTTGTAATTAACCGTTTGATTCCTCCTGTCGTCCATCTTGAAGAAGCCGAGTGGGATATATTGGCGGATTATATCAGCGACAGTATGGACGATTTTTACAAAGGGTACTCCGTATTTTTGGATCAGGGCGCGGGTCCTGTCCGTCAGCGGGTCGCGGAACTTCATACCGCCGTTATTGAGCTTTCCGCAAAATTGCAAAAGGGCGAGATTGAAGCCGCGTGGCTTCCACGGCACACATTTATAGTCCTTTCGCAAATTCAAGGGCACGCGGCGGCTTTACTGGAAGATCTTGCGTTTGACGAAGCTCCTTCGGAATCCGACATTGCGGCGATGGATAACGCTCTGGACAGCATGATAGACACATTTACCGACATTAAAGAATTGATAAATAACGCCATGGATAATTTCAGAAGAAGCAATCTTACATTGATCCACGGCGGGAAAACATCTGCACAGTCCAAAAATCAATCTTGGCGCATGATACAGATAAGTATTTCAGGGCTTGAAGTTTGGCGGCGCGCTATTATTTCGCATAGCTGTACCATGGAAGAACTTCATAAGTTAATTCAAATAGGCATGAATTGGAACGGGAATTTACGTTTCCGTTTTTATTATGAATTGCCCGAAGGAAACAAAGAATATCTGCACGATAAAGTTAAGTTAGGCGACATTGATTTTCAAGGCAAAAAAGAGCTGATATACGAATACGGCTCAAAATGGAATGTAAAAGTGATAATCATGTCGTCGTATCAGCCCGCCAATAACGAAGTTACCCGTTTTATAGCCGGCGACGGAGCCGCCCCTCCCGATCATATTGACGGACCGCGCCATTTCAGGAAATTGCTTTATTCACTGGAGATTGGCAGTAACGCGGAAAAACATTCGGCGCAGAGCGAGCTGGGAACGGATTTTGTGCCGGGTGTTTTTAATCTGGATAAAATGAACCAAAAATTAAAAGAAATTTTTAAAGGAGAGGAAGCTGAAACCCTAACTGAGAATTTGTCCGGCGATAATGAATAAACTTTAATAATATTGTTTCTTGGTTATTTTTACGATAAAAAGGTTTTAAATAAAATGATTTCTATTTGTTATGTCCAAAGTTATAAATCTATATTATAATTGATTTATAATGAAGACAATTTTTGTTGTAGATGACAGTGATACTAATCTTTCCATGGCGGAAAAAGCTTTAGAAAAGCTACATAGGGTTATGACAATACCTTCCGCGGCTAAAATGTTTTCTTTATTGGAAAAAGTGACCCCCGATCTTATCCTTTTAGACATTGAAATGCCTGATATTGACGGTTTTTCGGCAATTGAAAAACTAAAAAACAATAATTCATGGACTAACATTCCGGTTGTTTTTTTAACCGGCCGCACAGACACGGACGTAGAAGTACGCGGATTTCAAAAGGGCGCGGTGGATTTTATTTTAAAACCATTTTCCGAGCCTGTTCTGGTAAACCGTATCAGAACTCACCTTAATATTGATGAATTAATCCGCGAACGGTCGGCTCAGCTAAACAGGCTTCAGAACGGCATTGTCTCGGTTTTGGCAGATTTAGTCGAAAGCAGAGACAAAGATACCGGCGGTCATATTGAACGTACATCGGCTTATATTAAAATTTTACTTATCGAAATGAAAAAACGCGGAGTTTATAAGGATATAATTTCAGATTGGGATACGGAAAAAATTATTGCTTCGGCGCGTATGCATGATTTGGGAAAAATTTCCATAACGGATTTAATCGTAAACAAACCCGGAAAACTTACGGAAGAAGAATACGATATCATGAAAACACATGCCGAGGAGGGAGAGCGTATAATCGACAGAATTATAGCGCAGACAGGCGGGGGCGAATTTTTGTATAATGCCAGGTTGTTTGCCGGAAGCCACCATGAACGATGGGACGGAACAGGCTATCCGTATAAACTCAAAGGCGAGAATATTCCCTTGCAGGGACGTATTATGGCGATTGTAGACGTGTACGACGCTCTTCTTTCCGAGCGTCCGTATAAAAAAGCGTTTACGGACGAAGAAGCTGTTAAAATTATTATGGAAAATGCCGGGACGCATTATGATCCCAAATTAACGGAAGTATTTTGGGATGTAAAAGACCTTTTTAAAGAGGTAAGAGCGAGTATTCAATGTTTTTAGAACAAGATAAAAAATTAAGAAAACAAACTCGCTTGCTTGACACAGTAAATACTGCCGCCACAATTCTTTTGGCGGGCAACAAAAATATGCCCTTTGAAACAATTTTAATAAAAAGTTTCGCTCTTATCGGTCACTGTTTGGATGTTGATCGCGTTCAAGTTTGGCGTAACGAAATTATTAACGAAGAACGGCATTTTGTTTTACGGTACGAATGGCTCAGCGAAACCGGTAAAAGATACAGGCAAATTCCCAATGGTCTGCATTTCCCATACAGCATGAAGAGGGAATGGGAAGAGTTATTTTTGCGCGGCGGATGTATAAACACTCCGTTATCTGAAATGTCTGAAGAAGATCAGGAATTCTTAAGCTATTACGAAATGAAGTCCGTTGTAATTATTCCCATGTTTCTGGACGGTGATTTTTGGGGTCTTTTCAGCATAGACGACTGCAAGCGCGAACACAGTTTTATAAATGAGGAAATCAGCATATTAAGATCGGCGGGATTAATGATGTGCACCGCCATAAACCACAATAGCCAGTTAATGAAAATGAATGAGGCTGACGAGCGCACGCAGATAATGCTTGACGCCGCTCCTTTCAGCGTTATTTTTTGGGACAAAGATTTAAAACTTATTGATTGTAATCAGGAATCAGTAAAAATGTTTGAAATGCTGGATAAACAGGATTTTATTGAAAATTTTTATTATCTTTCTCCTGAATATCAGCCTGACGGTATTTTGTCAAAGGATAAAGGCATTGAACTTGTCGGTAACGCTTTAAGGGAAGGCTACAGCCGTTTTGAATGGACGCATCAAAAAATGAACGGGGAGCAAATACCTGTGGAAGTAATCTGCATTCGTGTTAAACACAAAAATGAATTTACTGTTACGGAATACATAAGGGATCTTCGCGAACAAAAGAAAATAATAGCAGAAATGCGAAAAGCCGAAGCGGCGGAAGAAAGCAGTAAGGCAAAGAGCGAATTCCTTGCTAAAATGAGCCATGAAATCCGCACTCCCATGAACGCTATTTTGGGTATTACGGAAATTCAGCTTCAGGACGAATCGCTTCCCAAGCATACAAAAGAAGCGCTGGAAAGAATTTTCAATTCCGCCGATCTTCTGCTTGGAATAATAAATGACATTCTTGACCTGTCAAAAATTGAAGCCGGAAAATTTGAATTAATTCCGGCTCAGTATGATATTGCAAGTCTTATTCACGACACTGTTCAATTAAACAAAATGCGTTATGAAAGCAAGCCTATCGAATTTAAACTGGAAATAGACGAAAAAATTCCCGTTATGCTTTTCGGCGATGAGCTTCGCATCAAACAAATTTTAAACAATCTGCTTTCTAACGCGTTTAAGTATACGCATGAAGGCGTGGTAAGCCTTCATATTTCATCTGAACCCAAAGACGATGAAAGAGTAATAATTATTTTCCGGGTCAGCGATACCGGGCAGGGTATGACGGCGGAACAGGTGCAAAAATTGGGCAGTGAGTATTCCCGGTTTAACATGGAAGCGAACCGCAGGACTGAGGGAACAGGGCTTGGCATGAATATTACCCGTAATTTATTACAAATGATGAATGGAACTATCGATATAAAAAGCGCGCCGAATGAAGGTTCCGTTTTTACCGTGCGCCTGCCGCAAAAATTTATAGATTCCGACCCAATTGGCAGAATAATGGCGGAGAATCTGATGCAGTTGAATTTTGTCAATGAGCAGAGAATAAGAAACTTGCAGATAAACCGCGAATATATGCCATACGGCAGAGTTTTAATTGTTGACGATGTGGAAACTAATCTTTATGTAGCAAGGGGATTAATGTCGTCTTACGATCTTTCCATTGATACGGCAATGAGCGGCTTTGAAGCTATTGATAAAATTAAAAATAAATTTGATTACGACGTTATTTTTATGGATCACATGATGCCGAAAATGGACGGTATTGAAGCGACAAAAATCATCCGTGATTTGGGATATACAAAACCAATTGTCGCGTTAACCGCAAATGCTCTTACAGGACAGGCTGAAATGTTCTTAAAGAACGGGTTTGATGAATTTATATCCAAGCCGATTGATATTCGCCAGTTGAATATGGTGCTTAATAAATTGGTACGCGATAAATATCCGATGGAAGTTGTCGAAGCCGCGCGTAAGCAAAAAGAATTAATCGCCGGAAGAGCAAAACCGCAGAGCATTGATACACAGTTGCTGGAATTCTTTATTCGCGACGTAAAAAAAGCAGTCGGCATATTGGAAGCGGTTTTTCTAAACAAATGCAGAAGGGAAGAAGATCTCTCCATGCTTATAATAAATGTTCACGCCATGAAAAGCGCCCTTGCAAATGTGGGAGAGAAAGAACTGTCGGCGGAAGCGGTTATATTGGAACAGGCGGGACGCGAAGACGACATAAAACTTATTTTAGACAGACTTCCGTTCTTTCTTGAATCGTTATATAAAACCATCAAGAAATTTGAAGAAAAAGAATTAAAAACCAAAAAAAACGGTTTCGGCGATTATTCACAATTAAAAGAAAAGTTGGTTGAAATACGCGCGGCATGCGTCGATTATAATAAAAAAGCCGCTAAAGATTTGCTTACGGATTTAAAAACAAAAGAATGGTCTACGCCCGTGGAAGAACAACTCGCCGCATTAGCCGAGTTTTTACTGCACAGCGATTTTGACGAAGCGATAAAAAATATCGATGACTATCTTAACAAGAAATAACTTTATAAATATACCTATCCATTAAAATTCTTTCCATTACTCCGACGGGAGAACGCAGTAAGTTGTCATATTCGGCTGTCAGGGCTAAGCAGGCTTCCGCGGATTGAGCGTTATAACGGCGGGCGGCGGCGGCGTAATCGTCCCTTGTTTTGGGATTTGAAAGCCCTATTTTTTTTAATTCAAAGTTGTTGTTAGCGTCTCCTGTTTCCGCCAGGGACAGATAATCGCCTAGTTTTCTAAAACACCACGCAAGTCCCGCAAGAATACTTTGCGCGCTCTCTTTTGCGGCTAACATAACGGAAAGCGATTCAAGCGCTTTTGATAAATCGCCTGAGGCTATCCGGGAAAAGAGCGTAAAAGCGGATTCTTCCCTGTTATGGGAAAGCCATTTTTCAACATCTTCCGCTCTTACCTGACTTTCCTTCTGCTCCTTGTCACGAGGTAAAAAATGCACAAGGCGCGAACATTCCCTCTTTAAAGCTTCCGTATTATTTTCCACCATTTCCAAAATGACAGATATGGAGTCTTTATCAATGTTAAAACCTTCCCGCTTAAAAAACTGCTTTATCCATTCGTTTTTTTCCCTTTCAAACAGTTCATAAAAAATTTTTCGGTTGTTTTTTGGAACCGCGTCGTCAAGGGCGGCGGCAAGTTTTATTTCATCGGAGAGCATGATAATTGTCGTATCAGGATCAAGATTATCTATGCAGGAAACAAGAAGTTCAATCTCGTCTTTTTTTTTGATTGCTTCCGCGTTTTTTATAATTATCAGGTGTTTTTCGGAAAAAAGGCTGTTATTTTGAATCGTATCCGCAATTGTACTTACGGGAGTTTCCCCGGCGTAAAAAGTTGTTATTTCCGCGTCCTGAATTTTTTGTTTAATTGAATCCGCTTCGTCCTGCTTTTTTCCAAGCTCCGGACCAAGTAAAATATACGCGTTAGGTGAAACAGCCGGCATATCAATATGATCTGATTACTGTAGATAATCTGCCCAGGACTTTTACGTCATGGCTGTAATAACGCGGCTTGTACGCCGGATTCTCCGCTTCCAATCGAATTCTTGAGCTTTCCTTGTAAAACCGTTTCAATGTCACGCCTTCTTCAGATGAATCTTTTTCAATTACAACCACTACGGCAATTTCGCCGTTTTGGACTATATGCTGTTTTTCGATAATTGCGGTATCGCCGTCCAGAATACCCGCGCCGGACATTGAATCGCCTTTTACTTTAAGCGCAAAATATTTTTTGTTTCTCTTTAACATGGAACGGTGAAGCAGAAGATTTCCGTCAAAATTTTCTTCCGCTAAAAGAGGAATACCCGCGGCGACTGTTCCAAGTAACGGGACTTCCACTAAATCCGCGTCCTCCGGTCTTGAATGAGTCAATCCCATCGTCCTTGGTCTCTTGTCGGCTTGCCTTAACTGTCCTTTTTTTCGCAGAGCGGTAATATGATCATGCGCTCCTTTTACCGAAATCTCAAAATGATCCGCTATCTCTCTTATTGCCGGAGGGTATGAATTCTTTTTAATATAGTTAGCGATAAATGATAGCACCTGTTTCTGACGATCTGTCAATTCTTTCATAATATCATTGCTCCCTATTTTTTGCCGTCGTAATATTGTACTTTCTTATTTTGGCGTGAAGGTTACTCGGATAGATTCCAATTGCCTCAGCCGTTCTTGATATTATACCATTATTTTTTAAAAGTTGGAATTCCAAATAATATTTTTCAAAACCGTCTTTTGCCTCATTGTAATTTTGTTCTAAAATGTCTGACGGCAGCGCTATTTCCGCGCTTTTTTGCTCTGTATTTACGGGGTTTTTTCCCTTTATATTGAGTAATTTTCCAATATCTTCTCCATTTATGACATCCCCTTTGTGCATTACAGCTATTCTTTCCGCTAAATTCTTTAATTCTCTGACATTTCCGGGCCAATTATGAGCGGAAAGAATATCTATAGCGTCGGATTCCAGCGTTATATCTTTTCCCGATAATTTTAAAAAGTGGCAGAGCAGATGGGGAATATCTTCCTTTCTATCCCGCAAAGGAGGGGAATGAATCGGGATTACATTTAACCTGAAAAATAAATCCTGCCTGAACCGCCCCTCCTTGCACGCTTTTTCCAAATCCTGATTTGTCGCCGCTATGATGCGCACATCGGTCTCTATTGTTTTTTCTCCTCCGACGCGTTCTATTTTCTGTTCCTGAATAACGCGTAAAACTTTTGCCTGCGCGGAAAGACTCATGTCGCCAATCTCGTCAAGAAAGAGAGTGCCGCCGTGCGCCAGTTCAAAACGCCCCTTGCGCGTAGAGACCGCGTCCGTGAAGGCGCCTTTTTCATGCCCAAAAAGTTCGCTTTCTATCAGCGTTTCCGGTATTGCCGCGCAGTTTACGTCAATAAACGGACTGTCAGCGCGCGCGGAACAAGAATGAATCGCCCTCGCTATTACTTCTTTTCCCGAACCGTTTTCGCCTGTGATTAAAATCCGCGCGTCGCTTGCAGCCGCCTGTATTACCGTTTCTCTTATGTTTTTCACAAGCGCGCTTGTTCCGATTATATCCTCGCTTGAAAAATTATATGTTTTTTTAAGAGTTTTATTTTCTTCACGAAGTTTTTTTATCGCAAGCGCGTTCCTGCATACCGTAAGAACTTTATCCAGCGACAGTGGCTTTTCCAAAAAATCAAAAGCGCCAAGTTTTACCGCGCTTACAGCCATCTCAATATTCGCGTGACCTGAGATCATTACGATTTCCGTAACTGGCCATTCTTTGCGTATTGTTTCAAGCGCTTTAATACCGCCCATTTTCGGCAGAAGAACGTCAAGAAAAACCATGTCTATTACTTCGCGTTTTAAAAGTTCTATGCCCGCAAGCGCGTCTTCCGATGTAAAAACTTTATATTTCTCATCTTCAAGAATGGACGCAAGAGTTACTCTGATACCGGGTTCATCATCAATGATTAATATTGACGGCATATAATTCCTTAAGCAGACGGCAGATCGATATAAAATGTTGATCCTATACCGAGCGCCGAATCAAACCAGATTGTTCCGCCATGATCCGTAACAATTCGCTCAACAATGGGAAGCCCCAACCCTGTGCCTGATGTTTTAGTTGTAAAATAAGGTGTAAAAATTTGTTTGCCTTCCTCTTCGCCGATCCCCTTGCCCGAATCCTTGACGCTTATTCTACAGTAACAAACTTCTCTTTTTTTGACAATATCGGAACGCAATTCAATTTCTCCGTTTCCCGACATTGAATCAATGGCGTTTATCACAAGGTTTGTAAGAATTTGCGAAAGGCGGTGTTTGTCAATTTTTATCTGAATGTCCTGAACATGCGCAATATTAAATTTTACATTTGGGTATGAACCGGAATACGCGTTAATAACTTCGTCTGCGGACTCTTTTAAATTTGTCAGCGAGTTAGACGGTTCCATAGGTTTTGACAGCGTTCTGAATTCATTTAACAAAACCGAAAGTCCTTCCGTCTCCTGAATGATCGCCATCATGGAGTTTTCAAGGATTTCGCCGATTTGCTCAGGGCTATTCCGCCATCTGCGAAGTACGCGCTCGGCGGAAAGTTTTATCGGCGTAAGAGGGTTTTTTATCTCATGAGCCAACTGCTGAGCCATGTTCTGCCAAATTGATATTTTTTCGTTTCTTACGAGCGCCTGTCTTGTTTTTTCCAGATCCTGAACCATTGAGTTAAAGGAGCGGATTAAAATACCAAGTTCGTCGTTACGGCTTGATAATATCTGAAAAGAAAAATCCCCGTCAGCTACGCGTTGAGTCGCGTCCGTTAACTCAACAATGGGGTGGGTAATGCGCCTTGTAAACGAGATGGCGATAATCGCTGTCATTAAAATTGTCGGAAGAAAAAATGCCGCGTAAAAATAAATTAATAACGGGCGTATATTATTTCTAAGCAAGTTAACTGTTTCAAAGCGTTCAGCCTGATTATCCAATAAGGCTTTTCCCCTGTCAAAATCAGTCCCAAGGTTGTAATTTATAACGCGTACGGTATTCAGCGGCATTTTTTGCACATAACGAATTGTCTCCTGATCCCTGGGAAGCGATCTTGTTACAAAGCCTGTTTCGGCGGAAGGAGGGGACGGCAGTCTAAACTTGTTGTCGCCCGTATAGAATACTTCCGTCCATTGATCGCCTGCCAAATGAAAAATCTGAATAGAAGAAATTTCCTGCGGAAGTTTTTCCTGAGTATCTGCGCCGGACAAATAATTTTGTTTAAGCGTTTTTTCAAACCGTTCAAGGTGCAGGGAATAGCTGTCCGCGATAAAACTATTAGCCGCTTTTGTAGAATCTCCTGAATCTATGCTGTTCCAAAAACGGACAATCTCGTTTAACGCGGCGCTTGTCATCAATGTTGTCGGCGCAATCGAAAAAATAACAATAACGGCGAAGTAGATCAGTAATCTTGCGTTAAATCTGCTGCCGGGACGTTTATAGATAAAATCCATAATAAGGTTAAAAACAGTAAAGCCTAGAATAATTATTAAAACGATTGGAATAGTAAAAAAAACAAAGAGATTAATGCGATCCGGCATTTCGCCGTTTTGGAGAGTGTTTATAAAAAATTTTTGCGAAAAAAGAAAAGTAAGAACGCATAACAGCGAATAAATTAAAATTAATATTCGTACTCTTAAAATTGAATATTCAGGACGGGATTTAATATTCGGCACGTAATTTACTCTTCCTCAAATTTTGACTCAAAGAGTTTAACCAGCGTATCTACCGCTGTTACTTCGTCCTCTCCCTCGGCGATAATTTTTAATTCTGTTCCATAGGACGCGCCTAAAGTTATAATACCCATTATGGATTTGGCGTTTATTCTGTCGGAGCCTTTTTCTATGTAAATATTCGATGAAAAATTCTTTGTCGTCTGAACTAAAAGAGCGGAAGGGCGCGCGTGAATGCCTGCTCTGTTTGATACCGTAACAATTTTTTCAGTCATTCTGCTTCCCCTAAATTACGTCGTCATAGCCAAAAAAGACCGAACGCGTAGCGTCGCTTTCGATCCATTTTAGGATGTTTTTATTGAATTCCTTGGCGGCATGATACCCCATGGACTTTAACCGCTCATTCATAGCGGCTGTTTCTATAATAATCGGAATATTACGTCCCGGTTTTACCGGGATTGTAAGTTTCGGCACGTTAACGCCCAATAAATCAACTGTATGATCCTCCGCGCCAAGCCTGTCGTAATTTTTTTGAGAATCCCATTCTTCCAACGCTACAACAAGCTGAATTTCTTTTCGATCCCTAATCGCTCTTACCCCGAAAAGGTGCGTAATATTGATTATTCCCGGACCGCGAATTTCCATGTGGTGCCCGATAATTTTATTCGCGCCCGCGCCCATCAATGTATTTCCGTAAATACAATTTATTTCCACTACGTCGTCGGCGACAAGACGGTGTCCGCGGTGAATCAGTTCCAGCGCGGTTTCGCTTTTTCCCACTCCCGAATCGCCCTGTATCAGTATCCCCAACCCGTAAACTTCGACAAGTACGCCGTGAACAATCTGGCGCGGCGAGAAAATACTGGAAAGGATACGCATTATTCTGGTGGAAAAGTCGGCGGAGCCTAGATCGGTCTGCAGAATGGGGCATTGGGCTTTCTCGGCAATCTCAAAAAATTCTTTGTGGGGCATCAGGCTGTGCGTGAAAATACAACAAGGAATCGGAAAACTAAACATTTCCGTAATCGTATCGGTTTTGCCCTCATTTTCCAGCCGCCTTAAAAAAGCCACTTCTCCGCGTCCGAAAAGCTGAATTCTTTGGAAGGCAAAATCCTCAAAAAAACCCATAATGGCGCCCATTGGTCTGTTTATGTCCGGAATATCGATAGACCTTCCCAGCCCTTTTCTGCCCCCGATACAGCGTAAATTTAACGAATTATGCTCTTTGAGATCGAGATCTATTAAATCTAATATAGTAAAAACCCTGTCCGCCATATAATATAATTTTATATTAATTATCCTTACAGTTCAATAATATTCGTACTTATACCATTGACTTCTCGACATTATTTCGATTTTTATGTATATTACAGATAAATACACATTAGGAGGTTATCATGCGTGTTTATAATTTTTCTCCCGGACCTTCGGCGCTTCCCTTGCCGGTTTTGGAAAAAGCGGCGTCTGAAATGACGGACACTAACGGCTCAGGTCAATCCGTAATGGAGATGAGTCATCGTTCCAAGGATTTTAAGCCCATCATCGAAAAAACAGAATCCCTTTTAAGGGAATTAATGTGTATTCCGAGTAATTATAAGGTGCTCTTTTTGCAGGGCGGCGCATCTCTTCAGTTTTCAATGATTCCCCTTAACTTTGCGGCAGGCGATACGCCCGGACAGGGTAAAAAAGCCTCATATGTCGATACAGGCATTTGGTCGGATAAGGCGATAAAAGAAGCTTCAAAATATGCCAAGGTGGAAGTAAAGGCAAGCTCCAAAGACAAGGCTTACACATACATTCCCGACGCTTCCGCTCCTTCCGCGGACGACGCCTATTATCACATAACTTTGAACAACACGATTGTCGGAACCAAATGGGACAAACTCCCCAATACAGGCTCAGTGCCTCTTGTTACGGACGCTTCCAGTTGTATCCTCTCAGAGCCGCTTGACGTAAGCAAATTTGGGTTGATCTACGCCGGCGCTCAGAAAAATCTGGGTCCCGCTGGAACTACCGTTGTTATTATCCGCGAAGATCTGGTTAAAAAGACGCCCGATTGGGTTCCTGTCATGCTCAGGTATGACACTCACGTCGGCGAAGGCTCAATGTACAATACTCCGCCATGCTACGGCATTTACATTATCGGGCTGGTGTTGGATTGGCTAAAAAACTTAGGCGGCGTTGAGGCAATCGGAAAATTGAACCGCGAAAAAGCCAAGCTTTTTTACGATTATCTTGATTCATCGGAGCTGTTTTATTCTCCCGTTCAAAAAGAATACCGCAGTTTGATGAACATTCCGTTTGTAACAACAGAGCAGGACGAAGCCAAGAAGACAGAGATTGAAACCCGTTTTGTAAAAGAAGCGGCGGCGGCGGGACTTATAAATCTTGCGGGACACAGGCTTGTAGGCGGCATGAGGGCAAGTATTTACAACGCAATGCCGATTGAAGGCGTAAAAGCGTTGATAAGTTTCATGGATAAATTCAAGAAATAAAAGGATGTAATATGTTTCGTATACAGACATTAAATAAAATCTCTCCTCTGGGATTGGATCTTTTCCCCAGGGACAAATATGAGGTCGCAAGCGATATTCCCAATCCTGACGCGATATTGGTGCGAAGCGCCGACATGAACAACTCGGAAATACCGTCTTCCGTGCTTGCGATTGCGAGAGCGGGCGCGGGGTACAATAATATTCCCGTTCAGAAATGCAGTGATAACGGAGTGGTAGTTTTTAACACTCCCGGCGCTAACGCCAACGCTGTCAAAGAACTTACCCTTGCGGCGCTTCTTCTTTCATCGCGCAATATTATCGGCGGCGTTAACTGGACTTTGTCGGAAGCCGGTAAGCCCGATATAGCCGAACTTGTTGAAAAAGAAAAGTCCAAATTTACAGGACCGGAAATTAAGAGTAAGACTTTAGGCGTTATAGGACTCGGCGCTATCGGCGTAATGGTGGCAAATGACGCCGTTGCGCTGGGTATGGATGTTATCGGCTATGACCCGTATATTTCCGTAGATGCCGCGTGGAATCTTTCCCGCGAAGTTGTCCGCGCGGATACTCTTGAGGGGCTTCTGGCAAAATCAGATTACGTGACTTTGCACATTCCGCTGGGCGACACAACCAAGGGACTGCTGGACGCGGAAAAATTCCGTTTAATAAAAAAAGACGCGCGCGTTATAAACTTTTCGCGTAACGCGCTGGTAAAGGATAAGGATATAATAGAAGCGCTAGACGCCGGAAAAATCAGCGTTTATGTTACAGACTTCCCCTCTCAGGATCTCCTGGCTTGCAAAAAAGTCATCGGTATTCCGCACCTTGGCGCGTCAACTCCCGAAGCCGAAGACAATTGCGCGATAATGGCGGTTAAGCAAATCATGGATTATCTTGAGACCGGGGCAATCCGTAATTCCGTAAACTTTCCGCGCTGTAAACTTGAGCAGCATACCGCTTACAGACTGCTTGTAGTAAACAAAAATATCCCCAATATGATTGGGCAGATTACTACAATTCTTGCCGGTTCAAATATCAATATTACGGACTTAATCAACCACCACCGTGATGATTACGCCTATAACATTATTGATACTGAACAGCAATTATCAGCGTCTGTACTTGAGCAAATTCGCAAAGTTGACGGAATAATAAGGGTTAGAGCGATTTAAAGGTAGTTTTTTGGAAACAAGTTTTTCAAAAATAAACTTAAAATTAATAATACCCATGTTTACAGGGGCATTATGCTCTATGCTTGTTTGCGCGTTAATAGGCGTTTCATCCGGTTATATTAAAAGATCCGCACCCGCAAGTATTATTGAAGCTGAAGCCGAAGAAGAAGATTTTTCCACTCTTTTTCTTCCGTCAGAGCATATCGCGGATTCTATTTTGGAATACTACCGTAAATTTGAATACAAAGAATGGGTCATTGATTTTTTTACCGCTATATGTAAAAACAGGGAAATTGCCTGGTCTATTTTGGACAGTTCCGATGAATTTGATATTCCTCCCGCGTTGGCTTTTGCGTTATGCTGGGAAGAAAGCAGATTTAACCCGAACGCGATAAACAGGCAAAACCGCGACGGAAGCGTAGACCGCGGATTGTTTCAGTTAAATAACAAATCTTTTCCTTATCTGGAGATTTCATCTTTTTACGGTATTAATTCCAACGCGCGTTACGGAATCGGTCATCTTAGGCATTGCCTGAATGTAGGCGGCAGTGAAATCTCCGCTCTTGCCATGTACAACGCGGGAGCTGGAAGGGTAAGATCGACAGGCGCGCCTGAAATTACTCTTAACTATGTAAGCAGAATTTTAGAAAACCGCAGAAAAATAGAAAGCCGTTTCCACATCAAGTTGATTAAAGAAGAAGAAAACAGGTTTGCCGAAAACACCGAAGGCTCGTCAAGCGGATTATTCAGCCGCGTGTTTTAATTAATGTCTCCCCAGCCCGCGATTGCTTTGCAATTTTTCAAACGGCGCTGAGCGTGTTTAAACGCGGCAATGTGCCGGTCTTTATTTTCATCTTTCGCCGCCCATGCGGGAACGCTCTGCAAATCCTTAATCGGCTCGATAAAAACGGAAATCCCCTCTTTATCCGCCGCTATTATAATTTTTCGCAGGTACGCCAAATACGCTTCGTCGTAAATTCCCTCTCCCTCATGCTCAATTGCCGCCCATGGAATTGTCAGTTTAAAAGAATTCGTCCCCGTTTTTTTTAGCCCGCAAAAATACTCCTCAGCTTCTTCGAGCGGAAAAGGCTTTCCGATAAATGAAATATTATTTTGATTCCGCATTGTCTTCTCTATGCAGGCTATTCGGCAAGTATTTCCAGAACTTCTTCGGGAGATTTTGCGTTTATAATTTCTTCGCGTTTTTCCGCGCTTTTAAATAATAAACTTACTTCCGCAAGGAATTGTAAATGGGGTCCTGTTTTTTCCACCGGAGAAAGGGTCATGATGAAGATTCTGCATGGCTGTTTATCCAGAGAGTCAAAGTCTACAGGGTTTTTGGAAATGCCGATACAGGCGACTAAATCCTCCGTAGAGGCGCATTTGCCGTGCGGAATGGCGATTCCATGTTTCATGCCGGTAGACATTTTTTCTTCTCTTTCCATTACTGCCGCTAACGCAGCCCCTTTGTCCTTGATTTTTCCCGTTCTGACAAGAATATCAAGCAATTCGTTAATTATTTCTTTCTTTGTGGTGCCTTTTAAGTTAAGGTCAATGGTTTCCGTAGAAATTACCGTTTTGAGATTCATAATAATACATTTTACCTTAAAAATTGTTATAAGTCAATAGACTACGGCGGGGGATAACCTACGTGTTTTGTGTAGGGTTCAAGAATAAAACGAAAAGGCTTATTTGACAAGGCGCAGGATTCGAACCTCCGACCACCGCCTTAAAAGGACAAGAAGCGCCTTTTATTCCATTTTTTTTTGTTTTTCTTTATATTACCTATTAACGGATTTTGCCGAGAAAAATAAAGAAAAATGCAAGAGAATACACTCATTATTTTTCTACAGTATGGGGGTGTTATTCGTTTTATATGTCATTTTAGGGTTTGTTTTTTTCTGCCTGTTGTTTCTGGTAGGCTTCAATACCGTTCGGGAAAGCCTCTTTTGTGAGCTTATCGGATAATTCTTTCATTGCTGGAGAGAGATTATTAGGATCGCCTGTCCAGTTATCCGAGCCGCCGTCATATTCCCAGTTATCAGGGTCATCGTATTTTCTTTTTTCAGACATGCTCTTTCTCTCCTTGTTTTAATTATACCCACTATTATTGTGGATCATCCACACCGCTTTCAAAAATCTCTTCCAGAGATTCCTCAAGATTTGTTAAAAGACCCTCCAAATTTTCTTTGGTTATTTCCCGCCCCTGCGCTATACACATTGAAATAACCTGCGCCTTCGCTCCCTCTACCCCATATTGCCGAAGTACAAGCGGATAATTTTCTCGATCCAAAACAAGATTGATCTTTGCCATTTTCTATTCCTTCTTTTTCCAAATACGATGGTAAAGTTGGGGCATATCCGCTTCCGATATTATCGTGCCGCCTCCGCAGTTATACTCCCATGAATCAAATTCAATTATATTTTCCCCGTCCCATTTGTATTGCGCTTTATGCCATGGATCTTTACCGTTTTCAAGCCGCTCTCCCGCTTTCATGGCGGCTATAGCTTCCTCGCAGCTTAAAGGTACAAGTTCGGACGTGTAATTTTCATTTCTGTCTTTTTGATATTCTTCCCATTCTTTTTGCCATTGTTCTCGTGTTTTTTCCTCCATATGTTCTCCTGTTTATATTTTAACTCCGGGGCATTGAAGTCTCAAGCCCATTTTTCCGGCACTTCTGGGAAAAATACAACCATGTCTTCTTTTGTCAATGCCATAATTTGTCTCCTTATTATTTTGCCCTAAAGGGTAAGTACGACAGCTTCGCCAGTACCGGGGAAACGGCTTATAAATTCCTTCCTGTCTATTTCCTCGCTTTCTTCGGAATAGAGATCGTACAGGTGATCAAAAGTACGCTTCAAATCTTTCTTCATACGTTTAGGCTTAAATAAGAAGTTGCACTGCCCGGACACCCCTACGCCGTATTTGAGAAGCTGCACAACCCAATTAACCTTGAGCAATACTACATAAGACATAATTTCCCCGTCTCTGTCCTCATCTACGCCGCACATATCAATAATTATTTTCATACTGTTTTCCCCTCTTCAAAAACATAACTACCCCTACCGGTAGAGTCGTCAAATTGCCATGTGTAGTCAGGTTTCTGATATTCTCCCGGCGCGCTCAATTCCCATGGAGTAAGGCGGTTATCAAAATATGAATCACCTGTTATTTTCAAAAAATACCGCGATGCTCCCTGTTTCTTCTGTACCGTTTCAATCTGTATACCGTGTTCAATTTTACTGTTTACAATATGCTGTATACGCCGGATACAATCCCCTGCAAATTGTGTTGTCAACCTGTCTTTTGGAAGCGATAACTGGTTTTCAAACATTTTTTGTTCCATCGCTATAATTGAGATAATCTCTGATGCGATGTGGTTCATCATAATTTCTTCAAAACCAAAATCCATGATCATTTGTGTATTTACTTTATGAAGACCTAAATTACTATTTTTTGCCATAATCTCCCCCTTTTATATCACATTGCCCGGCGATAACGCCGTCAATTGTTTTTCGAGCATTATTAGTAGAAGTTTCATAACCCCTATATCCGTTAGGACCGAGTATTAAATACCAGTACAAGCCAAGCCAATGAACAGTAAACCTTTTGTATTCAAAATACATAATTTTTCCCCCTATACCGCAAGGGCAAGCCGCGCCCCGTAGGTTGTTTTTCCGTAACCCCATGAGCCGGACACTACGCGTAACGCCGGATTTTTCGCACTCATCGCCGTAACAACCGCCGCCATGTTGCGCGGAACATAACCAAGCCGATAAAAACCGCGCCCATTTTGAACGCCTACCATAACGGCAACTGCCGCGCTGTCTACCGGATTTTCCGGCTCCGGCATAAGGAACGCTCGGACTTGATCGGGCTTGTAAGCGGCAAGCCGTTTCAGGGCTTCCTGCCTGTTTCCAAAAGACGTACCCTTAACCGCCATTTCAAGACCACCAGCCTTACAGATCGCCCACGCTTTTTTGAAAGCCGCGCTTTTGTTTCCCATCTTCACAGACAGCCTGTTTCCGAGGCTTACTACCTTGCTTTTCAATTCTCCGTTTGTCATGTTCTTTCCTCCGTTATCTTTATATTATAAATGTATCTCATAAGATACATTATGTCAAGAGATTTTGAAAAAATATTTTCACTTTTTATAAAGATTTTTTGCTTTTCTACTTAATAATCGTATAGTAATAATTGTATTTTTTCCGATACTTTTATATTGACATACATAAAAAAGATAGTGTATATTTATATTATGCAAGGATACACGATTACAGAAATTGCTGGGAAACTGGATATTTCATACTTAACCGCAAAACAGCGATTATTACGGGCAGGGATAAAACCCATAACAAAAGATGCTCTGTATGATAAATCCGTACTTGATATTCTGAAAAACACCCCCGGCAAAGGCAGACCAAAAAAAGCCCCGACCGTCAAACGCGCAAGCAAGCCGATCAAGGGCAAAAAATGAATTGTAGGGAGGAGATATAACCGCCGAATACTGAAGAAAATGTTGTTTTTTTAACTTTTGTAAAAAGTCCATGGAATTATATATACAGACCCTTTCGGGAAAAACATTTTACAAAAGG
>Ga0268262_10001185_pt1 | contig 33018 bp, 28 predicted proteins | sample TergutNc150P3_FD_190354 | JGI IMG/M metagenome (GOLD analysis project Ga0268262, IMG submission 190354) | Nasutitermes corniger P3 segment gut microbial community from laboratory colony in Florida, USA - Nc150 P3 (SPAdes) (version 2) | ecosystem: Host-associated > Arthropoda: Insects >... | reverse complement strand
CCCCCTGCCGCGCCAACGGGTGCGTGCTCATCGGCGGGGAGACGGCGGAGATGCCGGACATCTACAGGGAGGGCGAGTTCGACCTCGCCGGGACGATAGTCGGCGTCGTCGAAAAGGGCAAGGTCGTCGACGGCGCGGGAATCGCCCCGGGCGACGCCGTTATCGGGCTGCGGTCGGCGGGTCTGCATACAAACGGGTTCAGCTTGGCGCGGAAGATCGTCACGGAGGTCGGCAAAAAGAGCTACTCGGATATTTTTGAGGGCGGCAAGACCTTCGGTCAGGCGCTGCTTGAGCCGCATCGGTCATACATAAAGCTGCTGCCTCTGATGGAGGCGGGAAAGATCAAGGGCTGCGCCCACATAACCGGCGGCGGGTTCGTCGACAATGTGGACAGGATACTTCCGCAGAATTGCGACGCGGCGATAGACGCCGGGTCGTGGGAGCCTCCGCCGATATTCCGTTACCTGCAAACGACGGGCGGCGTGGAGAACGCGGAGATGTACCGCACGTTCAACATGGGGATAGGGATGGCCGTCGTCGCCGCTAAGGCCGACGCGGAGGCCGTTTCGCGCGACGCCGCTCTCGCGGAGTTCGAACCCGTCGTCATCGGCGGGATCGTTTCGGGGACGGGGAAGGTGCGGATGGAGTTTTGATCATGAAACGCGATCTTTATATCTACAACACCGCCGCCGCCGCTAAGGAGCTGTTCGTCCCCGCGAACGATCCGGCCGCCGTCTACTGCTGCGGCCCCACTGTCTACAACTACGCGCACATCGGCAACCTGCGCACGTATATATTTGAGGACGTTCTCAAAAGGACGCTCAAATGGCTCGGCTGCGGGGTGCGCCACGTGGTGAACATCACCGACGTGGGGCACCTGACTTCCGACGCCGACGAGGGCGAGGACAAGATGGAGAGCGGCGCGGCGCGGGAGGGCAAAAGCGTGTGGGACATAGCGGCGTTCTACACCGAGCGGTTCATGGCCGACGTCGCGTCGCTGAACATCTTGCAGCCCGACCTCTGGCCCAAAGCCACAGAGCACATACCGCAGATGATCGCCCTCGTGAAGACGCTCGAAGAGAAGGGTTTCACCTACCGCACGGGCGACGGGATATACTTTGACACGGCCAAATTCCCCTCCTACTGCGATTTCGCCCGCATCGACCCGTCGAGTCTGCGGGCCGGGGAGCGCGTGGAGATGGGGGAGAAGCGCGGCGCGACCGATTTCGCGCTTTGGAAGTTCTCTCCCAAAACCGGCAAGCGTCAGATGGAGTGGCAGAGCCCGTGGGGGGTCGGCTTCCCCGGCTGGCACATAGAGTGCAGCGCGATGTCGCTGGCGCACCTGCCGCAGCCGCTCGACATCCACTGCGGCGGCATGGACCACATCCGCGTCCACCACACCAACGAGATAGCCCAAACGGAGGCGGCGACCGGGAAGAAGTGCGCCCGCTACTGGATGCACGGGGAGTTCTTGGTGCTTGACAAAGGGAAAATGGCGAAGTCGGGCGGGAATTTCGTCACGTTGGACAGATTGAAGGAACACGGCGTCTCGCCGCTGGGCTACAGGATGTTCTGCTGCACGGCGCACTACCGCACGCCGCTGAGTTTCTCGTTCGAGGGCGCGCTGTCGGCGGAGCACGCTTTGGCGAATCTTAAAAAATCCATATTGTCTATAGAGGGGCCGCAAGAAGCGGCGGACGCGGATAAATCGCGGGACGGAAAAGGTGACGGCGTCGACAACGGGCTGGTGGAAAAGACGCTTGAGCCGTTCGCCGCCGCCGTATGCGACGATTTGAACATGCCCCGCGCCGTCGCCGCGCTTTGGGAGGGTTTGCGCGACGATACGCTTAAAGCGCCGGAGAAGCTGGCTTTCGTTCGAGAGGCGGATAAGGTTTTGGGGCTTGATTTGCTGAAGCCTGCCGGCGGCGGCACGGAGGCGACGGAGGTCTGCGGCGGCTACAGGATAACGCTCATAGCGGACGGGGCGCTGTCCCCGGCGTTGAAGGACGCCGTCGTGGAGAGGGCGGCGGCGCGGAAAAAGGCGAGGGCTGAGAAGGATTTCGGCGCGGCCGACGAGATCCGCGTCCGTTTCGCCGCCGCCGGGGTGGCGGTGAAGGACATGCCGGACGGGTCTACGCAATGCTCGGTAAGCGATCCGGCGTTGGCGGAGCGGGTGTTGGCCGGCGGGTGATGTATTAAGGGATGGATTTATTCAATCATGCGTCAGATCGCTTCGACTTCGCTCAGCGATCTTTCGGGAGAGCAGGCCGAAAAGGTCATTGAGCGAAGTCGAAATGACCTGGCGTATGATTGAATAAAATCAATGAATTTTCTGTATCGGCGGCAACGAATTTTATTATTGACTGGGGATTAAGCGATAGAATGAAAACACTGCCTATAATGACGGTTTCCGGCATTCGCGGGAAATACGGGGAGACGCTTGACGAGGAGTTCGTTTCGCGGATCGCGTTCATTCAGACGCGGATCGCGGGGGTCGGGAAGATCGTCATCGGCCGCGACACCCGTCCCACCGGGCCGGCGCTCGCCCGCGCCGCCGCCCGCGGGATACTCGCCGCCGGCGGGGTTCCGGTCGACATAGGGGTCGCGCCCACGCCCACCGTCTGCGTCGCGGCGGCGGATTTGGGGGCCAACGGCGGGGTCATAATCACGGCGAGCCACAACCCTCTGCCCTACAACGGGTACAAGATGGTGCATAAGAGCGGGCGGCTTTTCAGGGGCGAGGAGTGCGAGGCGGTCTACTCGGCGTTCAGGGCCGGCGATTATCCCAAGAGCGAAGAGTTCGCCAAACACGCCGGCGAGCGGGTGAACAGCGTGGACGCGTCGTCGCTTCACATCGACAGAATACTCTCGTGCGTGGACGCGCCGCTCATCCGGTCGAAGAACATCCGCATAGCCGTCGATTCCATAAACGGCGCGGCCGGCGCGGTGTTCCCCAAACTGCTCTCCGCGCTCTCCGTGCAGTGGGAGGGCGTGAACAACAAGTTGGACGGCGATTTCGTCCACAACCCCGAGCCGCGCCCCGAACACCTCGGCGACCTGCGCCGCCTCCTCTCCGGCGGCGGCTTTTGGGGCGGCTTCGCCTTCGACCCCGACGCCGACCGCCTCGCGACGATGGGCGAGGCCGGCCAAGAGGTCTCCGAGGAGATGACGCTGGCGCTCGCGCTTCAGAACATCCTGGCGAAGAAGCCCGACAACGTGGCGACCAACCTCTCCACCTCGATGGTGATAGACGACGTGGCCGCCAAGCACGGCGTGTCGGCGATCAGAACCAAAATAGGCGAAGCGAACGTGGTCGAAGGCATGAGGGCCAACCGCTGCATAGCCGGCGGCGAGGGCAACGGCGGCGTGATATACCCCGCCGTCTGCATGGCCAGAGACGGCCTGACCGGATTGGCCTTAATCTTAGAGGAGATGGCCGAAACCGGAAAGAAGTTATATGAATTGGCGATGGACTGGCCCGTATATTATATTGTAAAAGAGAAGATTCCGTGCGCCGACGCCGACCCGGCGGCGTTGATAGACAAGCTGAACAACGCCTTCGCGAATGAAAAGAGGGATATGACGGACGGCTTGAAGATCATAAGGGACTACGGCTGGGTGCATCTAAGGCCGTCGAACACGGAACCGATAATACGCTGCTACGCCGAGGCGAAGAGCATGGATCAAGCCAAAGAACTAGCGAACATGGTGTTAGGATTAGCATGATTATAAGGATTATAACGTCAAAGGCTGTCTGAATTAGGATTATAAGATTAAAAAGAAAGGATTGGCTTCGCCGAGATAAACAAGTTATAGGATTAAAAACACAATCTTATATGTGTTGACTTTTAATCCTATAATCTGTTTTAAAAATCCTACAAATCCTAATTCAGACACGCGGGAGATAAAATGAATACCGTCAAAAAGCCGTTATTGCCGTTGATACTGCTGTTGTTGTCATTGATCTCGACCCCGGCTTTAAAAACATACGCCGGCCCCGTAGTCTCCTCCCACAGCTTTTTCCAATTCGGCACGCCCACAAGGGAAGTGATGACCGGGGCCCGCGCCGCCGCCGAAGCGGAGTTCCGGCCCGCCCTTCATTTGTGGCTCAAGGAGAATATGCGCATAGACGTTGACACCGCGAACAGCATAAAGAGGTTCGCGTTCGACAAGCTGGCGGAGCGCTGTCTTGAATCCGCCGACGAGACGGGCTCGGGCAGGGGGCGCGTGTGGACGCTGACGCTTACGGTTTCGGAAGACGACGCCCGTTCCGCTCTGAACGCCCACAACGACTATTTCGACGCGCTGGCGTCGGCGCGTTTTCAGGAGGCGCGGGGCAGCGACTTGAACGCGGCTCTGCCGGGGGCGATAGGGGCGCTTTGCGCGGCCATGTCTAAGATAGAGCCCCCGGGCGGCGGCGGAGGCGGCGTGAACGTGAACGACATCCGCGCCAACGTGCAGATACTCTTCGACAAAATGGCGGTGAGGTCGGCAACCACGGTTGTGGAGGGACGCCAGGGGTCGCTGCCCCTGCGGTCGCCGGACGCGGTCTTCACCATAGACGGGGCCCCGCTCACCGGTTTCAGCCTGACGGCGACGGTGCAGGGCGGGCGCGTCCTGTCGCGGTTCGAGACCGACGGACGGGGGGCGGTGCCGCTGAAGGATTACAAGGTGCCCTTCGTCCACAACGGAAGCATGCTGAACGTGACCCCGGACGCCAGCCGCTACATAAAGGCCGGCTTTTTCATCAGATACAGGGATTTAGGCGTCCGCCTGACTAAGGGCCAGGACCTCTCCTTTATATATAAGGTTCCCGCCCTGACATACACCTTAGAGTACAAGGCGAGTTCGCTGAGCAAATCCATAGCGGTCCCCCCCGACTTCTCGGCCGACGCGCACGTCCGCAAATACCTGAAAGATTTCTGCGGGCTTGTACCGGTTTCTAAGGGCGGAACGCCCGACCTGAACATCAAAATCGTGGTCGAGTTCTCCCAGAACGTCCACAACGACACGGAGGAGGACGGCTACGCGATGAGGGCGGTGGCCGAGTTCCGGGGTCCCGGCATAGAGAGGACGGGGAGGACGCAATTCGAAAAGCGCTTGGCTTTCGGCCTGACCATGCAGCCCGGCGAGTATTTTTGGGAGGCCTCCGGCGCGCTCAGGAAGCTGATAGCGGACGCGTTGAGCCGGGACGATTAAGGATCTGATTGCCGATGGCCGGATCATGGAGGAGTTGAAGAAAAAATGATTAAATCAAAAATCCTCGCGGAGGCGGCTTATTATGGATGATATTGTTATAAACGAGACTATAGACGTTACGGACGCCGTATGCCCCATGACCTTCGTAAAAGCGAAAGTCGCGCTTGAGGAATTGGACGGCGGCCGGATTTTGTCCATCCGCCTGAACGGCGGAGAACCGGCGCAAAATGTACCCCGCAGCATAAAGGCGGAGGGCCACGAAATCCTCAAATTAGTTGACAACGGCGACGGGACTTATAATCTTATTGTTAAGAAGAGGGAAGATTGAAATGAAACCGACGGTATCCGGCGCATGGGAGGGCCGGCGCTGAACATGGCCTTGACCGACGAACAGCTGGAGCGGTATTCGCGCCACATCATACTCTCCGAGGTCGGCGCGAAGGGGCAGAAAAAGCTGTTGGACGCCAAAGTTCTGATCATCGGAGCCGGCGGCCTCGGCTCTCCCGCCGCTCTGTACTTAGCCGCCGCCGGAGTCGGCGTTATCGGCGTCGCCGACGCCGACGAAGTCGATTTGTCCAACCTGCAGCGTCAAATCCTCCACGCAACCGCCGACGTCGGCAAGGCGAAGGCGCTCTCCGCCAAAGAGACGATGAATGCGATCAATCCCGACGTTAAGGTGAATGTCCACCGCCTTTTAGTCGCCGCCGATAACATCATGGAACTGATAGCCGGGTATGATTTCGTCATTGACGGGACGGACAATTTTCCGTCGAAGTTCCTGATAAACGACGCGTGCGTGCTCTCTAAGAAGCCCTTTTCCCACGCGGGGATCATACGGTTTAAGGGTCAGCTTATGACCTACGTTCCCGGGGCCGGGCCGTGCTACCGCTGCATATTCCGCGAACCGCCGCCGCCGGACGCCGTGCCGGCCTGCCGGCAGGCCGGGGTCATAGGGGCGGTCGGCGGCGTAATAGGCTCCCTGCAAGCAATGGAAGCCGTCAAATTCATCATAGGCAAGGGAAAACTGCTGACCGGCTCGCTGCTCGGCTACGACGCGTTGGAAACGGATTTCCGTAAAATCAAACTTCCGACGGTGAAGAACTGCGCCGTGTGCGGGGAAAACCCGTCCATACTTAAGCCCTTCGACTGCGGCCGGGCGGCGTGCAAGGCATGACGGCCGTCCGCCTGAAGCGAGCCGATTACGACGCCATAGTCGCCCGCGCCCGAAGCTGTCTGCCGAACGAGGCGTGCGGTTTGATCGCCGGAACCGCCGAAGGCGGCGTCAAAACGGTCGGCAAGATTTATCTTATGTCAAACACGGACGAAAGCCCCGAACGTTTCTCTATCAGCCCCGAGGAGCAGTTGGCGGCCGTTAAGGACATGAGGGCCGACGGGCTTGCCCCGCTCGGCAATTTCCACTCCCACCCGTCGACTCCGGCGCGGCCGTCGGAGGAGGATATGAAGATGTATCGCGACAGCGGCGCGAGCTACCTCATCCTATCGCTCGCCGAAACCGGCCCGGTATTGAAAGCGTTCGGCGTTAAAGACGGGGAAGCCGTTCCGCAGACGCTGGAGATCGTTTGATTTGCGATCTATAAAGTCGACGCTTATACGCGCGTCATAATGTATATTTATAGATAAATGTTTACAGGACTGATAGAGACTACCGGCGTTATCGCCAATGTCCGTTTGCACGGGGGGGCCGCCGAGTTGTGCGTTAAGCCTGACGCGGCTGATTTCGCCGCGGAGATCGGCGCGTCCGTGGCTGTGGACGGGGTCTGTCTGACGCTTGAAAAGGCTGACGGCGCGGGGCGGCTCTTCTTTACCGCCGTGGCGGAGACGCTCGGACGCACCGCCATAGGCAAAGCCCTGTTCGGCCGCCGGGTCAACTTGGAGCGGGCGATGCGGGCCGACGGCCGCTTCGACGGCCACATAGTCTTAGGCCACGTAGACGCCGTAGGCCGTATCGCCTGCGACGAAAAGGCCGGCGTAAGCGTTGTGCGGACTATAGAGATACCCGACGATCTGCACCCGCTCACGGCCGAAAAAGGATCGATAGCCGTAGACGGCATAAGCCTGACGGTAGCCAAAGCCAAGCGCGGATCGATATCGATATCGCTGATCCCGGCGACGATGTCGAAGACGACGATGGGCGATAAAAAAATCGGCGACAACGTAAACATAGAATGCGACGTCCTGGCGCGGTACATATACGGAATGATTAAGGCTGGAGTATCTGTCAATTCCGAACAGCCCGGTCAAAAAGAGACGCTGGTTGACAAACTGGAAAAGTTGGGGTATTGAAAAGACTGTCTGATTAGGATTAAAGACTGTCTGAATTAGGATGATAGGATAAAAAAACAGATTATAGGATTAAAAGACAGTGCATCTTCTTGCGTCAGGTCACTTCGACTTCGCTCAGTGACCATTCGGTTGTAATTAGTTGGCTGAGCGAAGTCGAAGCCTTGTTTTGCGACGCGAAGCGGCGCATGTTTACCGAAAGTGTCTCCCCCTATTTGAGGGGGAGACATTGAAAGCGGGGGGGAATATAGCGGGGCGTTGCGGGGCGGAGCCCCGCAGGGTGGGTAGCGGAATAAAAAACGGGCAAAGCCCGTTTTTTATGTAGCGAGGGAGGGCGCAGCCCTCCCCTTAGTTGAATTTGAATTTTATTATTTGACTTTGACTTTATGAGAACATTTGAAGAAATAGAATCCGTAATCTCCGACTACCGCGACGGAAAAATCGTCATAATCGTAGACGACGAAGAGCGCGAAAACGAGGGCGACTTCGCCTTCGCGTCGGAATTATGCTCGCCGGACAAGATCAACTTCATGGCCAAGCACGGACGCGGCCTCATCTGCGTCTCCATGGAGGGGCCGCGTCTCGACGCGCTCGGGATTCCGCCCATGGTGTCGGCCAACACGTCGCGCTTCGAGACCGCGTTCGCCGTCTCCGTCGAGGCCCGCGAGGGGACGACCACCGGCATCTCCGTCCACGACAGGTCGGCGACGGTGCTCAAGCTTGTCGACCCCAAGAGCGTCCCCGGCGACTTCGTCATGCCGGGGCACATGTTTCCCATAAGGGCGCGTGAGGGCGGCGTGCTCGTCCGCAGCGGGCAGACCGAGGCCTCCGTGGATTTGGCGCGGCTTGCCGGGCTTACGCCGTCGGGGGTGATATGCGAGGTGATGAACGAAGACGGGACGATGGCCCGCATGCCGCAGCTTACGGAGATAGGGGAGCGGCACGGGATTAAGATAATATCGGTGGCGGACATCATCCGCTACCGCACCGCCCGCGAGCGGTTCGTCAAAAGGGCGGCGCAGACGCGGCTGCCCACGAACTTCGGCGAGTTTCAGATGATCGCGTACGAAGACGGATTGACCGGCGCGGTGCACGTCGCCTTGCAGTCGGGGGATATAGACCCGGAGAAGCCCGCGCTGACCCGCGTCCACTCCGAGTGCTTCACCGGCGACCTTTTGGGCTCCATGCGCTGCGACTGCGGCGAGCAGCTGCATACCGCCATGCGGAGAGTGTCGGACGAGGGCGGAATTATACTTTATCTGCGCCAAGAGGGGCGCGGCATAGGGCTTGTCAACAAAATACGCGCCTACGCCCTGCAAGACGGCGGCATGGACACCGTGGAGGCCAACCGGCATTTGGGCTTCGCGCCGGATTTGCGCGACTACGGGATAGGGGCGCAGATATTGGTCGATCTGGGCGCGCGCAAACTGCGCCTGATGACCAACAACCCGCGCAAAATCGTGGGATTGCAGGGATACGGGCTTGAAGTCACGGAGAGGGTGCCGATAGAGGTGAGTCCTGGGCATGAGAATAGGAAGTATCTTCATACGAAGAAGCATAAAATGGGTCACTTGTTTGAAGGGAGCGGTATATGACGAACGTAGTGCAGGGAGTGTTTAACGGCGCGGGTAAAAAAATCGGAATCGTTGCCGGCCGCTTCAACGAGTTTATCGTAGGCAAGCTGCTGGAGGGCGCGTACGATTGTTTGGAGCGTCACGGAGTCAAGTCGGACGACGTGACCGTCTGCCGGGTGCCCGGATCGTTCGAGATTCCGGCGGCGGTTCAGCGCATGGCGCGTTCGAAGAAGTACGACGCCGTGATAGCCCTCGGCGCGGTGATAAGGGGAAGCACGCCGCACTTCGACTATGTCGCGGCGGAAGTGTCTAAGGGCGTGGCCAAAATAAGTTTGGACGAGGGAATGCCGATAATATTCGGCGTTTTGACGACGGACACGATAGAGCAGGCTGTGGAGAGGGCCGGAACGAAAGCCGGCAACAAAGGCTGGGACGCGGCGTTGGCTGCGTTGGAGATGGCGGATTTGTTTACAAAGATATAATAATAAGGATTGATTGATTTGGAACAAGAGCAAAAACAAGACCTGCCTCATCAGCGTCACGCCAGCCGCGAGCTCGCGTTGCGCACGCTCTACGCCTACGAGGTTGACCCAGGCGGTTCTTGGGAGCCTATGATGGAGAGCATAGCGGAGAACGATCAGCTCGGCGCCAAGGTGATAAAGTATGCTCAAACGCTGGTCGGCGCGGCGGTCAAAAACCGCGAACCTATAGACGCGCTGATCGCCCGCAAGGCGGTCAACTGGGAGTTGCGCCGTATGGCGGCGGTCGACAGGAACGTGCTGCGGATGGCCACTGCCGAGCTTATGCACCTTAAAGAGCAGGTGCCGTTCAGGGTCGTGATAGACGAGGCGGTGGAGCTCGCCAAGACCTACGGCACCGACGATTCCGGCAAATTCGTGAACGGAATTTTAGATTCCATACGCAGGGAGCTGCACAAGAAAGAGGGCGCTGCCGGTGGCGAAGAAAAAGCGTAGCAAAGCGGCGGCGTCCGCCGCGCCGGCCGCGTCCGCGTCGTCGCCGGCGGATATTCCCAAAGAGTCTCCGAGGCGCGTTCTCATTTTGTCTATAGCGTTCCTCTGCGTCCTTTGCCTGATACAGTTTTGGGGCATACTCAGCGGCGGCAGGAATTTTTGGGAGGATGTCGTGGAAGGGGAGTTCCCCGCCCGCGTCTTCGCCAAGCTGGCGTTTTTCAGGGGCGAGTTCCCCCATTGGAACCCCTTCACCTTCTGCGGCATGCCTTTCTTCGCCACCGGCGCGGGAATATTCTATCCGTTCAACCTGTTGGTTTCGCTGCTGCCGGTCGACGGCGCGGCGCTCTGGTACTTGATTCAGGCCGTGTTCGTGCTTCACGTTCTGACAGCCGGCGTCTGCATGCGCGCATACCTGCGCTTTCGAGGCCGCTCGAACGCGGCGTCGCTTTTCGGCGCGGTCTCCTTTATGCTTGGCGGATACATCGTCACGCATGTCATCCATTCGAGCATCTTCTACATAGCGGCGTGGCTGCCGCTCATGCTGCTGCTGTTGGAAAAGGGCCTCCGCGAATTTAAACCGGCGTATATGGCGATCGGCGGATTATTGCTCGGCTGCGTGATGCAGATGGGGCACCCGCAGGTGATGTTCTACGCGATAGTCTTTATGCTGACCTACGCGCTGTTTCTCTCTTGTCAAGACGGTTTGAAGGGTGAATCCGTTAAACCGACATCGCGCCGGATAGCGCTGTCCGCCCTATATTTTATAATCGCCGCCGGACTCTGCATGGCGCAGTACCTTCCTATCTTTGAGGCGGGGGGGCACACGGCGCGCAGCGGTTTCACGATAACCGACGCGAGCCAGGGTTCGCTTCAGTTCGCGCAGCTCCTGACCGCGCTTATCCCTAAAGTCTTCGGCGCCTACACCGGCGGCGACGGAGTCCCGGCCTTTTGGCTTGCCGACTCCTTCCAGCACGGCTATTACAACTACTGGGAGTCGAGTTTCTACGTCGGCGTGTCTACGCTCATACTGTCGCTTTTCGCGTTCCGCAAAATCAAAACCGACCGGGGCGCCGTCTTTTACGCGTCGTGGATTCTCCTCAGCTTTTTGATCGCGCTCGGAGGGAATTTCTTCTTCTACAAGCTGCTCTTCAATCTCGGCATACCCGGTTTCAACTCGTTCAGGCACACGCCGAGGATTCTGTTCGTGTGGGCGTTTATCTTCCCGGTTACGGCCGCCGCCGCGCTTGACGGCTTGAACGATCTCAAATCAAGCAAACCGCTTCGAACGGCGGCGCTCTCGCTTTGCGCCGCCGCCGCCGTCTTGGGATTGATTACGGCGGCCGGGGGCCTCAAGTCTGTTTTCCCGCTCATGAACGTAGCCGAAAAAGGCGTCGATAGGGCCGGATACGCGTCGACGCAGGGGATGATATTGCTTATCAACGCGGCGCTCTTCGGAGTCGCTCTGATATTGTTTTTCAAAAACATCGTAAACGAGAAACGGACGAAGATTCTCATGGTGGTCTGCGTTTCGATAGATATGCTCGTCTTCGCCGCCGGACAGCACATCACGCGCCGCGACGGGGCCGACGTTGTGTTCAAGAGGGCGCAGGGTACCGTCGAAACAATAAAGAGCCTGCGCAAAGAGGGAATTTACAGGGTCAACACGCGGCAATTCGTTGTGGAGCCGGGAAGCAAAATCACAACGCAATCCGGCTTTATGCTGATGAACAGGAATCAAGGCTATGTAAGCGGGATAGAAATCACTGAAGGGTACAACCAATTCCGCCTGAAGTACTCGATGCTGCCGCTCGACGCCGAAAAGTTCAATACTATGCTTGACCTAATGAACATCAGGTACTACGTCAACCCGCAGTTTAAAGAGGGCGACGAGAACGTCATGCTCTCCAACGAGACATGCCTGCCGCGCGCCAAACTGTTCTATAAAGCGGCGGCCGTCGGCGTCGGTATCGATAATAACAATGAAGCCGTCGATTCGTTGATACTTGATTATATGAACAGCCCGAACTACGATCACCATAAAGAAGCGGTCGTCTCAGACCCGAACTTAGCGAAATTCACCGACGGCAACGGAACAGGCGAGGCGAAAATCGTCAAGTATGATTTCAATAGAATCGAATTGGATGTTGATACGGATAAAGAGGCGATCCTATGGCTAAGCGAAATCTGGTACCCAGCATGGAAAGCGACGGTCAACGGAAATAAAGCTAAAGTATACAGGGTTAACTACGGCTTCCGCGCGGTAACCGTCCCGGCAGGTAAATCAAAAGTCGTATTCAAGTTTGATTCGACACTCTTCAAAATAGGGGCGTTGATAAGCCTATTGACATTATTATCGTCATTAACGTATTTGATTTTGACGTACCGCGACGCGAAGCGGCGCATGTAGGGGATATAGGCAAACCATGAACATACTGATACTAAATTGGCGCGACATACAGCACCCCGAAGCCGGCGGCGCGGAGGTTCATCTCTTCGAGATATTCAGCCGTCTCGTCAATAACGACGGCCACAGCGTAACCCTATTGACCACGCGCTTCAAAGGCTGCGAGGAGCGTACCGTCTATCGCGGTATTGAAATCTTGCGATACGGCAATAACTACATATTCAACCGGCAGTCCCCCTCGTTCGTCAAAAAACTATTAAAAGACAGACGCTTCGACTGCATAATCGACGACGTCAACAAACTGCCTTTCTACTCCAACAAGCGTTTCCACAACGTCCCATGCTGCGCTTTCTTCCATCATCTTTTCGGCAAGACGGTCTTTAAATTGACCAATTTTCCGATGGCGCTTTACGTTTACCTGACGGAGAAGGGCTACGGGCGCGGCTACGGTAAAACGCCGGGCTGCGCGGTCTCCAAGAGCACCGCCGACGAGCTTTTGAAACAGGGATTCGACGGCGCCAATCTCACCGTTATAGAGAACGGGATTGATATTGATAGATATTGCCCAAGCGGCGCCGTGACGCGGGAAGACGATTTGCTTTTGTATGTGGGCAGGCTGAAAAAATACAAGCGCGTGGATTGCGTTTTTGAAGCTATGAAGGCGCTCGACAGGGAGGGGCGCAAACTCCGCTTCGCCGTCGTCGGCGTCGGCGACGATTTGCCGCGTCTCAAAAAACGCGCCGCCGAACTGGGTCTTGCCGACAAAGTTGATTTCGCCGGATTTGTCGATGAGGATAAAAAAATAGAGTATTTGAGGAGATCGACCGTTTTTGTCAACCCGTCCGAGAAAGAGGGGTGGGGGATAACGAACATAGAGGCGTCGGCTTGCGCCTTGCCGGTCGCGGCGAACGACGCGCCGGGCTTGCGCGATTCGGTGGTCGACGGCGAAACAGGCTTGTTATATAAGGAGAATGACGTCGTTTCGCTTACGGAATCTCTGAAAAAACTGCTTGACGGCGGTGAGCTTAGAAAGCGTATGGGTTTGCAGGGCCGCCGCTGGGCGGAGAAGTTTTCTTGGGACGCGAGCGCCGGGAGGGTAGAGGAGTGGCTGCGGAAAATCGTGCGCGGAAATTAGCCGTAAACGCGGCTAAGGTCGTTGTTACGGCGCTGATCATCGCCGTCCTCGTCCGAAAACTGGGATGGGGGACGATAGCGGGCACCGTGAGCGGGGCCGATCCCTTATGGCTCGCCGCCGGTTTTGCCGTGTTTCTGATAAGCGGCGGGCTCGGCGTCGTCCAGTGGCGTCTGCTGTTGAGGAATCGCGGCCTTGCGCTCTCCGGTTCCCGCGCTTTCAAGCTCTACTTTGTGGGGATGTTCTTCAACAATTTCATAATGGGCGGCATAGTCGGCGACGCCGTAAAAGTGGCCTCTATCCGTTCGCGCGACGGCAGCGGCAAGGCGGGCTTCGCCGCAACGTTCTTAGACCGCTTCGCCGGCCTTTGGGCGATGTGCGGCTTCGCGGCGGTCGGCAGCGTTATCCTTCTTCAGCGCGGGATGATCACCCACGGGCGCGTGGCGACCGCCGTGATAGCGCTGTTCGCGGCCTTCGTCCTGTTCGCCGGAATTATGCTCTTCCTGACGATGAAGCCGCCGCAATCGCTGTTCTTTTCGGTAATCGACAGATTCGCGGTATTGCGCAGATTTAAGATAAAGGAGATAGTGTCGGAGATGCTGATAGAGGCGCAGGATTTAAAACTCCTCGCCGCAGTGGCCGCTCTGTCCGCCGTTACCCAATTTTTGAGGATAGGCGTCCACGTCCTGACCGCCGCATCCTTAGGTTTGCTTACCGCCGCGAATTTTCAGTATTTTTTCATATTCGTGCCGATAATAGCCATGATGATGACCGTCCCGCTGCCGTTCGGAGTAAGAGAAGCGGCGGGAGGGGCGCTGTTCGCCTTAGCCGGCTTTCCCAAAGAAGCGGCCTTTATAATGGGTTTTCTGGCGTCGCTGATAGGAATCGCGGCCAGTATGCTGGGAGGCGTGTTTTTCGTCACCGAGAAAATGCGTAAAAGCGGCTGACGTTAAAAAAATGTCTGAATTAGGATTAAAAAGATCAATATCAATTAACATAGGAGAATATCGTGCAATCATCGCCAAACAACGACAGCGTCAACAATCAAACGTCAAACGTTGACGTATCAATAGTGATTCCCGTTTACAACGAGGAAGAGAGCCTTCTAGAATTGATGAAAGGCGTCTCCTCCGCCCTTGACTCAATGGGAAAAACCTACGAGGCGGTCTTCGTTGACGACGGCAGTTCCGACAAGTCATTCGACGTGATCAAGACCTTGCGCGAAAGCTACGGCGGCAAGATAAAAGCCATCCGCTTCAGCCGCAACTGCGGCAAGTCCGCCGCGCTCAGCGCCGGTATCGAATACGCCGACGGCGGCGCCGTTATCACGATGGACGCCGATTTGCAGGACGACCCCGCCGCCATCCCGGAAATGCTCGCTAAGTTAGAGGAGGGGTGGGACGTGGTGAGCGGTTGGAAGAAGGTGCGTCACGATCCGTTCGGCAAAACATTCCCGTCTAAAGTATGGAACGCCATGACCTCTGTCGCCGCCGGCCTTAAGCTGCACGATTTCAACTGCGGCTTCAAAGCCTATAGGAGCGGCGCGGCGAAAAGCCTCGAAATATACGGAGACCGCCACCGCTACCTGCCGGCGCTGGCGCACTGGGACGGATGCAAAGTCACCGAGATCGCCGTGCCGCACCACGCGAGAAAATTCGGCAAGTCCAAGTACGGCGCGTGGCGGATGTTCAACGGGGCCATGGACATGATCACGCTGCTTTTCTTAAAACGCTACATGAAGAGTCCCATGCACTTCTTCGGCATACTGGGTATGCTGCTCATCGCCGCCGGAATAGGGGTGCTGGGCTACTTCGGCGTAATGTGGGCGGTCACCGGGGTCATGCGCATCAGGCCGCTTACGCTTCTGGCGATAGGTTCGATGGTGATGGGGGTGCAGATCATTTCCATCGGGCTTATAGGGGAGATGATCACCAACACCATGCAGGCGCGGCGGCAGTACAGCGTGCGTGAGAGGCTTTAAGGCGGCCGCCGTTAAGGATTGCCGCCGGACGCCTCGAAGTTAATGCGCTCTTCCTCTATTACAAGCGGCCGGTTCATGAGCCTGATCCGCGTGTTTATCGCCATCACGTACTCGCCTATGAAGCCTATGAAAAACAGTTGCATGGAACCTATGAAAAACACGCCGATGACTAACGGCGCTATCCCGACCGGGAAATTATCCCAGTAAATCAGCTTGTAAACGAAATACGCCAAAGCCACAAGAAAGGTCGCCCCGCCCATCAAAAAACCTAAAATAGTGGCGAGACGGAGCCCGGTTTTCGTGTACGAGGTGAAACTGAGCATCGCCAAATCATATAGGATATACCAATTGTTTTTGGTCTTTCCCGCCCGCCTCTTTTGCTGCTCATAGTGTATGTCCTTCCTTTTGAACCCCAGTTCGGCCACTATGCCGCGCATCCACGGCGTCGGATCCCGCAAATCCTTCAAAACATTTATGAACGTTCTGTCATAAAGCCCGAATCCCGTAAAATGCTCTATCTGCTCGGTATCCGAAAATTTCTTTATAGTCTTGTAGTAGCAGGTGCGCAAAAACCGCATTATTTTGTTTTCCCGGCTGCTTGTTTTTATGCACGAAACTATCTTGTGTCCATTCTCCCACTCTTTTACAAGCGTAGGGATAAGTTCGGGCGGATCCTGGAAATCCGCGCACATGCTGATTACGCAGTCGCCGTCCGTCTGGAACATGCCGTAGTACGGAGAATTGACCTGCCCGAAATTTCTCGCGTTGAATATCGCCTTTATCCTCCGATTTTCGCGGCAAATCTCCCGGAGCGACGGCCTTGTGCCGTCGGTGGAGCAGTTATCTATAAAGACAATCTCATAGTCGTAAGCGGACAGCTCGTTTTCAAAAATTTTGACTATCTCGCCGCTTAGAGGTACGACATTTCCGTCTTCGTTATAACATGGTATCAGCACGCTGATTTTTTTCATTTTATGTTTTTCCGGTTAAGATTTAATATCGCATTGCATAATCTTTTTCACCCCGTCCTCAAACGACACCTCCGGCCTCCACCCGGTATCGTTTGTCAGTTCCGATATATCCGCGCATAAATGCATCGGCTGGTGCGGGTAATACTCTTTTTTGCCGAATTGCAGCGTCCCGGACGGATTAACTATGTCCCGAAGCGTTTCAAGATATTCCGACAGACGGCGCGGCCGGCCGGAACCGAGCGGATACGTCTTGCCGTCCGCGCCTTTGTCTCCGACGGCTAAAAACGCCTTCGCCGCGTCGTCGCAGTAGAGATAATCCCAAATCTGCCCGCACTCGGTTAATTCCGGGGAGCGTCCGGCGCGCAGCTCGTTTATCGCGTACATAATCACCGTATGCTCCCCGTCCAACGGGCCGTACGTGCTTAATATCCTCGCCCAGTTGAATCGCAAACCGAGCTGAGAACAAAGCATCCGGCTCAATTTGCCCGCCGCGTATTTCGCTATGCCGTAACCGCTTTGCGGATTCACGGGCGTATCGGACCTAAGCGGCCCGGAGGCGATCCCGTATTCGGCTTGGGAACCGGCGCCTATAAATTTTTCACACCCTAAACGCTTAGCCAAACGAACCGCGTCTAAGGTATACCGAATATTCGCGACCTGGGTATCCGCGTCGTCGCGGGAAGCGCCGAACGTTTTATCCCAGGCGAGATGGTAAAGCGCGTCGTAACCGCCGGAAACATCAAGACCGGCGTATTCGGATATATCGGCGTAAACGATTTTGACGCGGTCCGACTTGGAAAGGTTGCCGAGACGCCCGGTATTTTTCCGTACGACGCAAAGGACGTCCATCCCACGCTCAAGCGCGCATCTCGCTATGGCGGAACCTATCATGCCCGTCGCGCCGGTTATAACGATTTTTTGCATTACGCCGCAATCCTCCTTAGCCGCCTTAACAACCCAATACTGTTATGCCGTTCTCCTCCGTCCACGAAATCCGCTCGTCCCACGGGAGCGTCCTCGCCGCATCCCGGCGGTCGAAGATCATCAGGTAGGCCGGAGCGGCCGGGGCCGCCTTGTCGCGGTACATGGCGATCTGCCGCAGACCCTCTTCGCGAACTTCCTCCGGGGTATCGTATGAACGGACGAGCTTGATCTCGATGACCGCCTTAACTCCTTTGTACTCGACGAGCAGATCCATCCGTCCCCGCCCGGCGGCGGCCTCGCGCTCCATCCTCCCACCGCCGTTCAGTATCCGCTGCAAAAACGCTGTGAGCAATAGGTGCGGGAATACTTCGGTATAGTCGGACTTCTGTTCCCATATTTCCGAATGCCGCCGCCAAAAATTTTGAAATTCCCTCAAAAGCGAGTCCATGTCGAGCGACCCGTCCGCCTTCTGCCACTTCCAGTTTGAGGGCGGGGGGAGGTTGTCGTGGTAGCCGGAATTCAGGAAGCGGGTCATCATCTCTTCATAAATGGGGTTGTAAATGATAAAGCCGTTTGCGGCGTCCCATCTTATAAGTCCTAAATCCATCGCCAATTCCACATCGGGGTTGGCGCGGTTCATTGCTTGCGGGTCGTAGCCGCCCATCAAAATCGTTTCAATAATATGTCTGATTTTGGGGTTGAAGAGACGGTGGTTTAGACTGTCAATGTGGGTTTCCCGTGCCTGTATCATCTGTTCGCGGGCCGATTCCACGTGCTCCAATGTTACGTCGCTGTAATCGTCTTGCTTCAATATACGTGTAGTAGCGCGTTCAAACAGCGAGTTGACGATCCACGGCTGGCCCATAGACTGCTCCCATACGTATTGAAAGGCCTCGTCCGTTATCCGCTGCCCGGTCTCTTCGGTGCGTTGGGCGAAGAGCGCCCGCACGTCGTCTTTAGAAAAATTGCCCAGTAGGACAGAATCGGTCTTTATGTTGAAAGGCGACATAGGGTTCGGCGGAACACCGTCTTTCGCGGCGGTTATATAGTCTCTTAAATCTCTCATACCCACCAAGACGATTGATACCGGGAACTTTCCAACGCCGCGGTTTGGAAAGTTGCTGCGCAATTGGCGCAGGAAGCTGATCATCGCATCTCCTTCAAGGGCGTCGACTTCGTCAAACAGCAAAACGAGCGGTTTCGGCGCGACGAGTTCAGAAAAATTTCTCAAAATCTGAGAAAACATGCTTCCCGCCGGAGCGTCTCCCGCATCTGGAATCGGTAAATCGGTGTTATGCGCGTGTTCCTTAATCGCCGCGCATATATTGGGGAAGCACCGCTCAGGATCGGACAATAATTGACATCGCTCAACCGTCACATAACACGCCGCAGCCTCCCCCCCGGCGTTCATCTCCCTCGCCCAATCAATCAAAAAGGTGGTCTTCCCCGTCTGACGCGGGGCGTGAAGCACCCAGTATAGACTGTCGCTGATATACCGGTCGAGTCTGGCGCCGATAAGACGGTCTGCCGGCGGCAGCATGTAGTGATCCCACGGAAAACATGGCCCGGTGGTGTTGAAAAAACGCACCGGACGCTTCGGCGGCAGCTTTATATCCATAATCTTGCTCCAAATAATCGTTATCAATTATCCCGGCCGAGATACGCAGGCGCTATTGACCGCGGCAGCGCCCGACCTATAAATATACATTATGGCGCCGTAATAAGGTAAGAAAATTAGGCCGGCCGGCTTTTTTTCGGCACGCTCCCAGCGCCATAATCTATATTAATCGTAATACGGAACCCGTGCCGTCCGCCAAAGCGGCAAAACCGCGCTCCTTAAGCGGCTCGCCCGCGACCTGGGGCTGATAAGGGAGATAGGCGGCAAAGCAGAGCCGGCCAACCCGAAGGTTACGGCGGCCGGGTGTTGAAAAAATGTACCGGACGGTGCGCCCGTAATATATATTATGAAAGGCCATAAACTAAATACGGATCTATTAACTTTTGGAGTCAAAACATGGGCATAGATATAAGTAAAAAACCGTTGCCTATAGGCAAATCCTTCTTCGACAAGGTGATCGAAAGCGGTTCTTACTATGTCGATAAAACACTGTTTATAAAAGACCTCATTGATAAAGACGCCGAGGTTACCCTCTGCACCCGTCCGCGTCGATTTGGAAAGACGCTGAATCAAACGATGCTCAAATGCTTCTTTGAGGACACGGCGCAGATCGGCGGCAAAGACACGCGATCGCTGTTTCGCGGGCTTAAGATAGAGGGGGCGGGTGAGCGGTATATGGAGCATCAGGGGAAGTATCCGGTGATATTCCTGAGCTTCAAGGAGGTAAAACAGGAAATCTTTGATCGGTCATATAATCAGTTGAAAAACTGTATTATTGAAGAATTTGAGCGGCACGCGTATGTTGCGGAAAAAATATCCGGTGACCGTAACTTAGAACGGTTTAAACGGTTATCCTCTGGTACTGGTTCTGTAGATGATTACTCGTATTCACTCAAATTCTTAAGTGAATGCCTAAAAAACTACCACGGTAAAAAAGTTATCATTCTAATTGACGAGTACGACGTCCCGCTGGAAAACGCGTGGTCTCGCGGTTTTTATCAGGAGATGATAGATTTCATCCGACCGCTTCTTGCTAGCGCGCTCAAAGACAACCCGCACCTGCAATTTGCGGTGATGACGGGATGCTTGCGCATTTCCAAAGAAAGCATTTTTACAGGGCTTAACAATCTGCAAGTGATCTCTATACTGAATAAGCATTACTCCGAATACTTCGGCTTTACACAGACAGAGATGGACAATATGTTGGAATACTACGGATTTTCCGAAAAGAGGCAAATCGTTAGAGATTGGTACAACGGCTACCTTTTTGGGAATACGGAAGTCTATAATCCGTGGAGCTCTGTGTTTGTGGTGGATAACTGGCTTGCGGACATAAATGAATACCCTAAACCGTATTGGGCAAACACAAGCGGGAACGATATTGTCCGCAGATTGGTGGACACGGATAACGCCGAAATGAAAATGGATTTGGAAACCCTAATGGCCGGTGGGAAAATCTCAAAACCGATTCACGAGGATATCACGTATGATGAAATAGGTAAAGATATCGATCCCGACAACTTTTGGAATTTTTTGTTTTTCACGGGCTACCTGAAAAAAGTCGGGGAGGGGCGTCAACGCGAAACCGGCGAGCTGATATTGGATTTGTCAATCCCCAACATAGAATTGATGTATATATACCACACCAAAATACGGGAATGGTTCAGGGAACGCATATCAAAAAAAGACCTCGGCATACTCTTCCGCGCCGTTTTGGACGGAGACGCCGAGACTTTCCAAGACGAGTTATTGAAACTCCTTTCGGAGAGCATAAGTTACATGGACAGCTCCGAGGACTCGTACCACGGGTTTATGACCGGATTGCTGGCCCGGTTGGGCGGCGGTTATATGATGACTTCCAACCGAGAGTGCGGAGACGGGCGCAGCGACTTGGTCTTGTACCGCGTAGACGGAAAGAACAGCCGGGCGATCATATTTGAGTTTAAGGCGGTTAAAGAAGCCGGCAAATTGCCGACAGCGAGCGAAAACGCCCTGAAACAGATAGAAAATAAAAATTACGCCGCCCCGTGGGAGAGGGAAAACTATAAAAACATTATTAAATACGGCGTCGCTTTCTGCGGCAAACGGTGCGAGGTACGTAAAGGTTAAAATTATCAGGTACGGTTTATACAAAAGTCGGGACTGTCTCGGAGGTTGGATAAGATGGAGGGGATATAGCTATCACCTCATTCTCAAGTTTCAACTCGTTTTTGACGGTATGCGCGACCGCGTCCGCGTAGCGGGGGCTGACCGCCGATAGGATGGGTTCGGCGCGGTTTTTCAGTTCTTCAGGATGAACTATATCTATATCGCCGTACCTCTTTCCGGCGTACTGCGGATTGGAGTCGACCATGACGACGATATTTTTCAGCACGTTCTTAGCGAGCAGCCGCTGGGTAAAGGTGCCGAGACCCCACACGATGACAGGCGTATCCGAATACCGCGACAGCTCCGCGTAAATCGCGGCTTCGTGTTTTTCCGACCGATCGATATAATCTTGTATCTTTTGCTCTCCGTAGGCGTCGTATTGAACGGCGTTTGAATTTTTCCTGAAAAACCCGGTCAGCTCGCCCCGTTCTTTTTTAAAGAGAACATTGTAAAATCCATGCTTCATCATCAGATTGGAAAGGGATACCTCTGTAAAATAATTAATATGCTCTCTGCTGAACTCCTGATACGGGAATTCGCCGGATATCGGCGCGGCCATGTCCGGCACGCGGATGACCGCCATGCCGTTTGTCGCGGTGACGGCGTGTAAGATTTCCAGCGTTTGGCGCAAATCCCGTATATGTTCCAAAACGTCGAGAAACAAGACGAACTCGTATTGTTTTGAGGCGTCTATGGTATTAATCGTGGCGTGAATGCCGTTTATCCCTTTGCTTTTAAGGTATTCGACGTTTTTCGCGGACGGATCGATCCCGGTCAAGTTCGAAAAATCTAAGTTCCGCAGGGAACGGAGTATTTCGCTCCTGGCGCAGCCGACGTCGACGATCGACGCTGTTTTGTCGGGCGCGAAATGAATGATTTCCTTAACGATATGCTCATGTTTGCCGGTTATGGCGTCAGGTTGTTCTATATCAAGCTCGTATTTGTTGGCGTTGATATAGTATTCGTCGAAAGCGGCTTGTTCGGGAATGTTTGAAGCGTACGCGAAGCCGCATTTTTTGCAGGAAACCACGTCGTAACCGCTCAAAAAGCTGATCCCTTCGATTTTCGCGAATTTTTGGGCGAACATAAGCCGCGCGTCCGCGTTTCCGCAGACGGGGCAATCTCTCGGCGGTGTGTCCGTCGAATCGTTTTTCATATATATTTCCCGCTTTCGTATAAAAAATCGCGCAGTTGCGCAGTATTTTCAAAGATATAGTCGCAGCAATCCGCCATCTCTTCCCTCGTTCCCGACCCCCACAAAACGCCGACGGCGGCGATGTTATTGTTTTTGGCGGCTATGCAATCCGTCTTCACGTCGCCTATGCCGATAAATGACGAACGGTCTCCGCCGGATTCGGCGATTAATTCGGCGAAAAGATCGGTTTTCGACCTCCTTCGCTCAATATGCGCGGATTGCGCTTTTAAGGACGCTATTTTGCCCGTCCATCCTAATTTTTCTATGATGCGCTCCGCCGCCGGATTGGGCTTGTTGGTAACTATGCAATGGACAAAGTTGCCGGAGTCGGAGATGATTTCCTCTATACCGTCGAAAGGATCGGTCATTTTGAAACCGGAGTTATCGTACCGCCTCCTATAGTTGCATACTACTTCGTTTATTTTTTCCACGGTAAGCGTTTCGGCCGAAAAAGATTCTTTTAGTATAATATCCAACGGCGGTCCTATCCGTATCGGTTTTACTTGATCGCGTATATCCAAAGACGCGTCTTGCAACGCGAGGTTAAGATTATATAAAATCTCGGCCTGAGAATCTATGAGCGTGCCGTCTAAATCCCAAATAATATGCTTCATTATAGATACCTTGTGGGGGTTAGGAAAGAAACGCGCATAAATTCCGAAATACCGCGCAGCTCTTTTTTCATAGCGTCGTTTCGCGGCACGACGTTGTCTTGGCAAAACAGCAGCTTGGGATAGTCGCCGTAGTAGTTGACGGAGTTATCGGGCGTATAGCCGTCAAAGCCGGCCAGCCATATTTCGCGTATCCCGATATTTTTAAGCAAACGCAGAAACATGACCAACGGATTGTCGCGTATAACCGGATCGTCCGCCAGCAGCGCGGAGTAGTTTACGGAAAAGTCTATCTTTCTCCCGGCTTCGGTGATGTTTGAGGTGCAGATAATCTTTACGTTTACGCCTTCCCCGTATATCTTGTGGAAAAACTGGCTGTACCGCTTCGCGTTGCCCATGAACACGTAGTCTACCGGAAACGATTCGTTTAAAAAATTAATGGAAACGATTATTGGATTATTCTCGCGTACGAAATCGTCGATGGCCGTAAAGCTATCCTGCAAAGTTTTTCCCGGACCGAGCAGAAGTATCTTTTTGCCTAAAAATTCTTTCTTTATAGACTCGACAGCCGCCGCGTCGTCGCAGTACCTGCCTTGGTATTCGCGATAGAGTCCTTCCATATAAGATTCGTCAAAAGATAATTTTTTACTCTCGTCTACGCCCGCTAAAATTTCATTGACAGATTTTACCGAAAGCGTTTTTTTATCCAAAAGATATCGCACGTATGACGGGTGACAGTCGTTTAGGGCGGCTATATAGTACTCGAAATTATATCCCCACGTTTTTTTACCGAACTCCTTTAGAATATCCGCGTCTATGGCTTCGTGTATTTGGTGTATGTTGAAATTCCGGCCGCAGTATTCGTTCATATACATCGCTATAAGCTCGGTGCAAGCGTTCCCGGCGCTTTTACCCATGCCGTAAAGCGTGCCGTCGATAGTTATGGGGCGGTCGAGATTTTTGTTCAACAGCGTGATGGAGTTGGCGTACGCCATCTGAAAATTGTTGTGGGCGTGGTAGCCTAAAATAATGTCCTTTTCCAGCTTTTCGTTAAAAATATCAAAGTAATCAAGCAATTCTTTCGAATGCATAAGCCCGTAGGTATCCACTATGGATACCGAGTACGGCCTGATTTTATTGATCTTGCCGATCAAAACGGATGTTTCGCTGTCATTATAGCCGGTTATGGAAACCGGATTCGCGAATATTTTATAACCCTTTTCTTTAACTAACCGTAGGAACTCGATAGCCCCGTCCTGATCTTTTTTCTTGAATATCAGCCTTATACCGTCTAAGCGCGACTTCGAGCGGTCGGGTATCTTATCTATGGCGCACGTCCCGTAGTCTATCATTCCTATAATGAGGGCGTTGGGTTTGCCTATATTCTGGAAAATCGGCGATATGGATTCGACATCCGGGAAAATCGACCTGTTTTCGTCGTATGCGCGGCGTTCGTCTATAAAACCGACCTCTATTATATCCACGCCGGCGCAGTCGAGACGGCTGATTACGCTCTTTATGCTTCCGAACCCGAAATTCCAGTCGTTCACAAAACCGCCGTCGCGCAACGTGCAGTCAAGCAGAAGCCGTGAGGTCATATATTTTTCGCTTCCGAAATGATATTGTTCATCTCTTCCTCGGAAAGAAACGGGTACAAGTCTTCCAACGGCGGCGATACCATCGAGCCGTCGGGAAGCCGCTTGGAAGAGAGCTTCGGTTCAAAAAACTGTTCGGGATCGATAACCGCCTCAATAATCACCGGCCCGTCGATAGCCAACGCCTCGGCTATGCGCCGCTTGATATCGGCTGTGGACGTTATCTTTCTGAAAGGTATGTTGTACGCGTACGCTATTCTCTCCGCTTCGGGAAAACTAACCCCGTTGTCGCCGCTCACTCCGTATAGCGGCGGGGAAAAGAGATTGACCTGGGTTTGCCGCATAGAGTGGTAGCCGTTATTGTTGAGCCAGAAAATTTTTATGTTCAGCTTATTGTGAACTACGGTTTGCAGCTCCTGTATATTCATTTGTATGCTGCCGTCGCCCTCAAGACAGATAACGCGTTTTCCTTTTAGGTTCACCGCCGCGCCCAAAGCGGCCGGGAGCCCGTACCCCATGGTAGCGCAGCCGGAATTTGTAAAAAGCCGCTGGCCTTTTTTTAAAACCGCCGCTTGGAACGAACAGACGCAGGCGCTCCCGTTCGAGGCTGCCACGGCCTCCCCCTCGTCAAGGCAAGAAAACAATTCCGTCATAAAAACGTAGGGGTTCACCGGACTCGCCTTTTCATAGTACCGCTCCAAGCAGACAGGAAATCTGCGATTGATGTTTTTGCTCCAGTCAAGCCACTTTTTATGAGCGTCCGAATCGCCTTTCAGACGGTTGTTCAGCTCTTTTATCACATCGCGTACGTCGGCGCAAATCGGCAGATCTATCGAAAGGGTGGGTTTCAATAATTCGCCGGGGTCTATGTCCGCCATTATTTTAAAAGCGTCCGGGGCGAAGGCTTCCCAACTGTAGCTGATTTGCCTGATATTGAGCCTGCATCCGAGAACCAGCAGCAGATCGCTGTTTTGGACGACGAAATTCCCGCCTCTGTCGCCGACCGTCCCCGGACGGCCGCAGTAGAGCGGATGGTCGTTCCATAAAACGTCGTGAGCGTTCCACGCGGTGACCGTCGGAATCCGCAGCTTGTCTATCAGTTCGAGAAAATCGCCGTGGGCTCCCGAAGAACGGACGGCCGAACCGGCGAACAGCACGGGCCTTCTCGCTTGTTTTATCCTGCTTATAATCTCGTCGATCTTCTTAGCGGAGACCCGCGCCGGCGCCTCTTCGCCGTTTTCCGCCGGATCGTAACGGCGCAGCCCGTCCGTCTCGATTACGGCGCCCTGGACGTTCAGCGGCACGTCGAGCCACACCGGCCCTGGCCTTCCGTGCGCGGCGAGGTAAAGGGCTTTTTCCAAAAAATACGCTATATCGTTCGGATTTACGATCATCTCCGCGAACTTGGTCATCGTCTTAACGCAATCCGTGATATTGAACTCCTGATCCCCCAACTGCCTCAGCGGTATTCTGGTCGATTTCATCGACGTGGAATACTTTATCTGCCCGGAGACAATGAACATCGGTATGGAGTCTAACCAGCCGCACAGCGCCCCTGTCACGGCGTTTGTCCCGCCGGGGCCCGAAGTCACGCAGACGGCGGCGATTTTCCCGGAATAGCGGGCGTAGGCCTCGGCGGCTATGGCGCAGGCCTGCTCGTGGTGGTTGTACGTGCAGCGCAGCTTAGGGTGATGCCCGAAAGCGTCGTTTAAGTGCATCGCCCCGCCGCCGGTGACGGTAAAGACATCGGTAATGTTTTGGCCGACTAAAAAATCGGCGATGTAATCGGCTACGCGCTGTTTCATATACCCTTCTTGCCGTGTGTTATATAGACCCAGCAATTAAACATTGAATATACTATCCGCCCGATGCGGGCGGCAATTTTTTTAATCAAAATCAAGCCTTAAACGCCCACTTCTTGTTGAGAACGAAATTCAGCGGGACCGTCACCGCCAAACCGAGAAGCGGCGCGACGTACGCGGATATGCGCATTATATTGATAAATACGTACAGCAGGCCGCTGCTCAATATAAGGCCGGTAAAGGCGTACGAAACGTAGGTTTTTAAGAGCGCGGGCCAAAAACCGCCTTTCCGCCGGCCGCCGCCGGATTTGAAAACGTACTTGCCGTTCCAATAAAATGAGTTCAGCACGCTAAGTATAAACGCTATCACGTTCGCGATTATGTAGTGCAGGCCGGCGTACAGCAAGGCGGAGTATATCAAGTATGCGACGGCGGTGTTGGAGAGCCCGACCATGCCGAACTTGATAAACTGCGCCAGCGCCGCGCGCCGGCCGCCGTTGTCCGCCGCATCGCTCTTCAATAGGCCTCCCGACTCCCCTGAAACCGCCGTCCGGCGCTTTATCGCTCCGTTATACCCTCTTACAAAGGACCGGTTATAATATAAATCTCAGCCGCCCGTCGCCGCAACAAAATTCAATCTTCCCTCGCCGACCCCTATCTTCAGCGTCCCGCCGTCGGGGATTTCTCCGGCTATGATCATCTTAGACACGGGCGTCTCGATCTCCCGCTGTATAACCCTTTTCAGCGGCCTCGCCCCGTAGACCGGGTCGTAGCCCTTTTGCGCGATCAGGTCGAGCGCCGCGTCGTCGATCCGCGTCTCTATCCGCATGTCCGACAGCCGCTTCGTCAGCCCCCGCGTCTGTATGGCCGCGATCTTCCTGATTTCCTCTTTGTCAAGCGGATCGAAGACCACGATCTCGTCCACGCGGTTCAAGAACTCCGGGCGGAAATGGCGGCGGAGCTCGGCGAGCACGGTCTCTTTGTTGCTTTGATTGTCCGTATCCTTATCGGTATTGATCCCGTCCGTCCGGCTGAGCGCGTTTCGGCTTCGCTCAACGCCCTGTGTCGAAGCCCCCAATATCAAATGCGACCCGATGTTCGACGTCATTATAATTATCGTGTTCTTAAAGTCAACGAGCCGCCCCTGCGAATCCGTTATCCTGCCGTCGTCCAATATCTGCAACAGGAGGTTGAACACTTCGGGATTCGCCTTCTCTATCTCGTCGAAGAGCACCACCGAATACGGCCTGCGCCGCACCGCCTCCGTCAGCTGCCCGCCCTCCTCGTAGCCCACGTATCCCGGCGGGGCGCCGGTCAGACGGGATACGGCGAACTTCTCCATGTACTCCGACATGTCTATGCGCACCATCGCCCGCTCGTCGTCGAACAGGCTGAACGCCAGCGAACGCGCCAGCTCCGTCTTGCCCACGCCGGTCGGCCCCAAAAAGATGAAGCTGCCTATCGGACGGTTCGGGTCTTTCAAGCCCGACCGTGCCCTCAGCACCGCGTCCGCCACGGCGTCGGCGGCCTCGTCCTGACCCACCACGCGCTCGTGCAGATGTTTCGACAGCGACAGCAGCTTGTCCTTCTCGCCCTCCACGAGTTTGCTGACCGGTATGTGCGTCCAGCGGCTGATTATCTCCGCTATGTCCTCTTCGCCCACCTCCTCCTTAAGCAGGCGCGTCCCGCCGTCCGCGTCTTTGATCTCCGCCTCGATCTCCGCCCTCTTCCGCTCGAGCTCCGGTATGCGCCCGTGGCGCAGCGTCGCGGCGGCCCCCAGATTGTACTCCCGCTCCGCCCGCTCCAGATCGACCCGGGCGGCGTCTATCTCCTCCCTGACCTTCTGCATCCTGTCGGACTGCGCCTTCTGCGCCTCCCACTGCTTTTTGAGCGACGACGCCGTTTCGCGCACGGCGGCCAGTTCCTCTTGCAGTTTCGATAATTTCTCCTTCGACCCCTTGTCCTTCTCCTTCTTCAGCCCCTCTATCTCTATTTCGAGCCGCATCTGCCGCCGCATAGCCTCGTCGAGCTCCACGGGGCTCGAATCCCGCTCCGTCCGCAGTTTCGCCGCCGCCTCGTCGATCAGGTCTATCGCCTTGTCCGGCAGAAAACGCTCCGAGATGTAGCGGTCGGAGAGGACGGCCGCCGCGACCAGCGCGCTGTCCTTGATCTGTATCCCGTGGTGCAGCTCGTAACGTTCGCGCAGCCCCCGCAGTATCGATATGGTGTCGCCCACGGACGGCTGGTCGATGAGCACGGTCTGGAAGCGCCGCTCCAAAGCCTTGTCTTTCTCTATATATTTCCTATATTCGTCGAGCGTGGTGGCCCCTATGGTGCGCAGCTCCCCCCGAGCCAGCATAGGCTTCAGCATGTTCCCCGCGTCCACCGCCCCCTCCGCCGCTCCCGCGCCCACCACGGTGTGCAGCTCGTCTATGAAGAGGACGATGTCCCCGCGTTCGGTGACTTCCTGCAATACCGCCTTCAGCCGCTCCTCGAACTCTCCCCTGAACTTAGCCCCCGCGATAAGCGCCCCCATGTCGAGCGACACCACGGATTTGCTCTTGAGCCCCTCCGGCACGTCGCCGCGGACAATGCGCAGCGCCAGCCCCTCGGCGATGGCCGTCTTGCCGACCCCCGGGTCGCCGATCAGCACCGGGTTGTTCTTCGTCCGGCGGGACAGTATCTGTATCATCCGCCGGATCTCGTCGTCGCGCCCGATCACCGGGTCCAGCTTCCCCCGACGCGCGGCCTCGGTAAGATCGCGTGAGAAGCGCTGGAGCGCGGTGGGCTCTTGCTGATTTTGGGTTGACTGTGTGTTGTAGTTGCTGTTCATAATAGGGCTCCTTTCTTAAAAGCCTGTCTGAACTAGGATTAGTAGGATTAGAAAAGAGATTATAGGATTGAAAAGATTAAAAAAATTAAAATCTCTAATTTGACTGGGTTTTAATCCTAAAATCCTTTAAATCTTACAAATCCTAGTTCAGACAGTGATTTTGACTTTTAACTTGTTTATCTCGCCGTAGGCAATCCTATAAATCCTAGTTCAGACATTTTTTAATAATATCACCTGCAAATTCCGTGCCATCCCCTTTTTTGACGGATTTTGGGGGTAGGAGGGGATTTTTTTGTATCAAGATGTATCAAAATGAAACGATAAGATATTATGGATTTGAAGAATGAATGTTTTTCCTCAGAAATATTTGCAATTTTTTACGCCGTATCTTATATTAAGAGTTGATTGATGAGCTTAAAGAAGAGGGGTTGCTATGAAAAATATGTTAAGTCACAAAGGATATTTCGGCAGCGTTGAATTTTCGGATGAGGATGATGTATTATACGGCAGGATCATCGGTATAAATGACCGTATTACGTACGAAGGGGATAGCGTCAAGAGTCTGAGGAGGGATTTTATGTCGGCGGTTGACGATTATCTCTGCGTCTGCGGGGAGTTGGGGAAAGAGCCGGAAAGGGTCGGCGTTGTTTTTGACGGCAAAATTTGATTTTCAGGCGTCATTGCTTTCGCGCAATGTATATTATAATTATGGATATAAACGCAGACAACGCCCCCGCCCCCGCCGCCGACCGGTCCGCCCCGAGGCCGGTTCTTTACGCCCGCTTTCCGCGCTCGTTCGGCTTTGAGTTCGCCCTCCAGATCTTTTTTTGCCCGCCGCTCGTCGTGCTTTGGAGCTTCGTCGCCTACTACTACTACCTTAACGGGGCCGTCTCGTTCCCGATATTGAAGGTCGCCGTCTACTACACGGCCGCCTTTGTCCTCGTGACGCTCTTATACGGCAACGACCGCGCCGCCCGTCGCGGCAAGGGGATCATTTTGGACGGGGAGCATATAGTCGAGAAGAACAGCGGCGGGGTCAACATGCTGGACTACGCGGAGATGCGCGGCGTCCGCTGCACCAAAAACCCGCTCTTCAACAAAAAGATGGTCATAGCGCACACCGCCGGCAAGACGCTGTTGCCGCTCAACCTAAGCGGCAGCTACAAGATGGTGGAGACGGTCATAGAAACGTTAAGGTCTGGCGGGCGGCTTAACGAGGCCGAAAAAACGACCGCGTCCGAAAACCGCCGCCTCTACGTAACCGCCGTGCAGTACAACGCCCTGTACAAAATACGCGAGAAGCACATCCAAACCTTTCTCGCCGTATCTATAGCCTCCGCAGTCTTCAACGGCATGGTAGCCGCCCTATACTGGAAGCGCGGCTTAGGGCCGGCTTTGGCCTGGGGCTTCTGCGGAATGCTCTTCCAAACGCTGGGCTACTTAGCCGCCGAGAGATTCTGGGCCTGGAAACGCTTCAACCGCGTCGAAGCGTATCACCCGAATTCGACGAACGACGAGGAAGACTACGCCCTATTCAAAACCGTCCACGCCGTATCTGCCCTAACCGCGCTCTTCGCCGGAATGGTAGCCGGAATCGCGGTCACGCTGCCGGCGATGTAGGCGTTTTACAAAACATACCCGTCCGGCACCTTCATTTTCTTAGGCACCACGATGATACCCTCTTTGATTATGATCCCGTCCCTCTCGCCGTCCTGTATGTTGTCTACGTTCTCGAGGCGGACGTCGTTGCCTATGCAGACGTCTTTGTCTATTATGGCGTTGCGGATTCTGCAATTTTTGCCTATGCCCAGCGCCGCGCCGCCCTCCTCGCCGCCGTAGTAGTCGGCTCCCATCAGGATCACGCGGTTGAGCTTCGTCTTGTCGCCCACCACGGAGCGCACGCCTATCACGCTCTCGGAGATCGCGGCGTCGCCGATCATGGAGCCCTCGCAGACTATGGAGGAGTCTATCAGGGAGCCGCTGAACTTGGCCGCCGGCAGGAAGCGGGCGCGGGTGAAGATGGGCTTGTCCTGGTCGTAGAAGTTGAAAGGCGGCCGCGCCGTCGTGAGCGCGATGTGCGCGTCGAAGAAGGCCTTGATCGTCCCGATGTCCTCCCAATAGCCGCTGAACGGGTAGGCGTACACGTTGCAGCTGTTTATCGCCGCCGGGATTATCTGCTTGCCGAAGTCGTCGTAGTCGCCGAACTTCTCCAAAACGTCCATCAGTATCTTCTTATTGAAGAGGTAGATGCCCATGGAACCCACGTGCGTCTTCTCCTCCTCGTGCTTCTTCTTCTTCTCGCGCAGCTCCGGCGGGATCGCGAAGTCGTCTATCTGCCCCTCGTCCTTGGGCTTCTCCACGAAGTCGAGCACCTTGTAATTGGGGGCCATCTTGAGGATTCCGAGCTCCTTGACCTGCGAGCGGGGCACGGGGACCACGCTGAGCGTCAGGTCGGCCTTGTTCTCGTAGTGGAAGTTGACGAACTTCTCGAAGTCCATTCTATATAAGTGGTCGCCGGAGAGGAGCAGCACGGTTTCGCCCACGCTGTCGAAGTGGCGGAGGTTGTTGCGTACCGCGTCGGCCGTCCCCTGGTACCACCCCGCGCCCTCGTTCGACTGGGCGGCGGCCAAGACCGAGACGAAGCCCTTGGAGAAGTTGTCGAGCCGGTACGTCTGGAATATGTGCCTGTGGAGCGACTCCGAGGCGAACTGCGTGAGTATCCAAATGTGCCTGATCCCGTGGTTGAGGCAGTTGGAGACCGGAATGTCGATCAGCCGGAACTTCCCGCCGATAGGCACAGCCGGCTTGGAACGCGCCGCCGTGAGGGGGTACAGCCGGCTGCCCTGCCCGCCGGCCAAAATAATAGAGGTTACGCGGGGGTCGCCCATAGCCCTTGCCCTTTTGCGGTTAACGTTTTTTATAGAAACGGAAGGGAGAGGATTTGAACCTCCGGTAGAGTTACCCCTACGCAGGTTTAGCAAACCTGTGCCTTAAGCCGCTCGGCCACCCTTCCAACATGTTTATTTCGGCGAAGCCAAATCAAAGTCAAAAGATTAAAGTCAAATTCAACTAAGGGGAGGGCTGCGCCCTCCCTCGCTACAAAGAAAACGGCTTCGCCGTTTTCTTTTACGCTACCCACCCTGCGGGGAGTGCGCGCCACTGTGGGGCGCTGTTGCACCGCAACGCCCCGCCGATAACTGGGCAAACAGCGCCCCACTGGGGCGCGCCTCCCTCCTCTTTCAATCTCTCCCCCTCAAATAGGGGGAGAGACTTTTTTTAAACAAGCGCCGCTTCGCGTCGCAAAGTCAAAAAATTAACATCAATACAATAAAATAATATCGTGATTGATAAAAAGCAAGTAAAAAATTGTTTTTTTACTTGGCGGAAATCATATTATTATATTGATTTTGACGTTGCGACGCGAAGCGGCGCTTGTTTACCGAAAGTGTCTCCCCCTATTTGAGGGGGAGACATTGAAAGCGGGGGGGTATATAGCGGGGCGTTGCGGGGTGTCCCCGCAGGGTGGGTAGCGGAATAAAAATGGACGGTTTTTGTCCATTTTTATGTAGCGAGGGAGGGCGCAGCCCTCCCCTTAGTTGACTTTGATTTTAACGTTTTTAACCCTAACCATATCAGGAGAACCGCATGATCTATTCCGCCGAAGTAGAACACATGTGCCGCGTCGCCAAAGGCGCGGACCATGGGCCGGCCCCCATCCCGGAAGAGGGAAAGTGGGTGCAGGCTAAGGAGATCAAGGAG
>Ga0268262_10001184_pt1 | contig 33021 bp, 31 predicted proteins | sample TergutNc150P3_FD_190354 | JGI IMG/M metagenome (GOLD analysis project Ga0268262, IMG submission 190354) | Nasutitermes corniger P3 segment gut microbial community from laboratory colony in Florida, USA - Nc150 P3 (SPAdes) (version 2) | ecosystem: Host-associated > Arthropoda: Insects >... | reverse complement strand
CGTCCACTGCCGTTCTCCGTCGTATAAGATTATCGGCACAACCGCCGGAAGTCTGAAATCTTTGCGCCTTCTTGCGTTGGTATCCATATCTTTGAATATGTCGTTCAATAGTTCAACCATGTACCTCAGCAGTCTAAACGGCATAGTGAAATCAACCGTAGACTGCAATTCGAGTAGCACATAAAAATATACGTCGGTACCGCCTTTCTTCAACAAGTATATCAGGTCGGAATCCAAGTGTCTGAGTTCTTTGGTGATATACGTCTTGTTTACCTTCACTATATTGTCAACGGAGATGTCGGCAGTCCACGGCGCGGGGAAGTACTTCTTCAAAAAGTGCAAGAAGTTAGACGCTTTGGACAGTATGTACTTGTAGCCCTCGTCGTGCTTTGGGTTCTGCCCTCCTGCGTCTTGGTTTTCTGCGTCGTCTGTCGCGGCCATTGGCTACGTCTCCGGTGTTCGGTTTGGCGCGGGATTGCGCCTACAGCTATTTATTAATATATATCATGGGCGGCGGTGTCGGCAAGCTTTTTTGCCGGATGCGTCCGACCTGCCCGTCCCCCCGCGTCTCCGCAGGTCTCATTGTTGGAGGTTGGCGGCGGGGGCGGCGGGGTTGGGCCGAAAAGTAGAGATTTCTGCCATTTGACAGTGCGCAGATACTAATTTATAAGTATTATATAGTTTGGGGGCTAAACCCCCGAACTTCATTCAAAAGATAACGTCAAAATCTTTTGACTTTGATTGAACTTGTTTATCTCGGCGAAGCCAAAATGCGGGGTTTAGCCCCGCATTTATCTATGAAGCCGAAGGCTTCGTCTAAAAAAGATTTAAAAGATTTTAAAGAATTTGAATTTAAGGCTTTGTGGGTGTCGGCGGTGGTTGAGTAGTGTCCATATTGGCGGGTTAATTTTCTCAAATGATTTTAAAGATTTTGACTTTTCACTCCGCCAAAAATTATATTATCCCCTAAAACCGTAACCCCAAAAAAGGCGTTCGGACGGCAAATATCTGCATAGATATCAATTTATACTCAATAATATAAGGCTTAACGGCAAGGAGGTTACCGCAGTGAATATTGTGGTATGTATCAAGCAGGTTCCCGGAACCACGCAGGTGAAGATCAACCCCGAGACCGGGACGCTGATCCGCGACGGGGTCGAGGCGGTGGTCAACCCGTTTGACGAGTACGCCATCGAGGAGGCCGTCCGCATAAAGGAGCGTGTCGGCGGGACGGTCAAAGTCATCACTATGGGGCCGCCGCAGGCCGACGCGGCGCTTCGGAGCGCCATATCGGTGGGCGCGGACGAGGGGTATCTTGTATCCGATCGGGCGTTCGCCGGTTCCGACACTTGGGCGACCTCATACACGCTTTCGAGCGCCATCAAGACGCTGGGCAAGGTCGACCTCATTATCTGCGGCAAACAGGCTATCGACGGCGACACCGCTCAGGTGGGGCCGGGGGTTGCGGAGATGCTGGACATTCCGTTTGTGGCTTGGGTGAGGAAGGTGGAGAAGGTCACCGACGCGTCCATAAAGGTCGAGCGGCTCATGGAGGAGGGGTACGACGTGGTCGAGATGCCGCTTCCGGGGCTGATCACCGTCGTCAAGGAGATAAACGAGCCGCGTATCGCCGGACTGAAGGGCAAGGGGAGGGCCAAGAACGCGGAAATCAAAAAGATCGACACGACGAATATGACGGTCGACCCCGAGCGTATCGGGCTTAAGGGCAGCCCCACGCAGGTCTTCCGCTCGTTTGTTCCGGAGCGTAAGAGCGGCGGGGAGAAGATCAGCGGGGAGGCCGCGGAACTTGCGCAAAAGGCGGCGTCCGTCATCCAAAACCTCGGCGTTGTAAAGTAAAGGAGCGTTTATAAATGGGAATACAAGTATCTCTTGAGAAGTGTATAGGTTGCAGCTTGTGCGTACGGGCCTGCGCCCTCGGCGCGATAACCGTCGTCGAAAAGAAGGCGGTGATAGACACCGCGAAGTGCAACCTCTGCGCGGCCTGTTTGGACGCGTGCAAGAAGTACCAGGCGATCACGATCACGAAGGATTCGAGCGTAAAGATAGACGTGAACGACTACAAGGGCGTCGCGGTCTTCGTCGAGCAGCACGAGGGCAAGGTCGCCGGGGTGTCGTTCGAGATGCTCGGAGAGGGGCGCAAGCTGGCCGATCAGCTGGGCGAGAAGCTGATAGCCGTGCTGCTCGGTTCGGGAATGGAGGCGGCGGCCGGGGATCTGGTGAAGTTCGGGGCGGACAAGGTCGTCTACTTCGACTCGCCGGAGCTTGAGAGGTTCAGGGACGACACATACGCGACGCTGATGTGCGAGTTCGTGGACAGCGACAAACCGGCGATACTCTTGGCCGGAGCGTCTGCCATAGGCCGGTCGTTCATCCCCAAGGTCGCGGCGCGGGTCTGGGGCGGTCTTACGGCGGACTGCACGAAGCTCGATATTGATACGGAGCGGCGGTTACTGCTCGGTACCCGCCCGGCTTTCGGGGGTAACCTGATGGCCACGATCATCGCACCGCACCACAGGCCGCAGATAGCCACCGTGCGCCACAAAGTGATGAAGGCGGCGGTACGCGACGACGGCCGTACCGGCGAGGTGATTGTGAAAAAAGCGGACACGAGCAAGATCGTCGAGCGGACGAAGATTTTGGACTTTGTCAAAGAGGTGGAGTCCACCGTCAATATCACGGAAGCCGACATCATCGTCTCCGGCGGGCGCGGCATGGGTAAGGCGGAGAACTTCTCGTATATCCGCGACTTGGCCGAGGCGCTCGGCGGCGCCGTGGGAGCCAGCCGCGCCGCTGTGGACGCAGGTTGGATCCCGTACAGCCACCAAGTCGGCCAGACAGGAAAGACGGTCTGCCCAAAGCTGTACATCGCCTGCGGCATATCCGGTTCGGTTCAGCACATGGCCGGGATGCAGTCGTCGGACTTCATAATAGCCATCAACAAGGATCCGGCGGCGGACATCTTCCAGATAGCGAATCTCGGCTTGGTCGGAGACGCGCTGCAGGTCTTGCCGGAGCTTACTAAGGCTTTTAAGGAACGGAAGTAGTTGATAGGGTGTGACTTTCCGGATTGGCTTCGCCGAGATAAACAAGTTGCGAGGAGCGAAGCGACGAAGCAATCCGGTAATCTTGACTCAAGGATAAAGGTTAGCAATTATGGGAAAACCGTTGTTATCGTTAGGAATGCCGAAAGGCAGTTTGGAAGAATCGACTTTCTCCCTGTTCAACAAGGCCGGGATAAATATCAAGCGCGGCAGCCGCTCCTACTACCCCGACTGCGACGACCCGGAGCTTGACCTCATCGTCATGCGCCCGCAGGAGATCCCCCGCTACGTCGAGCAGGGGATCATCGACGCCGGCATCACCGGTCAGGATTGGGTCGCGGAGAACGAGGCGGACATCGTGGAGGTAACGGAGCTTCACTACAGCAAGGCCTCGCGTCAGAAGTGCCGCTGGGTGCTCGCCGTCCCGGAGGACAGCCAGTTCCGGCGCGCGGAGGATCTGGCCGGCAAGCACGTAGCCACGGAGCTTGTCGGGACGACCAAGCGCTTCTTCGACTCCAAAGGCGTGAACGTCCGCGTGGAGTTCTCGTGGGGCGCGACGGAGGTCAAACCGCCGCGCCTGGCCGACGCGATCGTGGACATCACGGAGACCGGATCGTCGCTGAAGGCGAACCGCTTAAGGATTATCGAGACGTTGATGGAAACGTGCACCGTCATAATCGCCAACAAAGCGGCGTGGTCGGACGAGGGCAAACGCGGCAAGCTGGAGAACCTGACCATGCTGCTGCAAGGCACCCTGGACGCGGAAAACTACGTAGGGCTGAAGTGCAACGTGGAAGAATCCGGGCTTAGCGAAATCATATCAATACTGCCGGCCCTGCACAACCCGACCGTTTCAAAATTATCCGACAGCAATTGGTGCGCCGTAGACACCATCCTGCCGGCCAAACAGACCAAGCACATAATCCCCCTATTAAAGCGGGCAGGAGCCTCCGGGATTATAGAATACCCCATAAGCAAGGTTATCGCGTAATTAGGATTATAGGATTAAAACACCCATTTTTGATTGTAGCGCGGGGGGCTTGCCCCCCCTTATATGAATTTGGCTTTTAGAGGCTTTACACAAACTTTACATACTTTTTTCACACTCTCCGTTCATAATTCTTGCCTTTTCCACTACAAATAAACTATATTTTATCATGTTTGTCATATTGCAAATACTTGAGCAATAAGTAATTAAGTAACAAATTAAGCAGCAAATTAATGAAATAAACGGCTTTAGTCAGCTCTGTAACAAGAAAGGCTATCGGTATAGGTATGAAAAAGATACTTTTAACCGCGACGCTGTCTTTGGGCCTCTGGCTCTGCGCCCTCCCCTGCCCGGCGGCGACGGCTCCCGTTCAGTACATGTCGGCCCTATCCTTAGCGGCGGAGTATTACGGCACCCTAAACGGGCACTACGCGCTCTACGACTTTGACTCTTCGGCGCTGGCCGCGCACCTTTTCCGGCTGCACTACTCCCCCGCCCCGTGGCTGCGTCTGACCGGCGGCATTGGCGGCGGCTACGCCTACGCGTCGCAGTGCATCAGCGGCGCCAAGGCCGGGCTAGCTTTAACGGGCGGCGCCGGGCTTTACACTCCCAGGCTCTTCCGGCGGATCTCGCTCACCGCCGGATACGACTACTTCTACGTGACCGCGAAGGAGAAGAGCGAGACCTACAAATCGCGTTCCGTTCCGCGTTTAGACCCGATAACCGGGGCACAGGTGGGTTTTGACACCATCCGCTACGTGGGATCGGCCAAGGACGGGGCCACGTCGTCCTTCATCCACGCGCCTAGCGCCGGGCTTATTTTCCATCTCGGCAGGTTCGCGGATTTTGAGATCGGCGGGGTATATCACTACTTCAACATCAGCCAAAAGGATAGAACCGTCTCCGTTACGGAGTACGACAGCAGCGGGGCGGCGGTAACCACCCCGTACTATAAAACTATAAGCAACGACGGCGAGGTTACGGATCAGGTGCGTCTATACGCCACCTTGACGCTCCACGAACGGGAGAGCGGCGCGTTCGTCGTGGGCGGGGCGGGTTACGCTTTGACGAACGTTGTGGATAACGACAAAACGATCCTCCCGAACTTTTCGTTTTGGGGGCAGGTGGGGCTGATAATGAGGGATCCGCGGGACAGCGGCCTCCGGCACGGGCGGCGCGACGCGTCGTACGTATGGCTTAAGGTCAGAGAGGAGCGCATGGCCGAGGCGCTTAGGTTCGACACGGAGCGTAATTGGCCGCGCCGGTACGGCGGCAAGGGGACGCCGCCTGGAACGGCGACAGAGTCCGGCGATGAGGACGCCGCGGAAACCGAAACCGGCGACGGAGCGGCCGACGCCGCGACAACCGAGGAGTAGGGGCCGCCAAATGGCAAAGTTTTCGTACAAGGCACGCGACACGCAGGGCCGCCTGCATAGCGGAACGACGGAGAGCGAATCCGTCGACGAGTGCGTCGGGCGTCTCAATGACAGGGGGCTGACCCCCGTCTCCGTGGAGGAGCTGAACTTCGACGGTACGCTCAAAGACGGCACCTTCTCCGAAAGGGTCGGCGAGCGGTTGCGCGCAATGCAGACCCGCGTGCCGTACCGCAACGTGGTGTTCTTCACGAGGCAGTTGGCCACAATGATAAACGGCGGCGTACCGCTACCGCGGGCGGTCGAGCAGCTGAGCCGCGACGAAATACCGGTTTTCAAGCGTATGCTGGAGCAAATAGGCTGCGATTTGGGGATGGGTTCAAACTTCTCCGACGCCCTCTCCAAGCACCCCGGCGCGTTCGGCAGTATGTTCGTCTCGGTTGTCCGCGCCGGAGAAACGGCGGGCGCATTGGACACGGTGCTCAACCAGCTCGCCGACTACATGGAGAACATAGAGACCATGAAATCAAAGGTAAAAGCGGCCACGCGCTACCCGACGGTCATCTCCGTCTTCGTCTTAGTGATAGTCACCGGCGTGATGATAAAATTGGTTCCCATCTTTAAGGATATGTACGCCAATTTCGGGACCAAGCTGCCAGGGCTGACGCTGCTCCTTATCTCCGTCTCCGACGCGATACGGAACAACGCGCTGATAACGTTTTTATGCGCGGCGCTCATAGTCGCCGCAATCTTCGTTCTGCAAAGCGTCGATTCCACAAGCTACATGATAGACAAATACGTGTTGAAGACGCCGGTATTCGGCAACATACTGCGAAAAAACATACTGGCGATCTACTGCCGCACCATGTCTATACTGATGAACAGCGGCACACCGATATTGGAGGCCACGCAAATAGCGGAGGCGACGGTAAGCAACAAGCACTATTCCAAGGCGCTCAAGCGCGTCTACAACGACCTGCAGCACGGCCACCCGCTCTCGGAAGCGTTAACGCACGCCGGAGAGTTTCCGGTACTTGTCACCCAAATGGTCTCCACGGGAGAGGAGAGCGGAAGGATAGACGAACTGTTGAATAAAGCGGCGGAATTTTACGATAAAGAGATCCGCAACATAGTGGACTCGCTTGCGTCAATCATTGAGCCTATATTGATAGTTATATTGGGCGGTATAGTCGGCAGTATATTGATAGCGCTTTACTTACCGGTATTCTCTATAGGGAAGCTGATCAGATGATTAGGATTTCAGGATTAGAAAACAGATTATAGGACTAAAAAGATAAATGATTTTAATTTGATCTTTATTATTTGATTCTTTAAACTTTTAACACCAACCCAAAAAGGAGGGTGCAGTATGAAAACGCGTTTTTTGAAGTGCGTCAGCGGCAGGGGCAGTAAGGGGTTTACCCTTGTCGAGGTCATCGTCGTCGCGGTTATCGTGCTGATTTTGGCGGCTGTGGCGATTCCGCTTTACCTAGGGTATGTGCGGGATGCTAGAAAAGACGTCGCGACGAACGCCGCCTCTGAAGCCGCCCAATTTCTCGCGGCCGAGATTCAGAAAGGAAGGTTAGCGCAACCGATTGATATCAGCACTATATCGCGTACACTTCCGGGTGATAGACCCGGCGACGCGCCGCAACAGGTTTTAGAGGTCACATGCGAGGGCGAGGCCTGCGTGGACCGGGTTTTGATTCCAACAGATTTCAAAGCCTCTATTGACGGCGACTACGTGCAGGTTACGTATATCAACGATGAGAATATCTTTGGACGCGTCCGGTTCACGGAAGTTGTCAATGGCGGCAGGTAAAAAACGGAGACAAATGTGTTTATGTTAATGTCCCAAATTAAAGAAAGGTATAAAGCCGTGCGGAGAGGATTTACCATAGTGGAGGTTATCGTAGTGGCGGTAATCGTCCTAATCCTCTCCGCCGCGGCGATACCGATGTACGGCGGCTTCATAAAGGGAGCGCGTCAAGACGCGGTGGACGGTCTAGCCGAGACGGCGGGAGCGGCGGCTAATTCTTATTGGCTTAAGACGGGCGGCGTTCCCACAATAACGGGACCGAACACCGCGCCATTGAATATTTATTACGATAACGCAAAGCACGCGGTGTCGATAAAGGGCGACAGCGTGGTCGCGGAGGATATAAAGTATAAAGCGCGGAAAGCTGTGTACTTTAAGTGAAAAAGGTCGTCAATATGGTACAAAAACAATTTATCGTTGGCCTTGATATGGACTCCACATCCATTCGCGGCGTCCGTCTCTTATTTGACCCGGGCAGCGGGAAATCCCCAAGGCCGTCGTGGAGGCTGCTGGCCGCCGTGGAGGTGCTGGATATTAACGGCGGCAACAAATTTATTATCGACGACGTCAAAACCGTTTCCGCCCTAAAGGGCTTGCGCGAAGACCTTAGGGCTCATCCGTCCGACAGCGTGTCCGTTTGCCTCTCCGGCAAGCAAACGTACTCCGCTCAGATGACCGTGCGCAGGCTTCCGGACGCGGAGATGGCCGGCATGTTGAAACTTGAGCTGCGCAAAAGCATACCGTTTGAGGCGGCCGCGGCCACCTTTGACTATCAACTTTTACCGACGGAACCCGGCGACCGCGCGGACTCGGGGGTTTCTGTTATGATAGGCGCGGTTGCGGATTCTTATTTGGAGCGGCAATTGGCAATCTGCGGCAAGGCCGGGCTGCCGCCGCGCCACGTGAATGTTTTGCCTATTTCCGTGGCGAACGCTTTTTGGGCCGCCTGCGGAAACGAGGCGGCGGCGCCCGAAGGGGCGGTCTTGATCCTGCACTTCGGGGCCGACGTTTGCACGCTTGTGATTGACGGGCGGCACACGCCATTTTTCAACCGTACATTCTCATTCAATATTGCCAAGGTTGTAAACGGCTCCAACGGACAAGAAGGCGAGGGCAACACGGCGGACGCGCCCTTGTCAATGGACATTTTGACCGGCGAAGTAACCAAGTCTGTAGCCTATTATAAGAACACGTACCGAGGCGGCGATATTTCGTCCATATCGGTATTGGGCGCGTACGCGTCGCATCCGGCGTTTGAGGAATTGGCGAAGAAGACGGGCTATCCGGTAAACGTAACTCAAACGGCGTCGCTCGTGCAGGCAACAAAGCAGCTTGAGCCGGGGAAATTCGATTTGGCGATTGCGCTTGCCATGCAGGCGGCGTGATTTTCATTTGGACGACGGAAGGGACAGGGTCTAAGCATGGCGATAAGATACCGTATGAATCTCATGAAATCGGCGCTTGCCGCCGAGAAGCGGGATTCCAAGCACCGATTGAAAATGGCGCTCATATTCATCGTCTGCTTTGGGGCGCTCGGCGGGGCGGCGTTTTACGTCTACTCGCAACTCTCGCTCATGGAGCAAACGCTCTACGCCGAGAAGTTGAAGCTGCGGAAGGTCGAGGCGGAGTACCGCAACTACCAGGAGGAGGTCTCCGTCGTCAACAAGGCGGACGTTGAGCTTTTGGGGCAACTCCAAACAAATAGAATATACTGGACTCGCAAACTGGAAGCTATGGCGCGGTACCTGCCGGAAGCGGAGCCTATATCCTATTGGATAACCAAGTTCGGTTACAACGACAACAGCAAGGCGTTTACCGTGAGCGGGTACGGTTACATTTCGCAGAGGCAGGAGCAGCTTTTGGAACTTGAGCGGTACTTGGACAGTTTACGCGCCGACCATTCGTACGCGTATATATTCGGCACCACGTATCTGAAATCGGCGGAGAGAAGCGACGAATACTTACTGACGAAAGACGGCGCGAGGCGAGAGCGGGAGCAAGAACGCGAGCGCATCAGTTTTGAGTACGCCTCTTTGAGAAAGGGTACGGATAGGAAATGAGAGAGACTAAAACTGTTACCAATAACTTAGCGGCGTTGCTGTTGATACTTGTGGCCGCGGCGTTTGCGGGGGTGTTGATAGCCAACAGCTACTATATGCCCCGCTTCAAGAAAGAGTTCACGCGAATCGAGAAGGAGAGGATAATCGTCTCCAACAAACTCGCCACGGCAATGATCGTGCAGGAGAACCTGAACCACGTCCGAGATTTGATATTCAACAATATGAATCTCTCCAACCAACCGGACACCGTAAACCGCGAATCGCAGTTCTTCAGTTTCGTCACCGCCTGCGTAAACGACCTGAAGCTCAAGCTCGTATCGGTCAAACCCGCCGTGCCGGTGACAGACGGGCGGATAACCACCTACGGCTACGACGTGGTGATAGAGGGCGACTTCTTCAGATTCGGCGAACTGTGCGCAAAATTCGAAAACAATCCGAGGCTCGTGTCGATAGAATCATTCGACGTGAATTTAATCTCCGACCTCGAACAGGGAAGAAGACAGAGCAACTCGGACTTTAAGACGGAGAATAAGGGAATATCGGTTAGGATGAGGGTTAATACTTATTGGATAAGCAAGGGGTAGCAATGAAAGACAAAAACGTGACATTTTTGGGCAAGTACAACCTCTTGGTCGCGGCCTGCGTCTTGGCGGCTATCCTATCCGTTGTGTCGGTGTGCCTTGTCATGAGGCAGAAGGCGGCTTTTTATGCTGCCGTCAACTCTTCGCTAAAGGTCTCGGAAGGCTATGACCGTCAGTTCATAGACTTGGTGAACCGTCTTGAGGAGGAGCTTGCCGAGCGCGCCAGCTTCGGTTACGCGGGGCGCAAGGATCCGATGACTGGCACGACCCGCGTCGTCGCGGAGCGTCCGGCAACGGGCGGCGTAACGTATAATACCGCCGCCGTGCATACGCCGACGCCGTCGACAACGGCACCGGCGCCGCAGGCGGCCGACCCGGTGCGCCTTACCGCAATCATCTTCGACGACAACAAGAACACCTTCACGGCGGTAGTGATGAACGGCGAGCGCTCGTACTCGGTGGAAGTGGGCGACCGCGTCGCCGGACGGCGGATCACGCGGATCACAATGAACGAAATATACATGGAAAGCGATAACTATAGGTACGTTTACGGGATTATGGGCGGCAACAGCAGAACACCCAAATAGTCACAATTTGGAAACCGACGTGCTCTTGATGTATATATATAATACTATTATGAATAAGGAGGCTCTCTTGAGGAAGTCAATACTTATGGCGGTATGCGCGGTATACGCGCTTTTCCTTGCCCAATCCGCTCTAGGCGCGCCGCCCGCCGGCTGGGGCGACGATTCGCCCATCATTTCGGGGAACGTGAACCCGTCACTCAAGACGCCCATCACCCTCGCGGCGCGCGAGGCGAACCTCACGGAGGTCCTCAAGGTGCTCGCCGACCGTTCGGGGATGAACTTCGTCGTGGGCGAGGGGGTGACCCGCGAAAAGATCACGATCATCCTGAACAGCACGCCGCTCGACGAGGCCGTCAACCTGCTCGTCAGGGCGGCCGGTCTATCCTACGAAATAATAGGGAATTCAATACTGATCGCGGAGCCGGACAAACTGAAGGACGACGTAGGGCTATCCTCTTACGTGGTGGAACTCAAATACGCTAAGGCGGACGAGATCGCGGCGGCGCTCAGCGATCTGGCGAAAAACATAAAGGTCGATAAGGGCGGCAACCGGTTGATATGCTACGCCAGCCCGCGCGTAATCATGGAGGTGGAGCGTATCGTCAAGGCGCTCGACAAGCCGCATATCCTCGTCTTGCTCGAAACCCGCCTGATAGAGGTGAGCGTGGACAAGCTGAACCAGATAGGCCTTAAGTGGGATCAACTCAACCCGGATCTTCCGTGGGACTTGGGCACGGTGATCCGCGTACCCGAAGCGCCCCTCAAAAGCGGGCTGGCGTTCAACGGCACGACCCGCGGCGAAATCAGCCTGAATATCGCCCTGGACCTGATGGTGCAGAGCGGCGACGCAAGGCTGCTAATGGACTCGAAACTCACCACGACGAACAACAGGGAGGCCTCGTTGCACATCGGCGAGGTGATCCCCTACACCATCCAATCCTACAACCTATCGGCGGCCGGCGGCGTGAATCAGCAGATCGAGAAGGAGAACGTTGGCGTGCTCCTCAAGATGACGCCGCACATAAACGACAAAGACCAGATCACGCTGACACTGTCCCCGGAGGTCTCGAACATCACCGGTTGGAAGGGGGCGAACTCCGACATCCCGGTAGTGCGCGTTCGCCGGACGAACACGACGGTACGCGTGGAAGACGGCCAGACGGTGATCCTAGCCGGTCTGCTATCGGAGGAGAAGACGACGACTATAAGCAAATTCCCGATATTGGGCGACATCCCCGTCCTAGGCCTGCTCTTCCAAAACAAGCGCGAAGAGGTGAAGAAAACGAACCTGATAATAGAGGTGGTGCCGCGCATAATCCACAACCCGGAGGAGATATCAAAGTACATGTCGATGATGGGCCACGGCAGAGGCCTCGGCCCCGGCAAGCCGTTAGGAAAGACAAAACGTCGCAGCGGAGACAAAGGACAGCCGGCAGCGCCCGTATCAACACAGCCCGCGCCGACGCCGGCCACGGCCACAACGGCGCAACATGCCGCTCCGGTACCAACACAGCAGGCGCCTGCCGTATCAACGCAGCAAACCGCTCCGGCGCCGACGCAACAAGCGCCCGCCGTATCAACGCAGCAAACCGCGCCGGTACAGACGCAACAAGCGCCCGCCTTACCAACGCAGCAAACCGCGCCGACGCCAACGCAGCAAGCGCCGCCAGCATCAACACAGCAAGCCGCGCCCGCGCCAACGCAACAAGCAACGCCGACATCAACGCAAAAGGCGCCGGGATCAACACAAAAAAATCCGGGATCAACAACGCAAAAGGCGCCGGCATCGACAACACAACCCGCGGCTCCGGCTCAGCCCGCGCCGCCGCCTCAACCGCGGAATTAGCCGGTTATGAATGGGTGTGAACGGGTTTTACCGGTGTCGGTACCAAGCGTCCAAAGGGCCGGGGCTTCGACCCCGCTCGGTCATCGAGCGAAACCTAGATGCCGCCGGGTACGTTCATGTTCCCAAAAGATTTTTAAAGATTTTAAAGATTTTGAATTTGATTTTAAAGATTTTAATTATTTTATTATTTGATTTTTAAGAAAGGTAAGATAAATGGAACCCCAAGACAACAAAGAATCCGAAGCGGCATCCTTCCGGCTAGCCCTGCTGGGATACTCCCGCAAAGACTTCGACTACATAACGCGCCTGATCAACCTGATTGACCTGGGAAGGCCGCTAAAGCTAACCGTGGGCGACCTGTCGAAGATGCACAGCATCCAATGCGACCTTGTCATAGCGATCCTGGATAATATTTCCAACCTCGACACCTACAACAACCACGTCACGCTTATCAAGCAAAATAGTTCCAACCCGCCGATCATCTGCGCCGCCCGCGACTCGGATCGGCAGATACTCGACAGCTACCGCATAGGCGTTAAGGCGGATCACATAATCTTCATGCCTATTCAGCTGGAGCGCTTCGCCGCGGTGATCCACCGCCTCGGCATCGACGCCGCGGCGGTCGAGGAATCCGACAATGCGGCGACACCGTCGGCGACACGTAACATTATGTCGCTAGCGCCGTCGGCGATCCGGCTCGGAGACCTCTTCGTAAAGAGCAACCTCATAACAAAAGACGACTTAGAAAGGGCGCTCGAACACCAAAAAGAGACCCATCTGCACATAGGCGACGCGCTCATCGATCTCGGCATCATCACCGAAGACCAAAAGCTCAAGTGCCTCGCCCAGCAGCTCAAGACCACAGTGGCCGCGCCGCGCCAGTACGCCGCCATCGACCTCAACGTAGTCGCGCTCATACCGGAGAATATGGCGCGGCGCTTCAACTGCATAGCGATAGATAAACGCGGCAACGAATTGATCGTGGCGACTACCGACGTGCTCGACCTCAATATGCTCGACACGCTGCGCGACACGACCGATATGCGCATCACCGCGATCCTCGGCAAAAAAGAGGACATCGCCACCTCTTTGAACCGGTGCTACCAAGACATAGCCTCGCACAAAGACGCCTCCCGCCTCACAGAAAACATGGACGACCGCGTGGAGTACGTTAAACACAAAGAGAAAGAAACCAACGACGAAAAAGAAGAAGCGGCTGCCGGCGCGGAACTCGGCATAATAAAGCTGGTCAACATACTGATCACCAACGCCATCCGCGACCACGCAAGCGACATACACATCGAACCTATGGAAAACGAGTTGCTCATACGCTACCGCGTAGACGGGGACATGCGCAAAGTAATGTCGCCGCCCAAGCAATCGCACCACGCGATCGTGGCGCGCATAAAAATCCTCTCCGACCTCAACATAGCCGAACGCCGCCTGCCGCAAGACGGGCGCATGGCGATAAAGATGGGCCAACGCGAAGTCGACATCCGCGTCTCCATACTCCCCACGATCTTCGGCGAAAAGGCTGTGCTGCGCATACTCGACAAGGCGGCATTTGAAAAGAACACCGCAAGCCTGGGCCTCACCCCCTACGACGAGCGGATATTCCGCTCGCAAATCGCCAAGCCCTACGGACTCGTGATAGTAACCGGCCCAACCGGAAGCGGAAAATCCACCACCCTCTACAGCGCCCTGCAAGCCGTCAAAAACGTGGCAAAAAATATAGTCACCGTGGAGGACCCGGTAGAATTCCATATCGAGGGAGTAAACCAAGTCAACGTGAACACAAAGACCGGCCTGACCTTCGGAGCGGCGCTGCGGTCTATCCTGCGCCAAGACCCTGACATCGTCCTGATAGGCGAAATCCGCGACAACGAAACGGCGGACATCGCAATAAAGATGGCGCTGACCGGGCACCTGGTATTCACAACGCTGCACACAAACGACGCGGCAAGCTCCATCGCCCGCTTCACCGACATAGGCGTGCCTCCGCTACTGCTTGGGTCGTCTCTAAATCTAATTGTAGCGCAGCGATTGGTACGGAAGATATGCCCGAAATGCAAAATAGAATATAATCCCGCCCCCGAACTGATACAAAGCCTGGGGCTAGACCCGGAGAAAATAAAGCAATTCTACAAGGGCAACGGCTGCGTGGCCTGCAACGGCACCGGTTTCGAGGGCCGCACGGCGATATTCGAGATGCTGCAGATTACAAAGAATATCCGCAAACTGATACTGAAGAACGCGCCGACGCACGAGATTCAAGAGGCGGCGATGGCCGAAAATATGAAGACGCTGCGGCAGGCCGGCGTTGAATTGGCGGTGAACGGAACGACTACTATCGAGCAGGTTCTCGCGGCTACGATGGAGATTTAGGAACCCGCACTACCTGCGTTTTCTCTTACTGCGCGACGACCTTTTGGGGCGGCTTGATCTTCTCCTCCCGGAGCTTCTTCGCCGCTTTCGCGAAAATAACACTACTATGAGGAACAGCCCGGCGACCACCGCGATCAATACCGCGACGCCCACCACTAGGGAGACAATATCGCCCATCATTGTGCCTAGCACCGGCTTTGCTACGCGCGCGAATATGTTGCTACCGTTATCCATGACAACACTACATACCGCGCTTCGCCAACTTCTCAAACAACTCCTTCTCCTCACGCCCCAGCTTATCCGGCGTTTTGACGTGCACCTTCACGAGCAGGTTGCCCCTGCCTCTGCCGCGGTACTCAGGCAGACCCTTTGATTTCAGCTTGAAGACCTCTTCGGACTGCGTGCCGCCAGGTATCTTCACACTGACCTTGTCTTCCAGTGTGTTGATGGTCTTGGAGCACCCCAGCGCCGCCTCGGAGAAGGTGATGTCGAGCTTGCAACTCAGGTCTATGCCGTGGCGAGTGAACATTTCGTGCTGCTTCTCGTGCAATACGACGATCAGGTCGCCCGACTCCCCGCCTCCCCTGCCGGCGTCGCCCCTGCCCGGCACTCTGATGTAGTTGCCCTCCTCAACACCGGGGGGTATTTCCACCGACACGGTCGACTCCGCCTGACGAAGACCGCTGCCGCCGCACGCCGCGCACGGGTCGGAGACCGTCTGCCCGTCGCCGCGGCAAATGGGGCAATCCGTCTCCTGAACCATCTGACCGAAAAAGGAGTTGGTAACGTGGCGCACGCGGCCGCTGCCGCCGCACTTCGCGCACGTGACCCGCTTGCCGGACTTCGAGCCGCTGCCGCCGCACTCCGAACACCTGTCCAAGCGCCTGACCTTTATGGTCTTCTTCACACCGGCGGAGATCTCCTCCAGCGTGAGACCGAGCTTGACCTGCAAATCGTTGCCCCGCGTCCCCCCGTGCCCGCCGCCGCGCCGCGTGCGCGAACCGAAACCGAAGAGGTCGCCGAAAATCGAGTCACCGCCGAAATCGTTCATGAACGCCCGAAGAGCGTCGGAGAGATCGAAACCGCCGCTGAACCCGCCGTACCCCGCGCCGCCGCCGCCCTGCGGACCATCAAACGCAACGTGCCCGAACTTGTCGTACTGGGCGCGCTTCTGCGGATCCTTCAATATCTCGTAGGCCTCCGTGGCCTCGCGGAACTTCTCCACCGCGGTCTTGTCTCCGGGATTCTTGTCGGGATGGTACTTCACGGCGAGCTTGCGGTACGCCTTCTTTATATCGTCGTCGGAGGCGCTTTTGGGGACGCCGAGGATGTCGTAATAGTCTGATTTTGCCATATTATCAACCCCCGCTCCCGCTCGAAACGATCACACGCGCGTGTTTTATCACTTTGTCATTTAAACGATACCCGCGCTCAAATACCTCGGCTATGCAGTCGGCCGGGATCTGAGCATTGGGCGCTTTCATCAGAGCGTCGTGGATCATCGGGTCGAAAGGCTCTCCGGACTCCGCGAAAGGGGTCAGGCCGTTGCGGATCAATACCTCGTCGTATTTGGAGAAGATGAGCTTCATCCCATCGTAAAACGGCGCGAACTCACCGCCGGTACCGCCCGATTTCAAGGCCCGCTCGAAATTCTCCCGCACATCGACCATCTCCAAGATCAACTTCTCGTTGGCCGCGGAGATAAGACGCTCATACTCTTTGCTTGAACGGCGCTTGTAGTTGTCGAACTCAGCCATTAGACGCAGATACCTGTCCTTACCCGCTTCGACCTCTTGCCGCAACGCCGCAACCTCGCCATCGGCATCGCCGGCATCGACAGACGCCGACCCGGCTTGAACCGTATCGACAGCCTCGGCACTCGGCTTCGGCGGTTCGACACGCTGAACCGGCTCGGACGCCTCAGCAGGCGCCGCCCTCATCGACTTAGTCTTCCTATTCTTCGCGCCTGACATTACATCATCCCCATCCCGCCCATGCCGCCCATGCCTCCCATACCGCCCATCCCGCCCATATCGGGCATGCCGCCGCCGTGGGCGGAGCATGTCTCTACCGGTATGTCGCAGATCACGCACTCCGTGGTCAACACTAAACCGGCTATGGACGCGGCGTTTTCCAAAGCGGTGCGGGTCACCTTCGTCGGATCGATCACGCCTGATTTGATCAAATCTTCATACTCGCCGGTGTAAGCGTTGAAGCCGAAAGCGCCCTCGCCGTTCTTTACCTCGTTGGCCACAACCGAAGCCTCCAAGCCCGCGTTGGTCACTATCATACGCAACGGCTCCTCGCAAGCGCGGCGGATGATGTCAACGCCTACCTGTTCGTCGCCATGCAACTTTAAACTATCCAAATCGGAAGCGGCCCTTATCAGCGCCACGCCGCCGCCGGCGACTATCCCCTCCTCCACCGCGGCGCGGGTCGCGTGCAAGGCGTCCTCCACACGCGCCTTCTTCTCCTTCATCTCCGACTCCGTCGCCGCGCCGATGTTTATAACCGCCACGCCGCCGGCGAGCTTCGCGAGACGCTCCTGCAACTTCTCGCGGTCATAGTCGGACTTCGTGTCGTCAATCTGCTTCCTTATGCTGTTCACACGCGCCTTGATGTCATGCTTCTTGCCGGCGCCCTCTATTATAGTGGTGTTATCCTTGTCGATAACAATCCTCTTAGCCTTGCCCAACAAATCAACGGTCGCGTTCTCAAGTTTGTACCCGGCCTCATCGGAGATAAGCTCCCCGCCGGTCAGCACCGCGATATCCTCAAGCATCGCCTTGCGCCTGTCGCCGAACCCCGGAGCCTTGACGGCGGCGATCTTCAGCGTGCCGCGCAGCTTGTTCAATACCAGAGTCGCCAGCGCCTCGCCCTCCACCTCCTCGGCAATGATGAGCAACGCCCGCCCCATCTGCGCAACCTTCTCAAGAATGGGAAGCATGTCCTTCATGCCGCTGATCTTCTTGTCGTATATCAGGATGAGCGCGTCGTCGAGTTCGCACTCCAACGTGTCGCCGTTGGTCACGAAGTAGGCCGATGTGTAGCCGCGGTCAAACTGCATCCCCTCAACCACCTCCAAATTAGTATCTATCCCCTTGGCCTCCTCCACCGTGATAACCCCGTCCTTGCCGACCGTATCCATTGCGTTGGCGATCAAATCCCCGATCTCCGTGTCGTTGTTAGCGCTTATAGCGCCGACCTGGGCGATCTCGTTCTTCCCGGAGATGGGCTTGGAATCCTTCTTAAGCCTCTTGACGATAACCTTGACCGCCTTATCGATCCCCCGCTTGACCGCCATGGCGTCGGCCCCGGCGGTAACGTTCTTTATGCCGAGACGGGCGATCACCTGCGCCAAAACGGTGGCGGTCGTCGTCCCGTCCCCCGCCGCGTCGGAAGTCTTGGAGGCGACCTCCTTCACCATCTGCGCCCCCATGTTCTCGAACTTGTCGTCAAGCTCTATCTCCTTGGCCACGCTGACGCCGTCCTTGGTAACAAGCGGCGACCCGAACCCCCTGTCCAATACAACGTTGCGGCCGCGCGGACCCAAAGTCACGCGAACCGCGCCGGCCAAGGCGTCCACCCCCTTAAGCAGCTTTTCACGGGCTGATACGTCAAAAGACAGTTGCTTTCCTGCCATGATTCCACTCTCCTTTGTGTTTTTTGTTTTTTTGTGTAATGACGTAAATTAATTTTTGCGCAGGCGGAATGTCAAATTTTTTTTATTTTTCTGGGGAGACGGCTATATATTATGTTGATTAGGCCAGTGTTAAAATTGATGTCTTGCCACGTAAGCGCCCGAAGTTCCCCGGAACGAGCGCCTGTACACAGACCGGTCAACAATAGGCCGCGAAGCCCTATACGGAACGCCGAAAACTACCGCCGATGTCTGAGCGGGATTATAAAAAACAAGGCGGGTTTGCACAAAACCCGCCCATACAAAAACGCCTATTAAATTGCAACGTTGTATTCGGCGAACTGCTCTATGGGTACAGGGGTCGCTTTTTCAAATAAGTCTAAATCCATTATCGGGTTGAAATAACTTATCTCTCCGGTATTTTTGTTTACGGTGACATCTACAAGGCCATTGAGGTCTTTTAGCAAGTTTTCGTCTAAGGGGGGTACAAAAAGAAATCCCCAGAAAGTCCCATAGTCCCGGCAGAAGTTCAAACGAGTGTGCCCCTTCTTCTCACGCTCTTTTCTTGCCTTCAAGTACGCTTCATGTAGCGTTATCATAATGTCCTCCTGTTTTTTACAGCGTTTAAAACATTATTGTTAGGCTTTGTATTATCGAGCCTAACGTATGCTACAGTCTGCGGCTTCATACGCTCCAAATGCTTTACGCTTTCCTCGCCGCTTTGCCCGTCATCATACTTAACAACGCCATTACATACCTTTAATGAAAAGAGGTGACCATCGCCCGAAATAACCCAATTCCCCCTAATTGCACCTCTAGCCCCTTCCCCCCAAGTCAATATATCCCACTCGACATTATGTATCATTTCACTCGGTACTTCCGTTGTTGACAGCTTGGACGCATTCTGTACCTTAGCCCCATCAAACATATCCGCAAATTTATCAATAGACATTCCTTCACCCGTTAAGTTGGGCCTAGCCTCGACATCATAACCCTGATGGCGCAACTCGTTAGCCGCCGTACAGTTTCCACAATTAGTTATATACTTTTCGTCCCGCGTCCAAAAATCGGGGTTTATCGCCTCCAAATTTTCTTTATCGCTCCACGTGCCCTCTATTCGTCTAAGTTCCACAACCTTTACCCCCTCTTTATCTAATATACCGCTTTCCGCGCCGAAAGTCAAATATTTTTTTCGGAGGGGAGGGGCCGACCGGAGGGGATCAGACGGCTACGGAGCGCGTCAAAATACAGGTACGCTCTTTATCTCCGGCGGCCGCTGGCCGGCGCGCGCGGCGGCGAAAGTCGTCAACGCGCCGCAGCACTCGCAGTACAGGTCGTCGTCGTGAAATACGAGCTTGCGGCACATCGCGCCCTTGTTCTCGCTGCAACGGTTTACTTCCTTTTTTTCCAGCTTGAGGCCGCAAGCGCGGCAGTAGTTGGCGGTCTCGGGATACTGCCGGCCGCAGTCGGGACAGATTTTAAAGCACATTGCGTATCTCCTAAGAATATTATCATCACAATTCACTTCAAGAAGCAACGGCTACCGTCGGTAAGGGATTCCGCTTTTTCTTTGTCTTTGTTACCGGTCGGATCAAGCCTTCAAGTTGTTTGAGCGGAATATTTTTAGCTTTAGCTAACAACTCGCAAAAGTCTTCGTGCGGTACATAGAGACCTATTTCTTCCGTCTTTTTATTTACCGTTGTAAAGCCCCCACCTCCTGCGGAAACACCCGGCGCGTATGGCGAAAACACAAAGCCCCACAAATCGCCGAAATCAACGCAATCCAACAAATAAGCGCTTTCGCACCATTTGGCTGACATTTTCGCTTTAATGTATGCTTCTTGTAACGTTATCATAGCACCGTTCCTCTCGCTTTTACGGCGTTTAATATGCTACTATTCGGTCCTAAATTATCAAGTCGACCGAATATTAAAGATGACGGCTTCATCATATTAAGATACCTTTTTACGTCAGCCCTGTTACTTTGCGAATCAACAAACAAAACTTTGCCGCCGCTCACTTCTACCGAAAAGAAGTGACCCACTTTATCGTTGTCATCCCACTTGCCAAAAACCGTACCCCTTGCGCCCTCTCCCCAAGAAAGTGCATTCTGCTCTATTTCCACTATCGCCTTAACCTTTGTTCTACTTGTCGGTTTTTGTTGTTGAAAACCCTCAAACAAATCCGCCCACTCATCTGTACGCATCAGTATTCGCGGTTTAGCTTCAACATCTAAACCTCGACGGCGCAATTCATACGCAGCCGTGCAGTTGCCGCAATTAAGCGTATACTCATCCCGCCCGTCTCTGAACTTAGGGTTCACCGCCGCCAAATCCTGCTGGATGCTATGCTCGCCCTCTATTAGTCCGAAATCCGCGCCCATACTATCTAATATACCTCCCGCACCGCCGGAAGTCAATCCTTCCGCTATTTTATTTTCTATAGGCTTCGGCGCGATCAAATCCTGCGGCACCCGCCGAATCGTCCCTTGGCCTTCTATTCCCAGCCCTCTTTGCGCCAAACCCCGCCTAAAAAGCGCCAAATGCTGCGCGTTAGCCTTCCCTATGAACGCCGCCCTCCGCTCAAGGGGTTGCTCTTTTAAATACGCCACAACGGTCTTGAACTGCGTCAAAGGCGGCGCCTTCCCGTAGTGCTCCACCTTCATGCACATACAGTTCGGATGTACCGGTATGGTCGGGAAGTCGTCCTTCCGATACACGCCCGCCCCCTGCCCGTTGTCCAGCTCCGCGAGCATCGTGCACTCGTCCTCGATGACGTGCCGCGACGACAGCAGCCACTTGTACCCCGTGACCTCCGGGTTGTCCGCGATCCGCGCGTTGAACGCCTCGTTGTACGACCGCGCGATCTCCGTCCGGCTGATGCGCTCCGCGTTGTACTTGACCTTGGCGTTCATGGCGTCCTTCAGCGCGTTCTCCACCGCCCCCGTCCCCGCCTTGGTTTCCACCGCGTCTATAAGTCGCTGGTATGCGTTCTTCAGGTAGGTTGTCGGCGCGTCGTTCGGCGCCATCTTGTTGATGTAGCGCTGCGCCCGGTCGCCTGCGTCTCTTCCATCCGCTTGCATAACGCCAAAAGGCTCTCGAATCCGTCGCTTTTTATAATATAATACTTGAATATAATACTTGGTCAACCCGAATTGCAAGCGCAACGTATTTGCCTGACCTGGCGAAAAGGCCAAATGCTCCCCAAAACACTCAAATTCCGTCAAAAAAGCGGTTTTTGGGGCATACGGACGCGGTTTTCACTCCTTTTGGGGCAGGAACCGGCTACATAATGCGTGGCGGGGAACAACTCCCCGCCCCGCCCTATATATATGCTTTGACGGTCAGCCTCTCCGGGTGCGCCTCCTGCAAGCGCCTATTTTACACCCCCGCTAAATGAAAACTGTCCATTTCTTTCAGCCCCTCTAACTGTAATTCCTGCGCCCTTGCTTCGCTTTGCGGTGATACTTGCACCATCTCTGTCGGCACCAAGCCCCGCCGCGCACCACCTCACGGGATGGCTACATATAAAATATATCGGTTTTTCTACCCAACGGCATAAAATATTCAGGCATCCTTTCTTTATTCCTTAACGCAACGCACCGAGAAACCGTTGCTCTTGTCGTAGTAGTCCTCGAGCACGCCGTCGTAGTCGCCGTAATACATGTACCGGCGGTAAGCGTTACCGCCAGAACCCTCCGTAGCCGTCCACCAGTAGCCGTAGCCGCCGACATCGTTGAAATAGCCACCGGTACCGCGGCTGCCGCCAGGCAGGGCCGAAAAACCAAAATCATCAGTACCGTTACCACTACCGTACCAACCGCTTTTTGATTTCAATTTCTTACCCGCCATACCGCCGGTACCATAATCCCCTGTACCTCCTGCGGCCTTAGTTAAATCCCCCCAATCCTGTCGGGACGGCAACTTCCACCCGGACGGGCAAGCCGTTTTCGCCGCCGCCCATGTATACAACTTGCCATACTTTGCGCAACTATCGGCGTTGTTATTATAACAATAAGACCCGTTTGCCGTCTGAATGTTCAAATTTTTCTTCATCCACGTCTTACCGCCTATCACAACAGACTCGTATGAATCGCCCCCGCCGGTAGCGCTCTGCGTAAAATTGGCCATAACTATCACGTTCCCATTCACCGTCACGGTCGTGGAAGCGTTGCTCGGATTAGCGATTGTACCGCTACCTGATATCATCCAATTGCTGAACGTATAACCGCTCGACGCCGTAGCCGATATATTAACCTGCGTCCCCGCTGTGATGTTCGTCTGACTGCCAGACGGATTGGTACTCCCGCCCGCCGTCGGATTTCTCTCCACTCTCAACGTGTATGTGGCGGGATTTTGCGTAAAGTTGGCTGTAACGGTCACGTTCTCGTTGACCGTAACAGATGTTGAAGCTTTGCCAGGATCAGCAATTGCACCGCCGCTGTCGGATATCGTCCAATTGCTGAACGTATAACCGCTCGACGCCGTCGCCGATATATTGACCTGCGTTCCCGCCGTGATATTCGTCTGGCTGCTCGCCGGGACAGTAGTCCCGCCCGCCGCCGGACTCCTCTCCACCGTCAGCGTGTATGTGGCTGGATTTTGCGTAAAGTTGGCAGTAACGGTCACATCCCCGTTCACCGTCACAGATGTCGAAGCGTCGCCAGGATCAGCAATTGCACCGCCGCCGCCGGATATCGTCCAATTGCTGAACGTATAACCGCTCGCCGCCGTCGCCGATATATTGACCTGCGTTCCCGCCGTGATGTTCGTCTGGCTGCTCGCCGGGACAGTAGTCCCGCCCGCCGTCGGACTCCTCTCGACCGTCAGCGTGTATGTGTCGGGATTCTGCGTGAAGTTTGCCGTGACGGTCACATTCCCGTTCACCGTCACAGATGTCGAAGCGTCGCCAGGATCAGCAATTGCACCGCCGCCGCCGGATATCGTCCAATTGCTGAACGTATAGCCGCTCGACGCCGTAGCCGATATATTGACCCGCGTTCCCGCCGTGATGTTCGTCCGGCTGCTCGCCGGTGTAGTAATCCCGCCCGCCGTCGGATTACTCTCGACCGTCAGCGTGTACGTATCCGGCGTCTTGGACGTATCCGGCGTCTTGGACGTATCCGGCGTCTTGGAATAGGCCACGCCGTCGCGACAGTATTGATTTTTGAAGTCAAAAGGAGTGTTCCCGTCGCCGCAGTACTCAGGCATCTGCGTACACGCGCAGAAAACCGCAACGGAAAGGAAAAACAATCCGCTTACATAACGCCGAATAAATCTCGAATACGTCATTTTCCAGCCTCCGTCTTCTCAGAAAAATATATGAACCGATATTCCGCTTAAAAGAAACGCGCTGCCGACTATATACCCTATATTGCGGTTTGTCTTCGACTTCTTGGCGCTTTCGTATTCTGCGCGGTTTTCGTATCTACCGTCGTCCACATACGTTTTCATGTTACCGTCCTCATAAATTCCATACGCGAAGAATCCCGCCCCAATGACGTCTAAGCCTACAGCCGCCAATGTGGTACGGCGCTTCTTCGCGGCGCGGTCTTGCGCTATGCCGGCGTCAGGTTTCGGCGCGATCGGTTGAGGCCTCGGTTCCAATTCCAGCTTTCGGTAAAAATTCGCCGTAACGGATTTGTCCCCGTCCATGATAAGCGTTAAGCGATTTTTCCTGCCGGACCCGGCGACGCCCGTCCATCCGATAAATTTGTATCCGTTCGCGGACGTTGCGATTAAATTGACGCTCGTTCCAGGCGCGTAGTTTGTTTGGTCGGGGTTGCGTGATACGGCGCCGCCGTTTACCGGATTGGCGACGGCGGTAACGGTGTATGTTACAGGTACTACCGGCACTATAGGCGCTGCCGGCGTTACCGGCGGTTTCCGCGCGGCGTTTCGCGTGGTTGAGAACATCTTATACATCTCCGCGCAAGCCACAGCGGCTTTCTCTAACAGTTCCGCCGCGTTCTCGGAGCGAACTGGGTCTGAGGAGGCCACCAAGGTTCCGTTTTCGGTTTCGTACATTTCTATCGACAGGGTGAGCCGCATCTTGAATTTGCTTATGATTCCGCGCACAATGTAATCGGCGCCTATTTTGCTTCCGAGCGTGATGACGCAGTTTTCACCCGCGCACTCTTCCAAAACGGCGCCGCCCTGCGCTATAACTGTTTCAGAGGTCATGACGCTGTATTTGTCCTGCGCCAGGTTTTTGACGGCCTCCCGGCGAAGTTCGGTAGTTATCAGCGCGACTTCCGCGGCGCTCAGATCGGCGGTCGCACCGGATCTGGCATCCAATTCCGTCTCCACGACGGCCACGTACTTAACTTGGGCGAAGGCGCCGGGCGCGGTCATTGCGGCAAAAAGCGCCGTGAACAGAAAAAACGTTAGTCTTTTCACTTAAAAACTCCTTTTTTTGACATGGCAGAAAACGTGGCAAAAACGCGCGCAGTAAGCGTTTGTTTCCGGGGTATGCTCAAAGGGTATTTTTTCGTTTTTCGCGTGTCTACGCGCAGGAAAACGTTGTTTAAAGCCACATTGAAGATGGTGTGGGGGGGGGGGGGGGAGGTAAATTGACAAATGAGAATTTTGTTGGTTGACAAATGGGAAACATTATGTATACGATTTGTGTTCAGAGTTGTCAACACAGTGCCGGAAGCGGACACGTACGCGCCACGCGGAGTCTCGGCACGCGTCGTCGTCAACCGCACCAAAATAGCCGCCATAGTCAAAATGAAGAACGTCAGCATTGTACCTATCCCCTATCTTTTTTTTGATCAATCTACCCAAAACAGCCCGCAATCAAGCCCGCGGCGGCGGCGGCGTCCCCCCAAAAACACGGGCGGTAACCCGTCTATATCCAATATAATATATGGGATATCCGTCTGTCAAAAAAATTTAAATAACCGCCGACGCCCACTCCCCTATGTTCCGTTTCTCAAAGTCAAAGTCCACCCCTACCTTAAAGACCTTCTTCCCGCTCCCCGTCCAAGGAACGGCATATTCCTTGCTATCGATCTGCGCCAACGCTTTCTCCGCGCTGCCGTCTAATTTGAACTCGAAGCAGTAGACGAAGTTTCGCGTCATCACAAGCGTATCGATCCGCCCTGCCGCTATCCGTACCTCAGAGCGGCAGTTGAAGCCAAGCATCATGAATATCAGGTGCGTTACCAATTGGAAGTACTTCTCTTTATTATCCACTATCTCGTAGGGGATGGTTGCGAAGAAGCGGTTTAGGATGTCCATAGCCCCGTCCAGGTCGCCGCGCACTATCGCCCGTATGAATTTCGTGTCCAATCTATCGGTACCCGACATTCCCGTATATTGCTCCAACAACGAACCGGCGAAACAGGCGCGCACTTCGTTATTGGGAAAATCTACGGTGTACTCGCCAAAATCCGCGTTGTAATCGGAGATCGTGAGGTAGCCGGTTTGGCAGAGCAGCGGCACGGGCGACATATTGTCTATGTCGTATTTGCCGAAATCGCTCTGCACGACCTGCATATCCTTTAGATCAAGGATGTTGATCTTGTTATTAGTGACCAAATCCACAACGAAGGAGGGCGTGGCGCTCTCGTACCAATAGTCCGAAAATTCCCCGCCGCTATTAAAATGTTTGAGCAATCCGAACGGGCAGTAGACCGTAAGCGGGTTCTTAGAAAAGCGGTAGCCGTTGTAAAAGAGGCGCAATTGGTCCATGTACTCTTCGCGGCTGCGCCCGGTGCTTTCCAAAACGTTCTCTATTTCCGGCCCGAAATTAGCCGTCATCTCCTCCTGCGTCAGTCCGCAGATGTCTGCGTAGCGCGGGTCAAAGGTCAGGTCGGTTACCTGATTAAGACCGGAGAAAATGCTTACGTGGGAGAACTTGCTCACGCCTGTTAGAAGTATAAAGCGCAGGTATTCGTCGTATGATTTGAGGACGCCGTAGAACGCTTTGAGCGCGTTGCGCAGTTCGACATGGACATCACGCTTGTTCAGGGTGTTAGTCAGCGGGCTGTCGTATTCGTCGATGAGCACCACCGCTTTTCCGCCGGTTTTTTCACAGGCCTTTTCTATGAGGTATTTGAATTGACTGACCGGCGAATCGGCGCCGTTAAGCTCAACACCGCGCTTTCCCGCCTCCCTCCGCATCTCGGCGCGCAATGTATCATAAAGCCCTTCAACCCCGTATTTGGGGTAATCCCCGGAGTTCAGGTCAAGCCGGATCACCGGATACGCCTTCCACTCCCAATCTAGCGAGTTTATAGCCAACGCCGGACGCCCCGCAATTTCGCCGAATAGCTCCCGGCGGCCCTTGAAGATCGCCCCGAGCGTAGAGCAGAGCAACGACTTCCCGAAGCGTCTGGGGCGGGAGAGGAAGAACGCCTTCCCCGAGCCGGTGATAAGCTCGTAAACGCGGGCGGTCTTGTCAACGTAGACAAAGCCCCGCTCGCGGATGTCGGGAAAGTCTTGTATGCCTATCGGCAGGAGTCTTTTTGTTGTCGACATGATACCTATTAAATTAATATCCGCGCCGAAGAATGTCAAGCCGCGGGCAATCAAACCCCCCGCCTACCCACCGAAGTGCGAGAGCAGACCCAGATAGCTCTGAACCCTTACGCTTTGCCTGCCATAATCCGGCTCCGGGTTGAAGACGCAATTTTTGAAATTTCCGGCTATCCGCCTGCCCGCGACGACCCTGTTGGGATAAATGTACATGCCCAAAAAGGCAAACCCTTTATCCGCCGATTGCAATTTTATTTTACGGGGATGCAACGTTAAATTAAGCTCCTTCGATAAAAACTCCCTGATTCGCGAGACCGCGCCCAATAAAACCCGTTTGTCGCCGTGAATCAAAAGCATATCGTCCACGTACCGCCCGTAATATTTGATCTTCAGCTCCCTCTTAATAAAATGATCAAGCGGATTCAGGTAGATGTTGGCGAAAAGCTGGCTGGTCAGGTTGCCTATCGGAAGCCCGCAATTTCGCGCGGAGTTCATAAGAGACTTGTCCTTCGGCAAATCGTCCCACGCGCTTGACGGGCTGCGGAAACGGGCGTTTTTGAGCGGGTCGTTAAATACGGTTTTGCCGATAAGAAATCTCGTTAAATCTATGCTCTCCGAACCGTCAAACAGATGTTTGCCCAAACCGTCTATTATCAATTTGAACAGGATTTCCCGGTTAATCGCCATAAAATATCCACGGATATCCAAACGCAGAACCCAAACCCCGGCTCCGCCGCCCCCGCACGACCTCAAAAAGCGCCGCGCCCTGTTTATGCCGAACAAGGTTCCCTTGCCCACCCTGCAGCTGTAGCTGTCATAGATAAATTTCTTGTCGAAAATCGGATAAATCCTATTATAGAGGAAATGATGCACAACCCTGTCGCGGAAGTCGGCGGCGATAATCTCGCGCTTTATGGGTAACTCGTTTATAAAACACACGCTCGGCCTTAACTCGTATGCGCGCCCCAGCAATTCCCTCTCCAGCAGCAAAAGCTCGCGTTCTAAGTTGCGCTCGAATTTCAGCTGGTTTATCGTGCTCCGCTTGTGCCTGCGGGCATCCATGTAGGCCTTGCGCAGCTCCAAAAATAAGGGGGAGGCCGATTGCCGGCCTCCCCCCGCACAGTCCTTAACGCAACGCACCGATTGCCCGTTGCCCTTGTCGTTGTTGTTCTCGTTCACGTTGTCGTTGTTGTAATTCATGTTCCGGTTGTAAGCGTTACCGCTATTGTTCTCCGTAGCCGTCCACCAGTTGCCGTTGTTGCTGGCATTGTTGAAATTGCCATCGGTGTTGCGGTTGCCGCCAGGCAGGGCCGAAACATTAGCGCGATCTTTCATTAGTTCATGAGAAGGTTCCCACAAAGAAAGATTCTCACAACCGTTACTCATGCTCTCCCGCCCCTTGAGGCGGTTGGGAGCGCCGCGCTGGACTGATAACGGGCCTCTCCCGCAATCCTGGTGTTGGTATTGCGGAACTCCGCCCTGAGTAATTCCAATAAACCCTCAATCTGCTGATTCAAGAATCCCCACTGATTTATGCCCATCAATCGCAAATCATGTAAAATCCTGACGTCTATCCTAAGCCGGTGAATCAAGTCCGCGCACATCGTAAGCGAATTCGCGTTTCCGTATACGCGGGCGCCCGCCGCCGCGGAATGGCTCATCAAATGCAGCTCCTCCGCAATGTCCGTCGCGTAATTCCGCACCCTCGCACCAAGCTCATAGCGAAACTCTTTAGGTATCTTAGCCGTCGCCCGATAAACGTGCAAGCAAAGATCGTAGGCGGTCTTGTAAGCGGGCAACAGCTGAGGCTCGCCGTCACGCGGTTTGCCGGATTTCGCTCCGGGTTCGGCAGACGCCGCTATTACCTTCGGCGGCTTGATTATGCCCGCCCACCACTTTTCATAACCGTTCGTCTGAGGCACCCCGCCGATCGCTATGTGGTCGGCGCTTATTTGCTCAAAAGACCAGCCCTTGTCCTTCGCCGCCTTCTCTATCGTACCTATCGCGGTCTTGGGGAAGCCCAGCCACGCTACCTCCTGGGAGACTTTTTGGACGAACCTCTTGTGAACCTGATACTTCTTTATGTGGCTGACGAATAAAAACGCGCTCTTGTTCCACGCCTGCCAGAACAGGCGGTCGCGGACAAGGTTTATGCGGTTTTCGCCGCTCTCTTCTATGGATAGTATATCTTCGGTTTTCATAATACGTCCAAAATATCTTTGACATCCTGTTCCGTTAGCTTAGTCGCCTTTACTATATCCGTAATACTGAAGCTCTCCTTATGCATATTTAAGATGATTTCCCGCGTTGCTTTTCGTGCCGCGTTAGCCAGCGCCGACGCTTCATCTAACCGCGCACGCTCACGTAAGCGCATAACCTCCCGCAACTCGTTCGACTCCGCTACGCTGTGGTACGCATCCACTAACTGTTCCATGATTATACCACCTTTCGCTTTTATTGTTGACAACTGCTCTTCCGTCTCAGCGTTAATCGCGGACAGCCACAACGCTATTTCGTCGTCCGCGCCTATCTCCGTTATCTCCGGTAGCTTCGGCAACTCGAAGTAGTGCAACGACATCTTGTCCGTAAGCGCCGTATGCCGCGTAACCTCCAATGACCGGAATTCCGAATGAAACCCTTTTGTATCATAAAACAGCGAAAAATCGACGATATTTATCTGTACCGTACGCGGCAGGGTAGAGTAGTTTCCGCCCGAAGGCAACGCGCTTGAGTACATCCGCGCCCAATAATATAGCGACCGCTCCGGGTAATCGCCCCCGTTCTTGACCTGCACTTCCAAGTTGACCCGCTCACCGTTCACCGTCATGTTGATGTCCAAGCGGCAGAATTTCTCACCCACGTTTTGCGGCGGTATTTCCGGGTTGGTTATCACGAACTCGGTGATGGCGTCAACCGCCAAGCCCAATACTTTTACGACCAATCTCTTCAACAAGTCGGGGTACTTCACAAACAACATCTTGAACAACGTGTCGTTGGTGAGCTTGTATTCCAATTCCGCCATTTGTCCCAGTCCTTTGCCTTCGCAGATATAGTACGACAGCACACTTTTCAATATACTATAAAAAACACCAAATCCCCAAAAAAAATTTCGACCCGCCTTACGGCGGGCGCCGATAAAACCTTGCCGCGACCGCACGATACCTGTGTAATCCGACACCGCAACGTTGTTTGCCGCTTCGCGGCTGACAACGGCGGGGTGCGGTTGCTTCGCTACCGCATCCCGCTTCAGTCCTTAACGCAACGCACCGACTGCCCGTAGCCCTTGTCGAGGCTGTTCTCGTACACGTTGTCGCTGTTGTAATTCATGTTCCGGTTGTAAGCGTTACCGCTATTGTCCTCCGTAGCCGTCCACCAGTTGCCGTCGTCGCTGGCATCGTTGAAATTGCCATCGGTGTTGCGGGCGCCGCCAGGCAGGGCCGAAAACCCGACATCATCCGTACCATTACCACCACTGTTCCAACCGCTCTCTGATTTCAACTTTTTACCCGCATCCAACCAGTCATGATATGTACCATAATTAGAAGACTTCGTCCCGCCAACAGACTCCGCTAAATGATCCCAGTCGTCACGGGACGGCAACTTCCACCCGGTAGGACATGCCGACTTAGCCGCCGCCCATGTATACAACCTGCCATACTTCGCGCAGTTAGCGGGGTCGTCGTCATAACACCACGAATTCGCCGTCTCCACGTTCAGATTCTTCTTCATCCACGTCTTACCCCTTATAACAACAGATTCGTATGAACCGCCCCCGCCCGACGTCGACGTAAAGTTCGCGGTTATCGTGGCGTTTCCGGCTAAGGTGACGGTCGTGTTCGCGCTATTCGCGTTGGCTATGGACGCGGCGCCTGCCGACACCGTCCAACCGGCGAACTGGTAGCTGACCGCCACCGTAACCGTTATATCGACCGCCGTCCCGCTGTTTACGGAAACAGGCGACGAGTAGTCAGCGTTGTTGACCTTCACCATCCCGCCCGCCGCCGGGTTGCGGTTGACCGTCAGCGTGACCGTCGCAGGCGTTACGGAATTCTGCGTGAAGTTGGCCGTGACGGTCACATTCCCGTTCACCGTCACAGTTGTCGAAGCGTCGCCAGGATCAGCAATCGTACCGCCGCTGCCGGATACCGTCCAATTGCTGAACTTGTAACCGTTCGCCGCCGTAGCCGATATATTGACCTTCGTCCCGGCGGTAATGTTCGTCTGACTGCTAGCCGGATTGGTAGTTCCGCCCGCCGTCGGATTACTCTCCACCGTCAGCGTGTATGTCGTATTGTTTCCGCTCCCCTTAAGCCTGATACTTCCTCCGGAGCACTCATGCGTAGACGTATTGTATGTCTGCCCGCCGCACCTATCCCACGGCTGGTTATCTTGATTGCAAAACTGCGTGGACGGATTAATAGCCGGAAAGCCGTCGCGGCAATGTTCCGGCACATTCTCGCAAACGCATAATAGCAACGCCGATACGCAGAAGAGTCTATACGGCGTCTTCAGCTTGTTCAAAACTTTTTTCTTGAGATTATCCATTTCATTGTCTCCTTATTTAGAAAAATATGTGTACGGTTATGCCGGAAAACAATATTATCGAACCTACGGTATACGCGATGTCGCGTTGCGACGCCGACTTTCCGGCGGCGGTCCATTGATGTTTCTCTTTCTCGTCAGCCACGCTCATATTTCTGGTGTAGCCGTACAAAATGACCCCCGCCCCGACGGCGTCCAAGCCTACCGCCGCCAGCGTATGGCGTTTTTTCGCCGGAGGGGTTTGCGCAAGACCGGCGTCCGGTTTCGGCGCGACCGGTTTGGGTTTCGGTTCCAATTCCAATTTCTTGTAAAAATTGGCCGTCACGGCTTTGTCCCCGTCCATGGTAAGCGTCAAGCGGTTTTTCCTGCCCGACCCGGCGCCCGTCCAATCTATAAATTTGTATCCGTCCGCCGGTACGGCGGTCAGGCTGACTTTCGTTCCGGGCGCGTAGTTCGTCTGATTCGGGCTGCGCGAGACGGCGCCGCCGTCGGCCGGATTGGCGGCGGCGGTAACGGTGTATGTTACCGGTGCTGCCGGCGCTGCAGGCGCTGCCGGCGGTTTCCGCGCGGCGTTTCGCGCGGTTACGAACGTTTTGTACATATCCGCGCAAGCCGACGCGGCTTTCTCTAAAAGTTCCGCGGCGTTTTCGGAGCGGACGGGGTCGGAGGAGGCCACCAGGGTTCCGTTTTCGGTTTCGTACATTTCGACCGACAGGGTGAGCCGCGTCTTGAATTTGCTTATGATTCCGCGCACGATGTAGTCGGCGCCGATTTTGCTTCCCAGGATGATGACGCAGTTTTCGTCGGCGCACTCTTCCAGAACGGCGCCGCCCTGCGCCTGGACGGTTTCGGAGGTCATGACGCTGTATTTGTCCTGCGCCAGGTTTTTGACGGCCTCCCGGCGGAGTTCGGCGGTTATCTGCCTCACCTCTGCCGAGCTGAGGTCGGCGGCCGCGCCGGACGTCGCGTCCAGCTCCGTCTCTATGACCGCCACGTACTTAATCTGGGCGAGGGCGGCGGACGCGGTCATTGCGGCAAATAGCGCCGCGAGCAGAAAAAACGTCTGTCTTTTCATGTTAATACCTTTCGATAATTCCTTGGATGGTGAAACCCAGACGTGAAAGACCGCCGGAGAAACGTAAAATACAGATGCCCGCGAACGCGATTTGGCGCGTTTTAAGCGTGTTTTCGTGGTGGTAACCCGTCTGATATCCAATATAATATATGGGAGATGCGGCTGTCAAAAAAATTTAAATAACCGCCGACACCCGGTTTGCCCAGCTTGTTTTGCGCCGCCGTGCGGCGCGGGTTTAGTATTTCTTAAAAATATCGTGTCTGCCGACTTCGGTTATGTAGATACGGTCTTCAATACGCATGAAAATTAATCGAATACCCATGCTTACACTGCCCTCATAAAAATCGTCCGTCCCTTGAACTTTTTTAAATCGCAAAGACCGGGGGCGGTTTACATCGTCCATTTTCAAATACTCGATTTTGCGAAAGATTAAATTTTGCTCGCTCTCAGTAAATTTGGTGAGACAATCGAAAAAAGATTCTCTTAAATGGATTTTATATTCCATATCAATCGAAAATATAACCGTGGTCGGCGAATTGTTCGCGAATGGATTTAATTTGTATCTCTCCCGATTTTACTT
>Ga0268262_10001183_pt1 | contig 33025 bp, 29 predicted proteins | sample TergutNc150P3_FD_190354 | JGI IMG/M metagenome (GOLD analysis project Ga0268262, IMG submission 190354) | Nasutitermes corniger P3 segment gut microbial community from laboratory colony in Florida, USA - Nc150 P3 (SPAdes) (version 2) | ecosystem: Host-associated > Arthropoda: Insects >... | reverse complement strand
CTTTACGCACCACGTCCAGCAATGTAGCGCGGCTTTTATAGGAAGCGCCAATGTCAAGAAAAGTCAGCTCGTCCGCGCCTTCTTCGTTGTAGCGATGCGCCAGTTCTCTGGGGTCTCCCGCGTCCTGAATGCCCTTAAATTTAATGCCTTTTACTACTCTGCCGTCGTCGACATCAAGGCATGGAATTATACGCTTTGCTTGCATTTAGCCCTCCGCCCAGTTGCGCAGAAGGGCAAGACCCGCCGCGCCGGATTTTTCCGGGTGAAATTGTACCGCCGCCAGCGCGCCGCGTTCCACCGCGCAGCAGTAGCGGACATAATACTCGGTATGCGCCGCGCTCACTGAATCGTCCGCAGGATCCGCGTAGTATGAATGTATATAATAGAAAAAACTGTTATCGTTTAAGCCACGGAAGATTTTTGATTCTTTTTTGGCGCTGGTCTGGTTCCAGCCAATCTGCGGAACTTTACGCCCGGGAAAACGGCGCACCGTTCCGGAAATTAAGGAAAGGCCGCATACTTCCCTGCCGTCAACAGACGGAGCCTCTTCCGAGTTTTCAAACAGCAACTGCAAGCCGATACAGATTCCCAAAAAGGGCTTGTCCTCTTTTATCCATTCTTTTATCGCCTGCGCGTAACCTGATTTATTTATTGACGCCATTGCCGTCGCGAAATGTCCGTCACCGGGAAAGATGATTTTGTCAAAAGGTGAAGACGAAACGGAAAGTTCTTCCGGCCCGGCGGCAAAACGCGCCGGAACAGAAAGCCGTTTGAGGGCGTTCATCACCGATCCGAGATTTCCCGCGCCGTAGTCAATTACGCCTATCACACAATCACTCCCGGCGCGTCAAACCCCGGCAGAGAACCTTTGGTTGAGGGGATTAAATCTTGAGCGCGTTCGTCAATCTCACAGGCGCTGCGGAGAGCTTTTGCCGCCGACTTAAATAAAGCTTCAATCTTGTGATGATCGCTTCTGCCCCGGATAATTTCCAGATGAAGATTACAGCCTGCCGTGTTTACGAAACCCTGCCAGAAGTCTTCAATTACATCGGTTTGAAACTTATATTCTTTCCCGTCTTCCGTTGAAATTAACGGAGAACCTGTAAGTTGTCCGTCAAAATACAGGAAGGGACGGCCTGAAATATCCACAGCGGCGCGGGCAAGGGTTTCATCCATGGGAAAGAGGCAGCTTCCGCTGCGCCTGATTCCTTTTTTTTCACCTAACGCTTTCGCAAAACACTGGCCCAAAACAATACCGGTATCCTCTGCCAGATGGTGCTGATCAACTTCAAGATCGCCCGATGCCGCAACTTCCAGATCAAACAAACCGTGGCGGGCAAAGGTATTGAGCATGTGAGTCATAAAGCCGATGGGGTAAACGAGGTTTGCCGTACCTTTTCCGTCAAGGTTCAGCTTTATTTTTATATCTGTTTCTTTTGTTTTTCTGGCAATTTCGGCTATACGCGGCATAAGGTTCCTAAAAAAACCGCAGCCTGAGAAGGCTGCGGCAATGCAATTTTCAATTATTCTTTCAAACCGCCCATGGTAATACCGGAAATGATAAATCGTGACATGAAAGCATAAAACACTATAATCGGTATCAGTGAAATGGCAATTCCCAGATAAATGGCGCCATATTCGGCGCGGTAAATATTGCCTCGCAGGCTTTGAACCAGCATGGGCAAAGTATATTTCTTTTCACTGGAAAGCAGTATAAACGGCGTAATAAAATTATTCCATGAACCTACAAAGGTAAAAATCGACTGGGCCGCAAGCGCGGGAAGTACAATCGGAAGAATAATAACATTGAATATCCGGTACTCGTTGGCGCCCTCAATCCGCGCCGCATCAATAAGTTCAACCGAAAGGGCGGACATCATGTACTGCCGGAGAAACAACACCGTTCCCGCGGCGGCAATACCCGGAATAATGAGGGGAATGTAACTGTCACGGAGCCTCAACCGGGATATGAATTGAAAAAACCCGATAATGGAAAGCGTAGCGGGCAGCATTATTATAACAAGGATTATCGTCCACAGCGCAGCTCTCCCCTTAAACCGATAGACATGCAAACCGTAGGCGGTCATCGCCGAAAAATAAACGCTTAATAGCGTAGCGGTAATGGAAATAAAAGCGCTGTTTCCGAATCCCTGCCAAATTTGAAAACCTCGTCCGGTTAAGACCCCCCAGTTAAAACGAATATTTGACAGAACAACAAGCTTGGCAAGAGTCTCGCCTTTTTTTATCCTTTGCCCATTATTGACAAAAATAACAGTATTATTGGTAAGATTAAAAGTTGCAACACTTTCATTTTCTTCGTTAAGTAAAGCAAGACGCGGCTGGGTACTTTCCGTAAAACTCTTAACTACAATTTTCTCGTTATTTCCTGTTTTTTTATTTACTTCCTCTTTTAAGGTTTTACCCATAACCAAGTCAAGATATTTGATAGTAACACTATTATCAGCGGTATCCCAATCGGCGATTATAGTACCGGTCCTTCCGGCAAACGCGTCTTTACCGGGAACAAAAACAATCCCCGAATTGATCTGCTCGGTAGAACGGGTAGCATTGATCAACAGCAGATAAATCGGCACTACCGCAATAAGACCCAGCAAAATCATGGTAATGTGAATAAGATAATGTCTGCCAAAAAAACTGTCGCTGGTAGATGCCATCATTTGCCTCCTTTCCGTTTTTTGAGTTCACTGCGATCCTGCAAAAAGAAAAATATTATAAGGGCCAGAATAATGGTAACAATAAATATACCTATGGAAATGGCGGCGCCATACGCATAGTCGTTAGCGCCCCTCGTAAAGGCTATATTATACTGATACACCGTTGTAGTCCGAATCTTGTAATTGGGAGCGCCCATCATATCGGTAAGCAGGAAGGGAATATCAAACATCTGCATACCGCCAATTGCCGAAGTAACCAGAATATAAAGCATTATGGGACGGAGCAGGGGTAGGGTTATGTACCAGGTGGTTTGGCGGCTATTGGCGCCGTCAATCACCGCGGATTCATACAGGGACGGGGAAATAGTAGTAATACCCGCCATGAGTATGATCATCGTATAACCATACCACATCCACCACTGGATAAAGGATACCAAACCCCGCGAAAACGCTACGCTGCGGAAAAAGTTAAAAGCTTCTTTAACGGCCGTGCCGTCATACATAACCGTATCTTCAATGCCCAGAGAACGCAGAAATTGATTCGCCGGGGAGGTTACGTGCGCGTTGTAGCCGAAAATACTGCGAAAAAGCAAGGCTACCGATACTGCGGTCAGCAGGTTGGGCATATAAATAATCGCCCGGAACAGACCCTTGCCCGCCAGATTGAGCCTGACATCGGAAAGCCAGATAGAAAGCAACAAAGCAAGCCCCAACTGGGGGATAAAGTTAACAGTCCAGATAATAAAAGTATTTCCCAGAGCGCCCCAGAAATACGGATCCTGAATCAGTTTTACAAAATTTGCGCCGCCAACAAAAGCAAAATCACTCCGCAAACCCCGCAGATCGGTAAAACTCAGAAGAAAGGTATACAATGTAGGCCACAGGTTAAATATACAGAACACAATTATAAAGGGCGCAACAAAAAAATACCCCCAGCGGTTTGTTCTGGTCTCATGACCAGCGATCTTCTTTTTGGCTTTAACTTGCGGTTTATTTTCAGGTTCATGGGTAATACTGGTCTCCTGATCAACAGCCTTTATTTCAACTTGCGGTTTATTTTCAAATTCTTCGATCTTCTTTTCAACCTTTTTTTCAACTTGAGGTTTACTTTTGGATTCTTTGACCTTTTTTTCAACTTGAGGTTTACTTTTGGATTCTTTGGCCTTTTTTTCAACTTGAGGTTTACTTTTGGATTCTTTGACCTTCTTTTCAACTTGAGGTGGTTTACTTTCAGATCCCTTTTTTGTACGCATCGGTCCTCCTGAAAAAAGGGCGCGGATGAAAGAACCCGCGCCCTTGTTGAGAATTAGTCTCTAAGCCACTCCGTTATTTATCGTGCAAACTGAGCTTCCGCCTGCGCCCTGAAATCAGCCAGAGCTTTGGCTTTGGTCTTTTCGCCGTTTACAAAAGCGGCCATCGCTTCACCAAAGATACTCTCAATGGCTTCGTCAGTTCCCTGAAGCAGTTTACCATTAACGCCTTTGGCCATTTCGGCAAATTCAGCGTAATGATTCTGTCCGCCCAGGAAAGGCTCGCTGTAGCTGTCTTTAATCTTGTTGATAACGTTGATGTTGCTCACCATATCACCGGTGTCTTTGGCCCAAGCTTCGAGGAAGTTGTCATCGGTGGTTACGTAGCGGATAAACTCTTTGGCCGCCGCGGCATTCTTTGTAGTTTTAACCGCGCCAACCCAAGTGCCACCCCAGCGGTAGGGAGAGGGACCCTGGCACATAGCCCAGTCGCCCGATGTATCGGGGGCATTGGTCTTGAGTACATAATGGAGACCCCAGGTGGGGAGGAAGTAGGAGAATACTTCTACCGGTTTTCCGGCTTCATCTTTAAGCTCGCCCTTCATACCGGCAAACCAGCCTTCCGACCACTGACCAACGCGGCCTTCCCAACGATTGTCGTGCAGGGTCTTACAAATATCCAGGTACTGCTCCATGGCCGGATCAATCACCAGTTTACCATTCACAATCCAGGGGTCTTTCCGCGCTGACATGAACGAATTGAACAGGTCGCTCAGAGCGGAAACTACCACGCAGGAACCGCCGGATTTATCTTTCAGCAGTTTTGCGGTCTCAAGGAACTTGTTAAAGTTGGCAAAATAGGTCTGTACCGTTTTGGGATCATCAGTTCCAAGGTATTTCTTTGCAAGACTGCGGCGATAGAACAGGGCGCCGGGGCAGGCCTGCCATGACATACCGTATACTTTGCCATTATAGGATCCGACTTCCACCGGATAAGAAAGCAGTTTGCCCTTGTTAGCTTCATAAATATCGGTGATGTCCAGAAGAAGACCGGATTCAACATATTTACGAACGAAAGCGGATTCCAGAGCAATAATGTCCGGAGCTCCCTGACCGCTCGCCAGAACCGGGTCTATTTTAGCCTGGAACTGATCCGAAGGTGTCTGGGAATATTCAACTTCCACCCCAGGATGAGTCGCTTTGAAACCCCAAGTTGGATTGTTGGTCATATTAGCCAATTCATCAGTAAAGGACCAAACGACTAATTTACCACTAGCTGCTCCTTTTCCTTCCTGAGCACCTTCTTTCTTTGGACAGCCACTAAACAGAATAAGGGCCGCCCCCGCAATGAAAAGAAATTTTTTCATACTCTTTCCTCCAAATGATTTGTTTCCCCAGACTTTTTGTGACCTCTGGGCTTTCGGGTCATTATATCATAGGGCACAAAAAGATGCAAGTACCAAAAACATAAAAAAAACAAATTTTTGTCAACCCCTCATTATTTTACTTTTTCTTCATTAATCAGGGAATTCACCTAGTATATTTTCCCTATATAACCTATGGCACTGCCTTGCGCAGGTCATATTCTACAATATCAAGAGCTCCCAGTTTTTTCAAGCGGGGAATGATGTCGGGGACTTCATGCCGCTTTACGGCAATTTTTACCGCAAAGCCCCCGTCGCCAAAGAGCGGGGAAATGGTAGGGCTGCGCATGGCCGGCAGACCGTTGACCACCGCGTCGAAACAGTCCTCCGGAATATTCATTTCCAGCATAACCCGACCGCGCCCGTTGAGAACCGCCTGAAACAGCATGGCAAGCTCTTCAATGCGGTTCCGTTTTTCCGGGTCGGCAAGGGCGGTATGGGACGCGACAAAGCGAGTGGATGATTCCAGCAGCGTGTCAATGATTTTGAGGTCGTTGTCCCGCAGGGTCTGACCCGATGACGTATTGTCGATAATCATATCGGCGTCGTCAGGGGGAAAAACTTCCGTCGCGCCGTAGGTACGGAGAATCCGGTACTGGTAAGATCCGGCGTCGAGCCAGCGTTTCGCAAGATTCACATATTCGGTAGCCACCACGATTTTTTGGGAACGGAGAATCTCGCCGTCAAGAGATTGGGGAACCGCCGCTACTATCTTTACCTTGTCCAGGCCAAGATCGATAATTTCTTTCACGTCGGCGCCGCTTTCCTGTATCCAGTCAATACCGGTAAAGCCCGCGTCGTGGCTGCCCAACTCCAGAAGTTCTCCGACGTTCTGCGGCTTCATGATCTTTGCGTCAATCCAGTCTACGCCCAGCGAGGGCCGGTAGGTTCGGTCGGCCAGGGCAATGGGAAAACCCGCTTCGGCAAACAAACGGGCCACGCCGTCAAATATCCTGCCTTTGGGAATGAGTATTCTCAGTTTGTCGCTCATGGGTTCACTGTAACACAAAACAGAAAAATAAGAAACCATCACACAAAAATCACGATGCAATTATCCGGCGGTTCCTGCGGTAGCTCCACCAGGCGGTTTCTGAAAAAATGATATGGTCAAGAAAATGCAGTCCCAAAATTTCCGCCGCCCTGAGAAGCCGTCCGGTAATTTCATCGTCTTCGGGGGAAGGGGAAAGCCGGCCTGAAGGGTGGTTATGTGCAACGACAAAAGCGGCGGCGCGGTCCTGGATAAGGTCGGCAAAAACCTCGCGGGGGTGGACAATGGTCCGGTTTACCAGGCCGATAGTTACCACCCGGACGGCCATTACCTCATGCGCGCCGTTGAGGGACAGGCTGATAAAACGCTCCTGTTTCCGGTCGGCATTGTGCCGTACCAGGGAAAAAACATCCTCGGGACGCTTGATAATGGAACCGGCCGCTCCCCAGCGCCGTCTGCCAAATTCCAGCATGGCCGCTACGGAGCAGGCTTTTGAACTGCCCATGCCGGAAAGTTTTGAGATTTCCTGTATGGGGGGAATTTCCCTGTTCCGGTCAAGCAGACCGAGGAGATCCTCCGCCAGTTCGGATACGTTTTTCCCCTTGATTCCCGTATTCAAAAGCACCGCCAAAAGCTCCGCGTCGGAAAGAGCGGTCGGCCCTTTGCTTATCAGGCGCTCACGGGGCCGCAGTTCGGGAAACAGATCAAGGGGGTTTGCGCGGGTTTTTCGCTTTCTTCCCCGGTATTTTGCCTGTGTTTCAGCAGAGCAATCAACATAACTTATGTCGCTCATGCCAATAATAGGGCGCAATAGTGCATTTTGCTTTACTCAAAAAGGAATTATTTTTTTCTGAATACTCCCAATAAGCGGGAAAAGACGCCTTTTTTGGCGGGGGCGCTGTGTTCCGGCTGTTGCGGCGGGCGGCTGACGTTTCCCGGCTTTTGCGGCGGAGTCTGCGTTTTGCCGGATTTCTTTCTGCCTGTCTGTTTGTCATGCCGATGGGGGGTATGCGCCCCGGAATCGTACTTCCGTTTATATAAAACCATTCGTTCTTCAAAACTCATACGGGAGAGGTTTTGCGTATCCTGCCGGCGGTCTTGCTGTTGAACTTGCCGGCGGTTTTCATCTTTTTTACCGTCCGGAACTTCATTGTTCCTGAAAGCGGAACCCTGCCGGCGGCCTTCCGGCAGCCTGCCGCCGGTTTTACCATGCGGGCGGGTCCCGTGACTTTTGCCGCCGCCCTCGCCGCGGCCTTCAGTCCGGTGGGAACCGGGCCGGGCGGTTTTTACGCCGCTGTATCCGCTATGGGGATGACGCTTCTCGCCGCGATCCTCGTAAAATTCGGTATGAATATGCTGTCCGGCGCTTTTGTCCTCGGCATGAAGTTCCGGCGCGGCAATTTCCGATGGTATCTTTTTGCCGATATAGCGTTCAATGGCGGGCAATTCGTACACATCCTGTTCGCTTGCCAGAGTAACAGCTTTGCCTGTCTTGCCCGCCCGCGCCGTGCGCCCGATGCGGTGTACATAATTTTCCGCTTCATTGGGCAGATCATAATTGACCACCATAGCCAAGCCCTCAATGTCCAGGCCCCGCGCCGCGACATCGGTGGCTGCCAAAAATTTGGTCTTCCCCGCCTTAACGTCATTGATAACCTTGAGCCGACGGGACTGGGGCATATCGCCGATGATGAATTCGCAGTCGTAGCCGTTGAGCTGCAGCCGTTTGGCTACAATCTCCGTATAACGTTTGGTATTGCAGAAAACGATTGCGCTTTCAGGCTGTTCCCGCTCAAAAATCCCCAGAAGCAGTTTCATTTTTTCTTCGGAAGGGACATGGTAAAGAATTTGATCAATTTCCTCAACCGTTATCAACTCCGGCTTGATCTCAATTTCAAAGGGCGAGTGGGTGTATTCCCATGCGAGATTTTTTACCCACGCGTTAAGCGTCGCGCTGAACAGCATGGTCTGACGGCGGTCGGCGGGGGGCACCACTTTGATCAACTTGCGAAGATCCGGATAAAAGCCCATATCGAACATACGGTCCGCTTCGTCCAGAATCAGAAAAGCAACGTCCATCAGGTTCATTCGGCCCGATTTGTTCAGGTCCAGCACCCGGCCCGGCGTTCCCACCATTATTTGAGCGTTTTCCCGCAGCAATTTTTCCTGCTGGGTATAGCCCACCCCGCCGTAAAAACTGCCAATCTTAAAAGGAAGGTATGCTCCCAGCAGTTTTGCCTCTTCCTCAATCTGGACAGCCAATTCCCTGGTGGGGGCCATAATAAGGGCTTTTTTCCCCGTCAAAAGGTCTTCGGTAAGCATCCTCTGAAAAATAACCGTGAGAAACGCCGCTGTTTTTCCCGTTCCTGTTTGGGATTGCACATACAAATCCTGTCCGCCAAAGGCATGTTTCAATACCTGCTCCTGAACAGGCATACAGGCAACATATCCGGCTTTGACTATCCCCCGCTGTAAATCAGGGTGCAGGTTAAATTCTCTAAATTCCATAACTATATAACTTCCATAAGATAATAGTAAATTTTGAGGGTAGTGAACAGTCTCCCTGGCTATCCCCCCCAAGCCATTATTCCGCTCAATTCATCGTATAAAACAAACATTTTTTGAAAAAAAGACGCAAAAAAAACTTTCAGCGACAACATTGTCACCTATAATTGTTTGTGTAAACCGCAAAAATGGTGGAAATTATCAGTACCATTATGAAAGAAGACATGAATGAAAGTTATGTGCGCCTTTTGGTCAGCAAAAACCTGAAGCGGCTCAGGTCTTTGCAAAACATCTCCCAACTGGGGCTTGCGCTCAACGCGGGTCTTACGCATAATTTTATTAACGACATTGAAAATTGTAAAAAAGGCGTTTCCGTCAAAACCCTTGCAAAACTTTCCGTTGCGCTTAAAGCGGAACCGCATCAATTTTTTTTGCCTGAAGATATGTCAAATAACAAGATGCTGATCTATGTGAATGACTTCAACGATTCACTCAAAAAAGTTGTCAAAGAGCTAACCGAACAATACCTTCCGGCGGAAAGAACAACAACTTTGCCCTGAAGATTTCACACCAAGAACATTAACTCTATGAAGAATATAACCACGGAGGTCACGGAGTTTCACGGAGGAAGAGGAATTAAGATACTAATATCTTAAACCGCGAACCGTAGGTTCGACGTGTTACTCCGTGGTAAAAAATTCTTCTTGAACAATGCTGCATTATCAAGCGGCGGCTCCGGCGATCAGCGCCCTGAATTCCTTTTCGTCAAGGGTTTCTTTATCTAAAAGCGCCGCTGAAACGCAGTCTAAAATATTGCGGTTTTTTTCAAGCAGTTCCTTTGCTTTTGCGTATTCGCCGTCAATTATCCGGGCTACTTCTTCATCCACATACTGCTGGGTGCTTTCGGCGTATTCGCGCTGAAAGGACGGTTCCTGCCGTTCCTGACCGGTCATGCTCATGCCCCGCGATGTCAGCGCCACATGGCGGAAGCGGTCGCTCATACCGTAGTCGGTTATCATTTTACGGGCAATGTCGGTGGCTTTGGTCAGGTCATTGGCGGCACCGGTGGAATATTCGCCGGAAATCATTTCCTCGGCAATGCGGCCCCCCAGCAGAATATCAATCCTTCCCAAAAGATCCGATTTGGTAACGGTATAACGATCCTCCAGCGGAAGCTGCAGGGTATAACCCAGGGCGAAACCGCGGGGAATAATCGAAATTTTCTGAACCGGGTCGGCATTGGGCGTAAAGGCGGCCATTAACGCATGACCCGCTTCGTGGTAGGCGGTAAGCCTCTTTTCTTCGGGCTTGATTACCCGCGTCTTCTTCTGCAGTCCGGCGACGGTTTTTTCAATGGCCTCGGAAAAATCTTTTTGCGAAACCAGCGTCCTGCCGGCGCGGACGGCAAGCAGCGCCGCCTCGTTGACTATATTGGCAAGGTCCGCTCCGGCAAAACCGGAAGTGCTGCGGGCAACCGCCGACAAATCCACCGATGGGTCAAGTTTCACCGGCCGGGAGTGAATGTTCAAAATCGCCTCGCGGCCTTTCAGATCGGGACGGTCAACCAGCACCTGCCGGTCAAAACGCCCGGGACGGAGCAGGGCCGGGTCCAGCACATCGGGCCGGTTGGTCGCCGCCAGAATGATAAGGCCGCTGGTGGCGTTAAAGCCGTCCATCTCAACCAAAAGCTGGTTCAATGTCTGTTCGCGCTCATCGTTGCCGCCGGCAACATTGTTGATGCGGCTCTTGCCGATTGCGTCTAACTCATCAATAAAGATGATGCAGGGCGCCTTGTCCCGCGCCTGTTTGAACAGATCCCGCACGCGGGCCGCGCCGACGCCGACAAACATCTCAACAAAATCCGCCCCGCTCATGCGGAAAAAAACAACGCCCGCCTCCCCGGCTACCGCGCGGGCCAGCAGGGTTTTGCCCGTTCCCGGCGGTCCCACCAACAGTACGCCCTTGGGTATCTTGCCGCCAATATCGGTGTACTTGCGGGGATTTTTCAGAAAATCCACCACCTCTACCAGTTCTTCCTTTGCCTCATCCACCCCGGCGACATCGTTAAATCGGGTGGCAATGTCACCCTCCGCCACAATCACCGCGCGGTTTTGCCCAACGGAAAGCACATTGCCGCCTATATTGCCCAAGCGCCTCATCAGGAAACGCCAAATCAGCAGCAAAAACGCGATGGGCAAAACCCAGCTAAAAATCAGATTGAGAATGGCGTTCCCTTCACGGGAAACCGCGTAATAGGCCACCCCTTTTTCATCCAAAAATTTGATAAGCTCCGGATCGCCAATGGAAACCGTGCGGTATACCGGTTCTGACGGCGGCATATAGGGGTTGCGGAACGAAGTCCAGCCTGTTTCCCTGCGGGGAGTAAGCGTTGTATACCCCGTAAAATAAGAATCGGTCAATTCAACCCGCTTTATTTCACCCGTTGCAATTCTGGCCTTAAACTCGGAAAAATCAATGGTAGGATTAACCTTGTTCAGAAATACAAAATTAAACAGGCTCATTCCAATAATAAGCACCACAATGTAAATGATGGAAGATTTCCACCCGCCAAAGGGCTTAAAATCAGGCAGCTTGGGACCGCCAAAGGGAAATTGCGGCCCTTCACCCTTATTCCTGTCTTTTTTTTGATCGTTAAAGCTATCGCCCATGATTTTATACTAACATAAAGTACATTTTTGGAATATACCATTTTTTTAAACGGCTGAGGATTTTCCAAAACTTCAGTTTTTGGAAAATCTACTTTAGATTTAACGGCTTTCTAAGATTTCTTGTTCCGCTTTCTGAAAGCCTCAAGACATTCCCGCCTGAAGACCACCACCGAAAGGCCGCGGTATTCAATTTCAGTTTTAAGCCGCGCGGTATTTTCTTCAATAAGCTGTTTCTTCGCTTCCAGTTCCACTACATGCGCCGGGTTCACGCCGCAGCCGATAATCAGGTTCCGCAGTTGTCCGGAGGACAGTATGGTTTCCTGGCATCCGGTCATGGCGACGGTGGAGTTATCAAGTATGACGAGGGTCATGGGAATATCCGCGACTGCCGCGTCAATCAGGCCGGTAATCCCTGAATGGAGAAATGTTGAATCGCCGATAACGGCAATACTGTATTTAAGGCCCGCGTCCGCCGCGCCTTTCGCCATACCCACCGACGCTCCCATACAGACAATACTTTCCGGAACCTGGTACGGCGGGGCGGCTCCCAGCGAATAACAGCCTATGTCCGAGTTGATTCCCACATCGGGGTGGCCTGGCCGGCTGTCAATGAGCGCCGCCGCTTGTTTGATGGTTTCGTAACTGTCGGCGTGGGGGCAGCCTTGACAGAGCTGGGGAGGACGGCCCGGAAGGGCGGCGGGGTCAAGGCCGGACACCGTTACGCATGGCCGGGGCGGCAGACCCAGAGCTTGCCGCACATTATCCGGATCAAGTTCCCCGGTGCGGGGGACAATCATCGCTTCATTTTGTTTATCGTTTAACCTGCCAAAAATGGTTACGGATTGAGGCAAAAGACCGCGCAGTTTTTCTTCGATAAAGGGCTGCCCTTCTTCAATCACCAGAATTTCTTCCGCGGCGGCGCACAGCGCCCGGATTGATTCTACCGGCAGGGGATACGCGCCTATATGCAGCCGCGCCGGGGCTTTTCCGTTTCGCCGGGCGGTCAGATCGGCAAGATTTTCTTCATAGTAATTTCCGCCCAGTCCGGCGGTGATTACCGCGAGATCGCATTGAGCGTTACCCTCATCGGGCAGTTCAAGTTTATTGACCGGATGGGCGGCGGACCAATGCTGTATCTCGCGCTGTTTCGCGATAAGCGCCGCGTAATTTTTGCGGGCAAAGGCGGGCAGCAGCATCCACCGTTCTTTTTCCCGGGTTTTCAAAACCGGCTTCTGCGCTTCAATGTCCCGCGTGGTGATTGCGGCCCGCGCGTGGGAAAGCCGGGTGGACAGGCGCAGCAACACCGGAATTTGAAAGCGTTCTGAAACTTCAAATGCCTCGCGGGTCATGGTATAGGCTTCCTGCTGGCTGCGCGGTTCAAGGCAGGGAACCATCGCGAACGCGGCGTAGAAGCGGGAATCCTGCTCATTCTGGGAACTGTGCATCCCCGGATCGTCGGCGACGGCAATAACCAGCCCGCCCTTTATGCCCAGCAGGGCGGCGTTGATAAAAGGATCGGACGCCACGTTCAGCCCGACATGCTTCATGGTAACAATGGCCCGCCGCCCGGCAAATGAAACGCCCAGTCCCGCTTCAAGGGCGGTCTTTTCATTGGCGCACCAGCGCGCCGTCGGTCCGCCTTTCTCATATTCGGCTATCAGGTACTCAAGTATTTCGGTTGAGGGCGTGCCGGGGTAGCCGTAAGCGGCGCTTATTCCGGCGTGGATAGCGCCTAACGCAACCGCCTCGTCGCCCAGTAAAGCCAACTGTTTTTCACTCATGCTGAGTATCAGGATAAAGAGTATTTTACCGCGAGACAAGCCCTGTATTCGGAAGGTTTCACACAAAGGACACAAAGAAAGAGAAGATCACAAAGATGAATCAGGGGGGGTTGTCCGTTATCTTATCGTGAAATTATTAAACTCAGATTGCTTACAACACCCCCCTTATCTCCCCCTTTGTGCTCTTTGTACCTTTGTGTTCTTTGTGTGAGATCTTTAGGGGGTAAGTGAATTGACCGTATCCTTGACACCAAATGGCATATATTATAAATTAAGCATAAGGATTGGAGAAACCGGATAAATGACCACTGACCGGAAGAAAATTATCGTGGTAGACGATAATCTTGAAAATCTGACCGCTCTCAAAGATACTTTGAAAAACACCTACGAAGTGTATACATGCCCCTCAGCGTTAAAGATGTTTGATTTGCTGGAACATTTTCTGCCGGATTTAATTCTGCTGGATGTGGAAATGCCGGATATGAGCGGGTATGAAGCGGCAAAGAAACTGAAAGACAATGAAAAATACAAACAATTACCTTTTATGTTTCTGACTATCAGGGACGACATAAAAAGCGAAATGGCCGGCCTGGACCTGGGCGCCATTGATTATATCCATAAACCATTTGTCGCCCCGGTGCTTCTCCAGCGGATAAAAACGCACCTCGCCCTGATGGATTATGAAAAAATAGAAATTATTTCCATAGCGACAGTAACCGCCATGAAACACATCAAGGAAGGTTTTGTCCTGGTTGATGTAGATAATAATTATCTGTCTTCCAATCCCGCCATGGCAAAAATGCTTCCGGGGGTTACCAGACTTGCAAAAGGAGAATCCATATTTTCCGCAAGGGGCTGGCCCGAAGAACTTAACACTATTGAACATGGTTCTGTCGAATTCTCCATTGCCGATGAAAGCACCATGTATTTCAGGGCCAGCGTCAGTCCGGTTTTTGTTGACAACAAGGCTCTCATTGCCAGAATTTTTCTGTTCACGGATATTACCGACAACGTTAATTTCCTGAAAGAACTGGAAAAAGCGGCCTACATAGACGCCCTTACCGGCCTCTATAACAGAAAGCATTTTACTGAACTCGCGGAGGCGGATATACAAAGAGCCGCCAGGATGAATCAGCCAATCTTTACGGTAATGCTGGATATTGATTTCTTCAAAAAAATCAACGATACCTACGGTCACACCGCGGGAGACATGGTTCTGAAAGCGACCGCGGAAACTATCCATCAAAGCATTCGTTCCTATGATCTGCTTGGCCGTTATGGGGGTGAGGAATTTATTCTCCTGCTTGCGGTTGCGGAAGACGCGGATATTCATAAGCTGGCGGAAAGAATACGGAAAAACATGGAACGCAACGTTATCAACTATGAGGGAGAGGAGATAAAGGTTACCTGCAGCATAGGTCTGGCGAAAATTCTTAAAGCCGATACCTTTAAAACCGCCATAGTGAAAGCCGATGAAGCCCTCTACGCCGCAAAAAACTCGGGCCGTAATCAGGTAAAAATATACGATCCCCCGCTGTACGAACATAATACTACAAAGCTATAATATGTCCATGTCAATTCGCGGCAGGGTAATTTTTGTAATTGTTTTAACCAATTTATTCATCATCATGTTCAGTGTCTTTTCGGGTATTGCGTACGCGAGAAAGAACATGGAAAAGTCCATAGAAACGGACATGATGGTCGTTGCCAATATAGCCGATCATTTCGTCAGCGCCGAGCTTGAATTGTTAAGACTGCAAACCTCGGAAATAGTTCATTACCTGACAGTACGGGGACAGTCAAACTGGTCCGAAAGTTTACAGGAACTGGAAACCCGGTACCCGCAGTTTTTGGGAATGGCGGTTTTTCATGCAGACGCTCTTTTAGCCCGTATAGCCTCGGCGGGAAAATCGCCGGCCCCTCCCGAACTGTCGGAAAATAAATACATCCGGCGGGCATTTGAAGGGAAAAAAGCTTTTACCTCCACTTTTTCTTCCGACGATGGGGTGGTGATTTATCTGGCGGTTCCTATCCCTGAATTTCAGGGGCGTATTCTGGTTGTCACCATTCCGGGTATGTATTTCAGCGAACGGGTTTCCGGTTTTGTTATCTGGAAAACAGGACATATCTTCATTGATGATTCTGAGGGAACGGTGATTGCCAATATCCGCAGTGACTGGGTACAGCAGCGCAGCAATTTTATCCGTTTGGGCGAGACCGACAGCCATTATACGGAAATGGGAAAGGTTATAAAAAAGGGAGCGGAGGGCGGTACGGGCATCGGCCGTTTTTCCGTTGCCGGCATTCCCCGGATCTGCGCGTACAGGCCCATCAGCGGATCGGAAGAAGGCTGGTTCTTGGGGATAATAGCGCCGCTTCCGGAAAGCCCGGTAAGAGGCCTTGACAGGGGGCTTCTTTTTGTCGGGTTTATCGGTTTTCTCCTGAGCGTTCTGGCGGCAATTATCGCCTCGTATTTTATCAAAAAACCCTTTGAAGAAGTCGCCGCGTTAAAGGAAGAGGCGGAATCTCATTTGAAATCCAAGTCCGAGTTCCTTGCCAACATGAGCCATGAACTGAGAACGCCGCTTAACGTGGTTATCGGACTTACCGATTTAATACTGGAAGATGACCGCCTGGAAAAATATGTTACGCGGAATCTGATAAAGATAAGCAACGCGGGCAGCACGCTTCTGAGTATTGTAAATGATATTCTGGACTTTTCTAAAATTGAGTCGGGCAAACTCACATTATCGCCGGTTGAGTATTACACATCCAGCCTGCTGAATGACGTTGTTACTCTGGTGATTACGAGCCTTGGGGAAAAACCCATTACATTCCGTCTGAATATTAACGATGATCTGCCGGTCAAACTGCACGGCGACGATCTGCGGGTGAAACAGATATTTACCAATCTGCTCAGCAACGCCATTAAATACACGCACGAAGGAAGTATCGAACTCAGCGTACACTGTACACACGAAGACGATACCCTGTGGATGGAAATCGTCGTCAGCGATACCGGCATCGGCATACGCGGGGAAGACCTGAGAAACCTGTTCATGGATTATTACCAGGTCGATGCCAAAGCCAACCGCAACATTGAGGGTACGGGTCTGGGCTTACCCATTACCAAAAGACTGGTAGAATTGATGGACGGAGAAATTCGCGCGGAAAGCGAGTACGGCAAGGGCACCACATTCCGTCTGCGTATCCGGCAGGGTTTTGTCGACAATACGCCTATCGGAGCGGAGCTTGCGGATAAACTGCGCAACTTCAGCTATACCGATGACAAGCGCATTGTTACCAAGAGACTGGTACGGTTGAATTTGAGCTATGCCAAAGTGCTGGTGGTTGACGATATGCAGACCAATCTGGATGTAGCGACGGGTCTTTTGAGCAAATACAAAATGCAGGTTGACTGTCTAAAAAGCGGGCAGGAGGCCATCGACCGGATACGCGGCGGGAGTCCGGTTTACAACGCCATATTCATGGATCACATGATGCCCAGAATGGACGGCATAGAAGCGGTGGACGCTATCCGCGCGTTAGGCACGGAATACGCGCAAAAGATACCGATAATCGCCCTGACAGCCAACGCCATCCACGGAACGGAAGAAATGTTTTATGAACACGGTTTCCAGGCGTTTATATCAAAACCCATCGACATAATGGAACTGGATTCCATTATCAGAAAATGGGTGCGTAACGAGTCGCGGGAAGATACGCCGGTCCCCGACGAGCCGGTTCCCGGCGCGTCTTCCGTGAATGAAGACATGGTAATAGACATACCGGGAGTAAACGCGGAGAATGGGATTTTTCTGTACGGCGGGGACAAAAATATTTATCTGTCGATTTTGCGTTCCTTCGCGGCTAACACTCCGGGAATTTTGGACGCGCTGCGTGTTGTTTCCCGGGAAACATTGCCCGACTATATTATCAACGTACACGGTTTGAAAGGCTCCTGCGCCGGCATAGGCGCGGAAGAGGTACGGAAAGCGGCCTCAAATCTGGAAACAATATCCAGAGCGGGCGATCTGGACGAGGTTTTGGCTCAAAATGACAAGCTTATTAAAGACACGGAAACCATTATCGCCGATGTAAAAGCCTGTCTGGAAAACTACGACGCTCATCATGAAAAACCCCGCTTAAAAACCCCCGACAGGAGAGTTTTGGCGCGGCTGCAACAAAGCTGCGCGCATTACGACATGAGCGGCATAGATAAAGCCATGTCGGAACTGGAAAGCGCCGCCTACGAGGAAGACGCTGATTTAGTGACATGGTTGAGGGAAAAAATCAATATATCAGAAATAGACGAAGTGGCGGCGCGGCTTGCGCAGTATGAGGAAGAGCCGGGTAAGTAACCGCAGCCCCGCAGTAAACCTTCCGGCGCCGCCCCCGCATTATTGCCCCCGCATTTTTAACAGCAACAACAGCGGCAGATGATCGCTGAGGCCGGAACCGGTCCGCGGGTTATACGCAACCGGGAATCCTTTTGCGCTGACAAAAGGCGGAGAATTGACTACCTCACAGTTTTCAAAATCCCAGCCGGTTCCGTTAAACAACTGCGGCGAAAGCAAAAAATGATCAATGGTTTCCCAGTCATTTTTGTAGTAATAGGAACCGTCATGTAATTCCGCGGCCCAGGGCGAGTACAATGTTAAAACTCCGGCGGGAAAGTACCGTGTTTCAGGCGGCTTGCCCTTGCTTAAAACGATAAAATCTTTTTGCCGTTCGCCGATTATCGCGGCAATGTCCGGATCATTCCCGTCAAGTCCGTACAAGTTGGCAAGTTCCGCCGCGCGAGGATCATCGGGAAGCAGGGCGCTGATGGTCGTTCCGCTACGGCGGTAAAATTCATCGTGATTTTCGTTCAGGTCGCCCATGATGATTACCGGAAGATCAGGATCGGTTTTCTTTAATTCAATCAGTCGGCGAAGAATGATCCGCGCCGAAGCCCTGCGAGTTCTTTCGGTAGCCTCTTCGCTGCCGAGTTTTGACTTCCAGTGGCAGACAAACAGCGCCAGCGATGAACCGCCCGCGCCGGTTTCATCTCCTGACGCGTGGGCGGCGGTATTGATCCGTACCTCCAGCATTGGCCGGGGCGCAATATCGCCGTCAATATTAACCGAATGAGACCTTGCCCCGGTCAACGGGTAGCGGCTTAACAATCCGACACCCAGAGACATTCCCGGAATATGGGCAAAATGCGTCCAGCCATAGCCTTGCGCCGAAAGCGCCGCGGCAAGGTCCGCGGTAACCTGCGCCGACTCAATTTCCTGCAGGGCGATAATATCCGGTTTTCGCTCCATTGTGCCGATAGCTCCGGCAATAATATTCAGACGCCCCCGGTATTTCTCCGTGGTCCAGTCCGCCGATCCCCGATACTCATCGTACTCGGTTCCCTCATCAACCCCGTCAAAAAGCGCCTGCACATTCCATGTCATAATGGCAATGGAATCGCTTTTTTCAGGGACCTTCTCTTCCGTGCCGGGAGCATTACACCCGGCACATCCGGCGGCCAAAGCCAGCAACACTACCGCGCACATTAATCCATGCACGGAGTTTTGATTCACATGGTTTCTTTTCATATCAATCTCCATATCATATATAGGGAGCAAATGTGCATTTTGCATTAGTGTTTGAAAAAAAATTACTGAAAATTCAAAAAATCAGGATTATATGCGCGCCGGGAATAACTTACTCTTCGGCGATAAAAACCGCCTCCCCTCCGGGAATATTGGCCGATTTCAGAACCAGCCTGAGCGGTTCATTAGGCGCAATTTCTTTCCGCAGGGGAACCTGAGTTTCCAGGGCAAGGGCGGGAATCATTACCGCCCAGCGGTTTCCCTTTTTCTCCAGGGCAATGGCGTCCCATACCGAATCTTTTTTGTCCGAAAGGTACGCCATAATCCAGTGATTGCGGGAGGCCCGTTCAGCCTGAGTAACGGCCGCCGCCGCCGCTTCCCCGGCGGCAATCCGGGCCAAAACTTCATCGGCGGAAAGAACCTCGCCGCCCCGCAAAAACCGGCGAATCTGGATATGGGCCAAAAGATCTGTGTAGCGGCGCAGGGGACTGGTTACCTGAGTATAGGTATCCAGACCAAGACCCCCATGCCGTCCCTGTTTTACCGAAAGGATTCGGGGCCGCATACAACGGCGAAGCTGGTACGATCCTGCCATACCGGGAAAAATTTCACCGGGCATTTCGGCAACTTCCTGCTCAATATAGGGAAAGGGTACATTGCGCTGCATGGCCCATAAACCGGCCCCCTCGCCGGCAAGCAGCATACATTCCCGTACCATAAGCGCCGAACGGTACGGCACAATAGGCTCAATGTTTACCTGCCCCTGATTCAAGCTGATGTGAATTTCCGGCAGTTCAATGTTTATCGCGCCTGCCGCACAGCGGCGGTTAAAATTCCGTTCCGCCATTGCGTAAAGTTCACCTAACATGGCGGCTTCCGCGCCGCCGGGGTTTGCCATAAGGATATCCGCTTCTTTATAGGTCAGGCGCGATACCTTTACCTTTGACGGAAAAATTTCCGTGTCCGCAATTTCACCGCTGTTGTTAAGCGTCATTTTGAAAGTAAGGGCCGGTGATGTTTCCGCAAGACCCAGCGCAAACAGGGGAAGAGCTTCTTCGGCAAGCATACGGAAACTGCCTTCGGGGATATACAGCGTCGCCCCGCGGTTACGGGCTTCCTTTTCAGGCGGGCTGTCAAAATTTACGGAAGCCGCCGGATCAGCCACATGGACGTACAGCGCCTGTCCGCCGTTTTCGGTTTCAAGGGAAACCGCGTCATCGGGGTCATGGCTCCAGGGGCTGTCAATGGCAAAGGCGGCCAGATGGCAAAGGTCGCGGCGGTCTTCATCAGGCGGCGGATCGGGAATATACTTTACCGGCAGCAGGGAAATACCAAAGCGGCCGGGATGAGGATTTATCTGTTCAGTCCAGAAACCGCTTTCCACAAGCAGGGCATGGGCTTCCTCCGGCGTTTCACCCCGGCCAATTTCTTTCATGGTGCGGCTCTTACCTGATTTCCCATAAGCCAGCGCTTCGACATCCTGTATAAAACGCCGGTCATCCGACGCTGAGTCGGATGAAAGATACGGCTGCCGTTTCCGCAGCCGTTCCAGAAAAAGTTCCCGCTCTCCGCTTGCCTTAAATTTTTCCGCGCGTTTTTTCTCATCCGCCTCAACCTGTTCCTGCTGCCGGGGATAAATGGCGTCGATTGTCCCCGCAAAGTAAAGACCATCCAGCAGCAGGCAAAAGGCGGCCCAGGCGGAAGCGGGGTCATATCCGTCAAAGGCAATTTCCGCAAGTTCCTTCAGTGAAAGCGGTTTTTCTTCTGTCAATAAAAGTTCCCATGTTTCCCGCACGGCGCTGTCAGACTGCTTGCAGCCTGGCCGCAAACAGCCTTCAATAATTCCGCTAAAATTGTTAACCGGGCCGGGATGGATTATCTCTATGTCTTTTTCTCTGACTCTTATCGAAGCGCCGTCAGAAAGGGCAATAACTATTTTATCCTGGGTTTTTTCCTTTACCAGCGCGGGCTTGTTTTTGTAGACAGCCAGCGCGTTTTCATTAATCATGGAAAACAATTATTGCACATACTCTCGTTTTTTGATACTGTACAATATATGGTAGTTATGAAATTTGGCGGAAGTTCCGTTGCGGATGCCCAGCGGATACGCCATGTTGTCGAAATTGTAAAGACACAGTTGGAACGGAAGCCGGTTTTGGTGCTTTCCGCAATGGGTGATACGACCGATCATCTTCTTGAAGCAGGCAATGACGCATTGCAAAAAGGCGTTGTGTCAATTGGGCGGATTGAAAAACACCATTTTGATACCATAAAGAAACTCAAACTGCCGGGTAAGACCCAAAAGGAAATCACGGCACTGTTGGAAGAACTTAAACGGCTGCTTTCCGGCATTTCTTTAATCCGGGAAATGACCCCCCGGACCAAAGATTTTCTGGTATCGTTCGGAGAGCGGCTTTCAGTACGGATAACCGCCGCTTGCTTTAATTCCCAGAAAATACCGGCTGCGGCCTGCGACGCCTGGGACATGGGCTTTATCTCTGACTCCAACTTTACATCCGCAGATCTGCTCAAGGAAAGCTGGGAGCATATTCCCCAAAAGATACTCCCCTTGCTGCAGACCGGCGTAGTGCCCATTGTGACGGGCTTTATCGCCAAAGACCTTAACGGCAACATTACCACTTTGGGACGGGGCGGTTCCGACCTTTCCGCGACGATGATAGCCGCCGCATGCAAAGCGGAGGAGGCGCAGGTATGGAAGGATGTTGACGGCATACTCACCGCCGATCCCCGCGTAGTCGCCAACGCGCGGCCCGTTGAATCCGTCACCTATGAAGAGGCGGCGGAACTCGCGTACTTTGGCGCGCAGATTCTGCATCCACGAGCCATGCAGCCATGCATCAAAACCGGAACCCCGGTTCTGGTAAAAAATTCGTATAACATCACCGCTCCCGGCACGCGGATCATTGCCGCGCTGGATAAAAAAAGCGTCCCGGTACAGGCCATTACCTTCCGCCGGAATGTAACGCTTGTGGACATTGTTTCAACCCGTATGCTGGGGCAGTATGGTTTTCTTGCCGAAGTTTTTTCCGGTTTTGCCCGGCATAAGATTTCAGTCGATATGGTAGCCACCAGCGAAGTTTCAGTATCGCTTACCCTTGACGCGGCGCATGACATTGCCGCCCTTAAAAAGGACCTTACCCACATTGCCAGCGTCGATATTAAAACCGGCAAGGCCATAATTACCATTGTCGGCAATGTCAGACATTCTTCGGAAGTTCTTGCCTCGGCTTTCAAAACCTGCCAGCTTATCGGCGTACCGGTGCAGATGATTTCCCAGGGGGCAAGCAAGGTAAATATCAGTTTTATTGTCAATGACTCCGAAGCGGTGGAAGTAGTCAAGGCGCTGCACCATGATTTCTTTGCGGATCAAAAAGGTCAAAAATGAAAATTGCCATTATTGGTTACGGAAAAATGGGAAAAATGGTTGAACGGACAGCCCTGGATCAGGGGCATACCGTTACCGCCCTTGTAGACCCCCTCTTGCAAGACTCAAACCCGCCGTCCGGCGCGAAAATATTTCAGGGAATCGCCGCGGCGGGAAACCTCTGCGGGGCTGAAGCCGCGATAGAATTTACCCAGCCCGGCACGGCGCTTGCCAATATCAAAGCTCTGGCGGACAAGAAAATTCCCTCGGTCATCGGCACTACGGGCTGGTATAATCAGCTTGACGAGGCCCGGCAGGCGGTGGAACGGGCCGGCGCGGCGCTTATATGGGCATCCAACTTTTCTCTGGGCGTTAATATTTTTTACCGTATCGCCTGGTATGCCGCGCAGCTTGCCGATTCTTTTCCCGAATACGATGTAGGCGGCTTTGAATCTCATCACAACAAAAAACTGGACAGCCCGTCGGGAACGGCGAAGACTCTGGTTGAAGGGGTTCTTGCCCGGATCAAACGGAAAGACAAAGCCGTGTGGGAAATCCTTGACCGCCGCCCGCAGCCCAATGAACTGCACTTCCCCAGCCTGCGTCTCGGTTCCATACCCGGCCAGCACAGTCTTATGTTTGACTCTCCGGCGGACACCATCGAAATTACCCACACCGCCCGCAGCCGCGAAGGTTTTGCCTCCGGCGCCGTCCGCGCCGCCCAGTGGCTGTCAGGTGATAATCGCAAGGGTGTTTTTACCATTGACGATATGCTGAAAGATATACTGGCTATATAAAGGAGTTAAGCCATTCCCAGCTTTTTTATAAGCCTTATTTGCGCAATAGGATTTTATCCTCTTTTTTATAAGCTGAATAAACCCGCTTCTCGCTGGAGGTCTGCCGCTCTTTTAGCGGCGGTAATACTGGGTCGTCCTCTTTCCATGTTATGGCAGAGATTCTTTATGTTTGAGCAGGTAGATTCCCCTACATTAATTGATATTACTGTTATTCATGTCGCGTTTTATCTTCTTATCTTCGTTTTGCTGGGTAATAACCGTTTAAGGGCGCTTATTTCAGCTTCATTTGCTTTTAGCATCATTAATTTGACGCATTTGCCTGTTACTCATTTTATATTTGTTGTAGTTTCCCCCTTTATTAATTCGCTAAGTTATGTGGAATTTCTCCAGAAAAATCCCAACATATATTACAGCAGTATTTTCTTAAACAATATTGTCATTGCCGTCTGTTGTCTTTTTGCCGCGCGTTGGCTGCGTGAAACCAAATTAAAACCGCCTCTAAAGCTTTATGTGATTTTCAACCTGCTGTTTGTTTTATTCCCTTTGGCAATTCTCGTATGGTACGAGGATATACTAAATGTAATGTCCATATCTTTTTTAACTTCCGCTTTTATAGGCGCGTCTTTTCTGGCAATAATACTGTTTTTATTTTATCTTTATACGCGTTTGACCGCGGATAATTTGACCGTTGGTTTAAATGAAACGGAAAGTTCATTGTCATTGAAGGCTGAAAAAAGCGATAAATATACGCCATTCATTCAGCTTTTGAGCAGGCGCGAATTGGAAGTTATCGAAGCGATACTTGCAGGTAACGTCAGACATAAACAACTCTCCACCGCCCTCAATATTTCTGTCAGTACGGTAAAAACCCATTTAAGACATATTTATCAAACTACAGGCGTTTCCGGTATTGCCGCCCTCTCGTCACTTTTTCACGGGTATACTTCCAAATACCTGTAAGTCAGCCCAAAATCAACCTAAAATCAACCCAAAAGATGATATAAATATGCGCCGCCCTCATTATATTTTTCATAAGAGGAGCCCGCCATGTTGAAATTCATTCAAAGGCTGCAATTATTGTATCATCAATCGCAGGAATATCTTTTTTATGCTGATTACAGAAAAAGAAAAGATATTTTAGAAACCAAAAAATGCGGAAATTGCCTAAAAAGGGTCAGCTTGCATTGGAATATATGCCCATGGTGTAAACATTCGGATTTTTCATTTAATGAGGAATATTTATATAATGAGAAAACAAAAATTCGGCAGAATAATCAATATGGGAGCTTCATCAAGAAATTATATGAAAGGACAGTTTGAGCTGTCGCCATTTGGCATTAATAAAGCGGCATTGAAAAAAATGGCTTAATCTGTAAAAATGCAGGACAGAATATAAATTCTTGATTGAATACATACCAGTATAAGAGAAAACTATGGAACCTAAACCTTTTATTATCTTTTTTCTCGGTTTTATTGCTTCAATAGGGTATTACCGCCTTTTTTTCACCATAAACCGCCCTGTTGTACGGTGGCGGTTTTTTGCCATGCTTGCGGTAGTTATTTTTAGCCGTCCGATTTATACAGCATTGCAGTTCCATTTGTCTAACGTAGTGGGGGGATTTCTGGAACCCCAAGCTATTGTTATCATGTTTACCTATTTCAGTAATATACTTTCACTGCTTCTTTGCGTTTTACTGGGGCCTAACCGCCTGCGGTCATTTGTCGCCGCTTCATTTTACATAAGTATTTTTCATGTGGCTGAAATACCGTTAATATATTTTACCGCGGCAATAACTTATTCGTTTTTTAGTCCGTTTGCTTCCCTTGATGCAATACCGTTAATGCTGAAGCGTTACTATATAATGTTCTTTATTTTTAATTTAATTATAATGTGCAGCTGTTTCCTGGCCGCCCGCTGGCTTCGTAAAACCAAGGAAAAACCGCCGCTTAAAATAAGCGTTTGTTTTTGCCTGTTTTTTATTTCTTTCGCAATAATAATGTCGTTTTTTATTATTACAAATTGGTTGTTGAATATAAAGACGGTTATGCCTTTATATTTATGGGCTTTAGCCCTTCTTGGAATACTGCTGGTGTGTATTCCGCATTTCGCTTTGTATTTTTATTCACGGCTTACCGTTCAAAGAGAACCTATGCCGCCTTTACCGGATACGGCTGGCGCCGGATACGCTCAATTTATCGGGCAGTTAAGCAGGCGGGAATTGGAAGTCATCAAAGCGGTTTTAGCCGGAAATGTCAGCCAAAAGGAACTTGCCGCATCGCTCAATATTTCGGTAAATACGGTAAAGAAACACCTGCAGCATATTTATCAGACTACCGGGGCCGCAAATATGACCGCCCTAACGGTTCTTTTTAGCGGATATTCTCAAAATAACCCCAAGAATTATCATACGAATTAATATTTTAAAAAAATGAATAATAATGTTAATTTTTCAATTTTTGATTTATTGCAGGATAAACTATTTCCATTACAAGCATAATCTTATATAATTGATTTGATACATATAAAGGGAGTAGGATTGCTCTATGGCTGTCGGCGAATACAATAAATTTATTCCGCAATTATCCAGACGGGAACTGGAAGTTATCGAAGCGGTGTTGGCAGGGTCATTAAGGTACAAATCCATTGCCTCATCGCTCAATATCTCGGTCAATACTGTAAAAACTCACCTTAGGAAAATATATCTGACTGTCGGGGTTAATAATGTCGAAGCCCTTGCGACTCTTTTTCATGGATATTCCCGAAATAAAGCGGAAATAACCCCAAAATCACCTTTGAAAATAGCAAAATCACCCCAAATGGGCGATAGGAAACAGCATATTTTTGCCGTTATATTTTATAACATCATGCATTCAGGAGGCAAAAAAATGCAAAATTTAAAGGATTTAAGGATACGAACAAAGTTCGCTATCCCATTGGTTTTAGTTATCGCTCTGGTTATAGGCTTTGCGGCAGGTAAACTTGTTTCAGGAAATCGGAAAAACGGTGTGGAAATCGGCATGAAGGCCGAAACAGTACCGGAAGGCATACTTGTAAACTTCAAAGAAGTTTCGGATTTTCCAGATATTGAAATATCCGCTGAGACAGTGCCGGAAGGTATTCTTGTAACCTTTTCTAACTATTCCAATATTCCAATGGATGTAGAAAGCTTGAAAATTGCATTTACTGATTGGGGTGTCATAGAAGACCCTGATTGGGAAAATGACGATCCGCTCGTTTTTATGAATACAATGAGAAATATACATATCTCCCAAACTTGGGAAAATGTAATAGAACGGGTAAGGCAGACCGGCACGGTGATTTTCCCTTTTGTTCAACCTGGACGGAAATATGCTATTTCGGCTATTTTTTCCAATGATAATGATATTGTGAAATCGGCAAAGACTGAATGTGTTGCGGATAGGGGAATATATCTTAACAGAAACATCACTCTCAATATGAATAATGCCCATACCGGTTTCGCATTATCAAGCAAGCCTGCGTTCACATCAGATGTTCAGCTTGAGCAAATACACTATTATATTGTCATTCATAAAGGTGATTATACCGAGGCGATTACTTCCGATAAAACAAACGATTTATTCTGGAATTTTGAACCGAAGTTTAGCAAACACTTAAAAGAGGTAGGTGTGCAAAAAGGCAATTATCCGGCATATACCGGAGCCTGTTTAAACATCATCTATGATAATATTTCGTGGCTGATTGAAATTGCCAAAACTCCGGTATTCACTTACTCTTTATAAGCTAACTCTAAAAATATAATAGTATATTTTGCATTTAGGGGGTAAAACAATGCAACATTTTAATGCTATCAGTATACGAACAAGGCGGGAGCATAATCATACCGATGTTTAGTGCAAGTTTTACCTCGAAAATGATAAAAAATGTTCATTTTTTGAGTTATAAATTTCGTACTTTAGGTGGTAAATAAACTGGTATAAGAGAAAAATCATGGAATTTATGCCTTTTCAGGATACGGTTCGCCCTGGATATGCTCAACATATCGGGCAGTTAAGTAAGCGGGAATTGGAAGTAATCGAAGCGGTTTTAGCCGGTTGTGTCGGCCAAAAGGAACTCGCCGTATCACTCGATATTTCTGTAAATACGGTAAAAAAGCATCTGCAACATATTTATAAGACTACCGGAACTGTAAATATGACCGCCCTTACTATTCTTTTTAGCGGATATTCTCAAAATCACCCCAAAGGATAATATATTAAGGAAGTTTTTATGGAAATTAAAAATTATTTGGAACTAGATCTTAATGATGTTTTTGATGTTATTCACATGACAATAGAAGAAATTTACCCAAAATATTACCCAAGAAGCGCAGTTGATTTTTTTCACAATCATCATTCCAAAGAGAATATGAAAAAACAAATGCCCAATGAATTTACTTTGGTATTATCAGATAATAACAAAATTGTCGGAACAGGCACATTATCCGAAAATGAAATAAAACGCTTCTTTATTCTCCCTGAATATCAGGGCAAAGGTTACGGAAAAAAATTATTAATTGAACTGGAAAAAAATATAGATAAAAATAAATTTGATGAATTTACATTGGATTCATCATTGGGTGCGGTTGGTTTTTACCAAAGAAATGACTATGTGTATAAATATTATAAGACAATAAATTTACCTGACGGAAATCATTTGTGTTATTTGGAAATGGTAAAAAATATCAATGATAGTTTTACAATTAATTATAACAATAAAATTTTCAGAAGTATTGAAAATACCGAAAATGGCGAAGTGGATAAAGAGACAGTATTTCATTATCACCAAAACAAAGAAATTGTTTGGGCTGAATATTACGGCGGTACAATAAAAAAAGGGGTGCTTTTAGGATTGGTCAAACAAAATGGGGAATTAGAGTTTCATTATGAGCATATAAATACAAACAATGAAATAAAAACAGGAAAGTGTAATTCTACGCCTAAAATATTGAAAGATGGGCGCATAGAGTTATCAGAAGAATGGGAATGGACAAACGGTGAAAAAAGCAAAGGCGAATCAAAGATAATTGAAATAGGAGAATAAAATGGACATTTTAGAAAATATTGTTTTCAGAAAATTAAACAGGAATGATAAAGAACTCTTTATTAATTTAAGATTTGCTTATCTTGGTGAAGAACATAATTTTGATGAAACTGGGAGAGAACAATTAAAAAACAACTTAAATTTATATTTTGAAAAGCATATAACAGAAAATGATTTTATCGGAATAATTGGCGAATATAATGGAAAAATTGTTTCAGTCGCATATTTTATAATATCGGAAAAACCGCCCAATCCAAGTTTTATTAATGGTAAAGTTGGAACATTATTGAATGTATATACATTTCCTGAGTATAGAAATAAAGGAATTGCCAAAAAATTAATTAAAGAAATAATAAAAGAAGCAAAATTAATTGGAGTTGATCGTATAGACTTAAAAGCGACAGAAGCAGGGTATAATTTATATAAAAAGATAGGGTTTCGGGAAGATAAGGATAAAAGTATGGGTTTAAAAATATAGTTTTGAGGGGAATTTATGCAAAATGAAATAATGGAAGAAAAAGCCAACCATTTTGATAATAATTCTCAAATATATAATAATGTACGCCCCGGTTATCCAAGTGAAATTTACGAAATAATATCAACCTATAAGGATTTTGATATTAATTCAAATATACTGGAAATTGGTGCAGGTAATGGAATAGCCTCACAAGAAATTTATAATAAATGGCAATCTAAATTAACTCTTATAGAGCCGGGGAATAATCTATATGATTTATTGTATAACAAATTCAATAATAGAAATAATATAAAGATAGAAAATACTACATTTGAACAATATAGAAGTGAAACATTATTTGACGCTATTTTTTCGGCTACCGCATTTCATTGGCTGAATTGGACAACAAAGTATAAGAAATCTCATGATTTATTAAAAAATAACGGCATATTAGTTTTATATTGGAATAATTATGGTGTTGAGAATAATTATATGTCAGATAAAATTCAAAAAATATATGATAAATATGGAAAAGGATTTACTTGCCAAAAAAGCAACTATGAAAGAATAATGGATAAAATTGAAAACAGAAAAAATGAAATTAACGAATCAAATTATTTTAGGGTAATTGAACATAAAATTATTTTTAATATATTAGAATATACAAAAGATGAATATATACAATTATTAAAAACATTTCCCGATCATTCCGAATTAGTTAATGACTTTTGGATTGAAATAGAACAGATTATAAAAGAAAATGGAAACAAACTAAATGTAAGAATAATAACCAATTTAGAAATAGCAGATAAAAAATAGAATTAAATGTTTATTTTTGGAAATGATAAAAAATATTCATTTTCAATATATACTTATGTTACTATAGAAACAGTATTTTATAAAGGCAATAAATAATTAAGAGGTAAGATATGTATAAACATCATCAAGAATCAATCGAAAACATGATAGTCCATTATGGTCAAAATCCTGAAGTAATCGCACTATTTCTGATAGGTTCAGTTGCTACCGGCACAGAACGCTCCGATTCAGACCTTGACGGTGTTGCTGTAGTATCGCAGGAATATTTTGAAGAAAAGAAGAAAACCTGCGATGAGCATGAATCTGTTCTTGGTAAATGCACTTATGAAGTCGGCTATTTCGATATTCATTTTATGACACGTCAATATTTGGAAGAATTAGCGGAAAACGGTTCTGAACCCATGCGAAATATGTTTACCAATGCGCGTGTACTTTATTCTAAAGAGTCCGGTTTGCCGGAACTTGTTGCAAAAATCCCCATATTTCAAAAAAAAGAAGTGGAATTAAAACAACTGCGTTTTTATTGTACTTTCAAGCAGTTTTATCTATACTATTGGAAAATGTGTAAGCCAGAAGGTTTTATAAAAGATCATATCGCAAACGGAATGGTGTATAACTTGTACCGTCTTATTCTGATTGAAAATGAAATTTTGTTTCCTTCATGCCGCAAATTAGAGGCATTTATAATAAATGCCAAAAATAAACCTGACGGTATAGTTGAAAAATGCAGAAAATTTATGGATAGTTTAAAAGATGAAGATGCTTTAGCCTTAATTGAAAGCTATGAAAGTTGGACATCTTATAAGTACCCTGATCCCAAAAACTTCCAATTTATAGCCAATAATTATTATAATCCATGGGAATATTAGAAGAAATAGGTTATTGTTAGGTTAAATTAATTTTTTGTCAAAAAGCTAATTTGCACATAAAGGTTGTCCTGTAAAAAATGATAAAAAATGTTCATTTTTTCTGGTTCTTAATATTATAAATAAAGTATCAATGCTGCCGAAATAAAGAAGTATGGACATATTGACAAGACAAGCCCTAAAATTTAGGATGCCTAAAAGGGAAAAAATGCGTAAAACAAAAGATATACTGGAAGGTGTATTAGCCGAGATTGAAAACAACCTCAAAGACGGTATTAATGCCGATGCCCTGGCGGAAGAATTTTCCCTGTCCGCAATTCATTTAATGAGGCTGTTTAAGCAAACATACAAAAAACCGATTGGAACATATATACGCTCCAGAAAATTATCATCAAGCATAGGGGATTTGTTGTACAGTGGTTTAAATGTTCTGGACATTGCTTTGGAGTATGGCTTTAGTTATGAACAGGCGTATATAATAAGTTTTAGGCGTGAATTCGGGTTTACCCCCGGCGATTTACGCAGAAACAGACATTTGGTAAAAACCACGCCGTCTCTTCAGCCGTTTGTAAAAAAGCCTATATATAAAAATGATTTTCTTGTCGGCAATATAATTAATGAAAAATATATGGACGGCGCTTATTTTGACATGATAAAAAATAATTTCAATGTTATCAGTCCTCAAAACAACCTGAAACCGGCTTCACTGACAACAAACAGGGGCGGCGCTTACAACTGGTCTTATGCTGATCAAATAGTGAATAAATCAATAGAAAACGGTATACCTATTCATGGTCATGTGCTGGTATGGCATAATTGGACTCCTGAATGGATGACCAAAGGAACAAAGTCGGAAGTAGAAGACAACCTCAAAAATTATATAACCGATGTATTAGCGCATTATCATGGCAGTATTCATTCATGGGACGTGGTAAACGAGGCGATGAGGGACAATCTTTCAGCCGCCGATACTGCCGGAGACTGGAAAAAATGCCTGCGTACTGATACCCCCTGGTATCGCAAGTTAGGCGCAAACTATATCGAAATCGCTTTTCGTACCGCACGAGAAGCCGATCCCGGCATTACCCTCTATTATAATGAATATGGTCTGGAATACCCGCACAAAGACGAAGCGGTATGGAAAATGATTTATGATATAAACAATCGGTATAAAAAAGAAACCGGACAGAAGCGAAACCTTATAGAAGGCTTAGGCTTGCAAGCCCATTATAATATCAAAAACTTCGATGAAAATAAAATACGCGCGTCTTTGGAAAAATTCACATCTCTAAACATTGAATTGTCAATAAGCGAATTGGACGTAACCGCCTCAGGTTATGATGAAGGCGAGGGAAAAGACATCATCATGTCCGAAAATGACGCTGCGTTACAAGCCGGTATATACGCTAAAGTTTTCAGGATATACCGTGAATATGCCGATTTCATAAAAAGGGTAACCATGTGGGGCATTGACAATCACAACAGTTGGATTTCCGCCGGAAATCCCTGCCTTTTTGACCGTTACTTAAATCCCAAAAAAGCCTTTAATGCGGTATTTAATACTGAAAAATGATGAATATTATAGACACTGATTTTAATAAAAAACTGGAAAATCAATTAAACTTTATTATTGAAATAGATAAAGTAAAAAACATTATCAGAAAATCAAAACTTTTTGACGGAAGCCGTTTTGAAAATGATGCGGAACATTCATGGACAATATCTATTATGGCATTATTGTTAAAAGAATACTCAAACATTAATATAAATATAGAAAAAGTTATCTCAATGTTATTAATACATGATATAGTCGAAATAGATACAGGAGATACTTTTTTATATTCTGATAAAAGAGATACGATACATACAGATGAAAAAATATCCGCCGAAAGAATATTTGGATTATTGGATAAAGAGCAAAACGAATATTTTTTAAATATATGGAATGAATTTGAAGAAAGAAAAACAAATGAGGCAAAATATGCGGCAATTTTTGACAGATTGGAGCCTTTGTTACAAAATTATATTTTAGAAGGATATACATGGAAAAAATATAATATCACCTATGAAATGGTAATAGAGAAAAACAAGCACATACAGGAAGCATCTGATGTGATATGGGCGTTTGTATTAAGATTATTGGAAAAAGCAGTTGAGAAAGGCTATATAAAATATGAATAATGAAACTGTAGAAAACAAAAAGGAGCAAATTATGGACATTCTTGAATGTTTACAAAGACGATATAGTTATAGAGGACCTTATAAAAACACACTTGTTCCCAGAGAAGATTTAGAGAAAATACTTAAGGCTGGTCTTTCGGCTCCTTCAGGTTGTAATAAACAGACAACATCCCTTATTGGTCTGGATGACAATAAAATTCTCGCTTCTATAACAAGTATTATAAACAAAAATGGTTTTGAAGGTAAAAATACGCCTGCCGGGATATGTGTCTTAACTCAAAATATTCCCGGTTATGCAAATGTCTATTTTAACGTACAGGATTATGCCGCTGCCATTGAAAATATGCTGATTGCGATTACAGCACTTGGTTATGCAAGTTGTTGGGTAGAAGGTCAAGTTACTGAAAATAGTGAAACACAAAAGCAAATAGCTAAATTATTACAATTACCGTCAAATTATATAGTTGTCGCATTCTTGCCAATTGGAATTCCTGAGAAAGAAGGCAAAAGACCTTTATATAAGGAATTTTCAGAAAGGGCATGGTATAATATTTATGGAAAAAATAATCTGATATAGATAT
>Ga0268262_10001182_pt1 | contig 33074 bp, 22 predicted proteins | sample TergutNc150P3_FD_190354 | JGI IMG/M metagenome (GOLD analysis project Ga0268262, IMG submission 190354) | Nasutitermes corniger P3 segment gut microbial community from laboratory colony in Florida, USA - Nc150 P3 (SPAdes) (version 2) | ecosystem: Host-associated > Arthropoda: Insects >... | reverse complement strand
AACGAGGAAATCGTTTCAACAGACATCATTCACGATACCCACACTTCTATCTACGACAGCAAAGCCACTCTTGAAAACAACCTCAAGGGCGAAAAACGTTTCTTCAAAGTTGTATCATGGTACGACAACGAGTGGGGTTATTCAAACAAACTTGTAGACCTGCTCAAATATATCGACAGTAAAAAATAATTAAGTATTTAAAGGGATGGGGAGCCGCGCTCCCCACTCCCAAAAAGGAGATCTATCATGATCAAGACCGTAAAAACCGTAGATTTAAAAGGCAAACGCGTAATTATGCGCGTTGACTTTAACGTTCCCATGAAAGACGGGGTAGTGCAGGACGATACGCGCATTGTCGCAGCTCTGCCTACCATTCAATATATTCTGGAGCAGGGCGTAAAAACCCTCACGCTCATGTCGCACTTGGGAGACCCTTCCAAAGACGCGAAAAAGGCGCAGGAAAAAGCCGAGAAAGACGGCAAGACATTTGACAAAGATACTTACATTAAAGGCAAACACCGTATGGCTCCTGTCGCCGCCTACCTTGAAAAGAAACTCGGCAAGCCTGTAATTTTCGCGGGCGAAGACAGCTGTTACGGCAAGAAAGCTTTTATCGAAAGCCAAAAAGACGGCTCCGTTATCATGCTTGAAAACACCCGCTTCCACAAAGAGGAAACCGCTAAAGAACCTGCTGAATTGGACAAGCTCGCCAAAGAGCTTGCCACCTACGGCGATGTTTTTGTAAACGACGCTTTCGGAACGGCGCACCGCGATCACGCTTCAACAGCGTCCATTGCGAAATTTGTTCCCGTCTCCGTTGCGGGCTTCCTTATGGAAAAAGAAGTCAACTACCTTGAGCCGATTGTTACAAGCCCGCAAAAACCGCTTGTCGCTATTATCGGCGGCGCGAAAGTTTCTTCAAAAATCGCGGTTCTTGAAAGCCTGCTTAAAAACTCCAGTGCCCTTGTTATCGGCGGCGGTATGGCATATACCTTCCTTAAAGCGCAGGGCCACAAAATCGGCAAATCGCTTGTAGAAGACGATCAGATTGACACCGCGAATAAAATCCTTGACTCGGCGAAAAAAGCGAACGTGCAGATTGTTCTGCCGCTTGACCATGTTGCGGCGACAAGCTTTGACGCGGCCGCTGTTCCCGTCCCCGTTGACGGTCTCGATCTTCCCGATAATATGCTCGGACTGGACGTAGGACCTAAGACGCTTGCAAAATACAAAGAAGTGCTTGCAGGAGCCAAGACAATCGTATGGAACGGCCCTGTAGGCGTATTTGAGTTTGACGCCTTTGCGAAAGGAACCGAAGAAGTTGCGAAACTTGTAGCGGAAATGACAAGCAAGGGAACGATTACCGTTGTAGGCGGCGGCGACTCAGTTGCGGCTGTAAACAAATTCGGACTTGCATCAAAGATGAGCCACGTCTCAACAGGCGGCGGCGCGTCCCTCGAGCTTCTTGAAGGCAAGAAACTCCCGGGTATAGAAGTCTGCCGCGGCTAAATTAAGGGAGCAGGGAAACCTGCTCCTTATTTATTCCCTGAAGTGGCTGTTTCGTAATCCTCGATAAGTTTAACGGCTTCCTCAAAATCGCTGTGCAATAAATGTTCAGCGACAGAGTCCAGAATAGCGCTTGAATAATTATTCCATTTCCTTTGTTTTAACTCGGACAGCGCGTTACCGGCGGTCGCTTCGTCATAATTTTCGCAAGCCGTCTTTATTACATGAAGTTTTTCCGCCAAAAATTTAAAATCTTCAGTTTCTTCCGATAAGGCGTTGCTTGCGGCAGTTAATTTGTTTTTTTCGATTATTTCGCCGAGCGCTTCCAAAAACGACGGGGTTTCCGTCATTATTACCTGTAAATTTTCAGCGCGGCCTGCCAGTTCCAGTTTGAACGCCATAGAGGAAAGATCTTCTTCGCCGACATTCGCGAGCGCGCTTTTCATAGCGTGTACATTGATAACATATTGGCGGAAATCGTCGTCCCTGCGGAATGCGTTGGTTATTATCGTTCTTAATATTGTGTGGGCTTTTTCGGCGTCTTTTATGAATAGCGCCGCTAATTCCCTGTCGGTAGACGGTTGGCCCTTTTCAAGAGAAGTCTTTTCCATGATCTTTACCGCCTGCTGACGCGCGGATTCAACCACTTCCGGCGGATACTTATCGCGTATAAACCTGTTCAGCGTCGAGTTAAGCTGGCGTATGTCTATGGGCTTGGAAATAAACCCGTCGAAACCGTTTTCCATAAACATTTCCGCCTGTCCTATCAGGGCGTTAGCCGTTAACGCTATAATCGGACGCGTATAGCCTAAGTCACGGATGTTTTTTGTTGTTTCTATGCCGTCCATTTTGGGCATAAAATGATCCATAAAAATAACATCATATTCCGCGCCGCTCTTGATTTTTTCAATCGCATCAGGTCCGCTGGACAAAACTTCTATCGACAGGCCGTACGGGGCCATAAGCCCCCTTGCGACATACAGGTTGGTTTCTACGTCGTCCACAATCAAAACTCTGCCGTAAGGCATATATTCACGTACAATTTGAGACGTTTTGTTTCTTTGTGTTTTTTTACCTGCGTTGAATTGTTTTATATTTTCCGCCAATTCGTTTCCCAATACCTTGTCGCCGATAATTTTCTGCGGTAAACGCACGGTAAATACGGAACCTTTTCCCGGTTCGCTTTCCACGGAAAGATCGCCGTTCATCATGTGCACAAGATTGTTTGTAATGCTCATGCCAAGGCCGGTGCCTTCGGTTGTACGGTTGGCTTCCATGTTAAAGCGCGTGTATTCTTCAAACAGTTTATCTACCTGTTCTTTTGTCATGCCCTGGCCCGTATCGGCTATACGGAATACAAGCGTTACTTCATCCTGTTGCTGTGTATATTCGGCGTTAACCGACATCGTAATTTCGCCTTTATCTGTATATTTGAACGCGTTGGAAAGAAGGTTATTTATGATTTGTTTAATACGTAAATCATCGCCGAAAAGCGTTAAAGGTATTTTTTCATCCACATCAAGTTTAAAAACAATCGGTTTGTTTTCGTAATGCATGACGGTAAGCTGTACGGTGTCGTTGATAATGCTCGGAACGTCGTAACTTACGGGCGTAAGTTCAAGTTTTCCCGCCTCTATCTTAGACAAGTCCAAAATGTCGTTGATTATGCCCAACAGCAAATAACCGGAAATGAAAATCTTATCCAATGCTTCCCTTAAACTTGGGGGAAGAGTTTCATTCTGAAGTTGAATTTCGGTGATACCCAGGATTGCGTTCATCGGGGTGCGTACTTCGTGGCTCATCCTGGAAAGGAAATCGCTTTTTGCTTTGTTTGCTTTCATCGTATTATTCAACGCTTCTTTAACATCATGTTCCATGTCGGCGCGAATTAAAGCGTTTGCAAATAAAAATGCCGCAGAGCGCAGCATCTCAATAATATCATCATTAAAATGACGTTCATTTTCGTTATTGCCGAAAAGCGCGAAGCCCCAGAAAGCATTGTTGATATGTATCGGTAAGACGGCGGCTGTCATAACCCCAAAGGATTGAACTGCGGTATTGGCTTTTTCAAACAGCAGTTTTGACGGACTGTTTATATTCTTTGCGTCTGAAAAATACGTTTCCCAATCCGGTATCAACTGCTTGTAAGGTATGTTAAGGAGAGGCTCAGTCGATTCGGTGCTGCCGCCGGGATTTCTGTCCCAACGGTAGACTTCAGATGTATACAAATTGTCGCCGGACAAACGGTCTGACACCGTATAATTGCGGCACAGAATCAATCTGTCAATTTCCGCTATATCGGCAATCAGACGCACTCCTGCCGTCATCGTCTCATAAAACGCCTCATTACGCTGCGACAGAAAAATTAATGCCGTCTTGTTAAGGACATCCGTTAATTTTTTGCTGTAAGCATTACGCTTGCTCATATCGGCGAAAGTATTTTCCAAAATCGAGAATTCGTCTTTCCTTGACACTAAAACCTGAGAAAGCACTTCACCGGCTGACAATCTGCCGACATTGACGTTCAATTTCCTTATCGGGATAAATACAAATTTATATACGATTAAGAAATACACCGACAAACTGGCCAAAAATAAAAAAATGATAATAATTATGTTGGTACGCAATGATCTCGCCTGGGCTTCTAAAACGATCCCCATATAAAAATTCGCTCCGGCATAACCGGCGGTTGTCCCGTCATGCCGGTATATAGGCTCCCTGGCGGTTAGAAAATATCCCCACTCGGTAAGGGAAATATAAGGGGCCGGCTTTTTCCCGGCCGATAAAACGGGTTGCATTGAAGAAGCAATTCCGGATTCCGTCCAATCGGAGAAACTGCCAAGATCCATATGGGTTTCGGCAACGGGGTCGGTGTCAAAGACAAATAAATCACCCTCACCGGTTATTTGGGAGATAAATATATATGTCATACCCGATATGGTTTGTATGGATTTTAGGGTATCAAGTAATCTGTAGTATTTTTCATCCGTTTCCAATGTCTTTAAGTAGAAGTCTATATCTTCCGCACTGATGAAAGACGCCGCCAGCCGGACGGCGGTTTCAGCCTGAGAAGCGTATCTTTCACGCGTTCCTTCTCCGGATATACGTATCTGAGTAGTAATGTTGACAATAGATATTGCCGCCGAAAACAAAACAAGTAAAAAAAGCATCTGCGTAACCAATGAATTCCAAAACTTTACAGTTTTCACGCCAGCCCATCCCCAATATTAATTCGTTATGTTATCGCATTATATATTATATTGTATAAACCTAAGATCCATCAAGTTTTTTTTAAATTATATAGCGTCTTTTAAGGCCTCAGCCATCTAGGACCTAAGACGCTTGCCAAATACGATGAGCCACGTCTCAACAGGCGGCGGCGCGTCCCTGGAACTTCTTGAAGGCAAAAAACTCCCGGGTATAGAAGTCTGCCGCGGCTAAATTAATGGAGCAGGGAAACCTGCTCCTTATTTTTTCCCTGAAGTTGCTGTTTCGTAATCCTCGATAAGTTTAACGGCTTCCTCAAAATCACTGTGTAATAAATGTTCTGCGATAGAATCCAGAATAGCGCTTGAATAATTATTCCATTTCTTTTGTTTTAACTCGGATAGCGCGTTACCGGCGGTTGTTTCGTCATAATTCTCGCAAGCCGTCTTGATTATATGAAGTTTTTCCGCCAAAAACTTAGAGTCTTCCGTTTCATCCATTGAGCCGCTTGATATATTTAATTTGTTTTTTTCGATTATTTCGCCGAGCGCTTCCAAAAACGCCGTGGTTTCCGACATAATTACCTGTAAATTTTCAGCGCGGCCTGCCAGTTCCAGCTTGAACGCCATAGAAGAAAGATCTTCTTCGCCAATATTCGCGAGCGCGCTTTTCATAGCGTGTATATTGATAACATATTGGCGGAAGTCGTCGTCTCTGCGGAACGCGTTGGTAATTATCGTTTTTAGCATTGTATGGGCTTTTTCAGCGTCCTTTATGAAAAGCGCGGCTAATTCCCTGTCGGTAGACGGCTGGCCACTTTCAAGAGAAGTTTTCTCTATGTTTTTGGCCGCCTGCTGACGCGCGGCTTCAACCACTTCCGGCGGATATTTGTCGCGTATAAGCTTGTTCAACGTCGCGTTAAGCTGGCGAATGTCTATGGGTTTGGAAATAAATCCGTCGAATCCGTTATCCATAAATATCTCAGCCTGCCCGATCAGAGCGTTGGCCGTTAATGCTATGATTGGATTCGTATAACCCAGGTTACGGATTTTCTTTGTCGTTTCTATGCCGTCCATTTTTGGCATAAAATGGTCCATAAAAATTACATCATACACCGCGCCGCTCTTGATTTTTTCAATCGCCTCAGCCCCGCTTGACGCGATTTCAATCGACAAGCCGTAAGGAGCCATAAGCCCCCTTGCGACATACAGGTTGGTTTCCACATCGTCCACAATTAAAACCCTGCCGTAAGGTATATATTCGCGTACAAATTGCGGCGTCTTGTTTGCATGCGTTATTCTTCCGGCGTTGAATTGTTTCATGTCTTCCGCCAGTTTTTTACCTAATACTTTAGTGTTGGTAATTTTCTGAGGCAATCGAACGGTAAATACGGAACCTTTCCCATGTTCGCTTTCCACTAAAAGTTCGCCGTTCATCATGCGCACAAGGTGATTTGTAATGCTCATGCCCAGACCTGTGCCTTCAGTTGTACGGTTGGCTTCCATGTTAAAGCGGGAGTATTCTTCAAACAGTTTTCCTACCTGTTCGCTTGTCATGCCCTGCCCCGTATCGGCTATGCGGAACACAAGAGTTACTTCATCCTGTTGCTGTGAATATTCGGCGTTTACCGACATCGAAATTTCGCCTTTGTCCGTATACTTGAACGCATTTGAAAGCAGGTTATTTAAGATTTGTTTAATACGCAAATCATCGCCGAAAAGCGATAAAGGAATGTTTTCATCCACATTAAGCTTAAAAACAATCGGTTTATTGTCGTAATGCATGACGGTAAGCTGTACGGTGTCGTTGATAAGGCTTGGAACGTCGTAACTTGCGGGCGTAAGTTCCAGTTTTCCCGCTTCGATTTTTGACAGATCCAAAATGTCGTTTATGATGCCCAACAGTAAATAACCCGAGTTAAAGATTTTATCCAGGGCCTCTTTTTGGTTTGGCTGAAGCGTTTCATCCTGAAGCTGAATCTCGGTGATGCCCAGGATCGCGTTCATGGGCGTTCGTATCTCGTGGCTCATGCGCGACAGGAATTGCGTCTTGAAACGGCTGCTTTGTTCAGCCTGTTCCTTTGCGTTAACCAAATCGGTCATATCTACCGAATGCTGGATTTGAACTGTTCTTCCGTCGTACCATTCTATAAAACGGGTGGTATTGCGGTATATGCGGTTGGTAACGGTGTTGCATCTTTCCCATACGATAGTGTTGTTAGGTTCTTTTTCAAGCTGATATGTCGGGCAAAATTCGCATTTTTTATCCGAGTTTTCAAATAATTTATAACAATATTGTCCGACGCAATCTCCCTGTATGTTGAACAAATTTTTCAGGTAGTTATTTATAAACAGAATTTCGCCTGTTTCCGGAACGGTAACATAGATCATCGCGTTAATTCCATTTAATATTTTTGACATAATATTAAGTGATTTTTCCGACTCGTCCTTTTGGGTAATTACCGTCTTTATGTCGCGTAAATCGCGCAGATATACCGAAATACTATACTCGTTTTTATGTTTAACGCGCACAAGCGTAATTTCACAAGGGACAGGATCCCCGTTAAGCGTTTGATGCATCCATTCAAAACGATCATAGCCTTCGTTAAAAGCTTTTTCCAGAAGCTCGGCCATCTTGACTTTTGACAATTTTCCGTCGGGCTGATACTCCGGCGACAGCCTGTGAAAATTATCAATATATTCCCGTTTGTTTGTAAATCCGAACATTTTAACGACGCTTTCATTACAGTCAAAATCCGATAAATCTTTGTCGTGTATATTCGCGCCTAAGGGCATTGCGTCAAAAATAACCTGCAGGCGCAGTTCCGCAAGGTTTTTTTCCGCTATAATACGAACCAATATGGTAATAAGGATAACTATAAGTAATGTCCCAAGCACAATTGCGCATACCCTGATTAAAATAATGTGCATGGACATTTCGCTGCTTCTCCGCGAAATCATGCTTTTTACCGAGTTTATCTTTATACCGGTAAACAAAATGCCCATGACTTCGTTTGTGTCAGGCTGGAAAAGAGGGCGGTACAGGGTAAGATAATCGCTTCCTAAAATAACATCTTTTCCCGTATATTCTATACCTGAATGAATAGAATCGTATGCCGCGCTTTCTTCCCCAAGGAAAATATTTACCGCAGGCTTCCCGTTTTGATCGATAATACTGGATGTTATGCAGTGAAAATTGTTGTTTTCCCTGATATAAATAGCCACCTCTATTCCCATGTCGTGTGCCATGTTATCGACAAGAGTGCGGTGGTATTCGGGAGAAAAAACCCGTTCCTTTTCGTCTATAAAATCGCCTTTTTCATTGTGAATGATGCTGTGGTCGTTTTCCAGCAGGGATTCAAGGTATGTCATGTCGTCTTTTAACTTGTCTTTTTCTATAAACAGGGCGTTTTCCATGTTTACAGCATCCATGCTGTAAAGATGCATAATAAATACACTTATTAGGGAAAGAAGAATGAAAACAGCGGCGGCTCCGGTTATAATCGAACGGTTTATTCGCATTTTAAAAACGTTTTCCTTAATATAATTATATGAGGTAAATTAGGTATACTTCAAGTTGTTCTTAAGGAATTTACACGGCTTCCTGTAGGGCCTTATCCAGGTTTTTTTTAACGCAATCTATCAAAACATGTGTGGAAAACGGTTTTGTGATAAAATCCGCTACGCCCAGTTCATAACCGCGTTCTTCAATGGTTTTGTCCGTATAACCGGTAAGAAAGACGACGGGAATTCCTGAGTATAACGGGTTGGATTTTAGGCTTATTAACGCTTCAAATCCGCCTATTTCCGGCATTTCAATATCCAGAAGGATAAGATCAGGGGTAATTTTCTCCAAAAGGGTAAACATCTTTTTCGCGGACGGCATAGTTAAAACCCGATAGTGTTCTTCAAGGGTTTTTCTCGCCATAGACAGGTTAATGTCGCTGTCGTCCACCACAAAAACGGTTTTCATCATTTTCCAGATACTCTATTTTTTCAGGATTTTCTCGACCCTGTTAAGCAGATCTTCGCCGACAAAAGGCTTGTTGATGTAATCTACCGCCCCTATTTCCTTCGCGTGATTTATGTCTTTTGGGTCGGTTGAGGAAGTGAATAACGCTATCGGGGTATCATGCAGTTCGCTTATCGCCTTTATTCTGCTGTAAGTGTTCCATCCGTCCATGTCCGGCATTATAAGATCCAATAATATCAGTTGAGGAACAAGTCCTTGATAGAACAAGCCTAGCGCGTCTTTGCCCGACAGGGCGGTATGCACATCATAATTGCCCTTTAACACCATATCCACCATTTCAAGATGGATATTGTCGTCGTCCACAATAAGAATTTTCGCCTTTTCGTCCCCGGAAGTATCGTTGAATTTCTCCGTCTCAAGTTTTAAGGATTCAAAATTATGGTTGTTTTCCAAACTCATTTCATTTACATGGTTTACGGAGATTTTTATCTGATTAATTCCCGCCAATATCTCGTTCATGCCTTCTACGGCGTTTTGGCTTATTTCTATAAATTCGTCCGTTTCCTTGACCAAAGTTTCGCCGGATTCAGTCATTTCATCCGAGCCTTTTTTTACCGAGGCTGTTATGTCCCGCAGAAGGCTTATGGAATCCAGTATTTGCTTTCCGCCTGTTTCCTGTTCTTCCATGGCGTTGCGGATATTCAGTTCGTGCGTCGAAACAGTTTTTACGCTTGAGTCTATAGCGCCGAAACGCGCGAGTACTTCATTGGAAGATTTAGTTATGTTGTCTATGGAAGCCTTTATTTTTTTAAGCATTGTGGCGGTGGTTTTTGACTGCTGCCTCGACGACTCGGCGAGCTTGCGGATTTCATCGGCTACAACGGCAAACCCCCTTCCGGCTTCCCCCGCGTGCGCCGCTTCTATCGCGGCGTTCATCGAAAGCAAGTTTGTTTGGCTGGCGATCATGTTCATAACCGAGTTTATTTGCAGAAGCCCCTCGGAATCATGGGATATTTCCTGTATTTCCTGCACAACAGTTTGAAGCCCCGTTTTGCCGTTCTCCGACGCTTCCGTCAACTCGTTTACATTCTTCGCGTTTTCCAAAAGCGTCTGTGTTACCGAGTGAATGTTAGCTGTCATTTCCTCGATGGCGGAAGATGATCTGTTTACGCTTTCGGTCTGTTGTTCTATCATTTGTTTAAGCTGGTCTATTATGGTTTTGATGCTTCCTACGGCTTTTCCAGCCTCTAACGCCCCGTTTTCCTGTTTAACCATAAGGTTTTCCATGTTGTCAAGGTGAGAAGTAATCTCGTCTACCGCCGTGGAAGTTTCCGCCATATTAAGCGAAAGCTCAAAACTTGTATGGTTAAGACCGTTTATTTTATATTTTATAGTCCCTATTCCGCCGCCCAAATGCTCGCAAAAAACATTTACCATGCCGGCGATTGTGCCAAGCTCGTCCACGGAACAAATCGAGATTCGTTTTGTAAGGTCTTTTTGCTCGGAGGAAAGATTATCAAGCTGAGCTATTACGGAAGCGTAAGTCGCTCCCGTGTTCTTTTTTAGGGTAAGGGCAAGAAATAAAATACATAAGAAAAAAATGATAAGCGGGAATAAAATTGAGGCTACGGCGGTTCCTTTTAAAACGTCAAGGGAACCTCCCAGGCGGTGAATGCCGAGCATGGAAACCGAATATGTGAAAATAAGGGTTACAAGAACCGCCGCCATAGGTACTATCCACGCTTTGGCAGCCTGTCTTTTCTCGCGGCAGTCTTGAGGGTATTTTGTAAAATTATGGGCAAGCAGGGTGCGGGAAACAAGACCGTCGCCGGCTACATATACAAATGTGCCTACAAGCATGCCGAAGGAAAGGGAAGCCAGAAAAAGCGACCCTTTTATGGCGGGATCTAAGCCAAGATAATTTCCAAGGAAAATAAGACCCAGAAAAGCGGCGTGGGTAACCACATTAAGAGCGATTCTTTTAATCGGCACAGCTCCTAATTTTATCAGCCATTGTAAATACTGTTCCCCGTCCAATTTCTTAAAATAATTATGATCGAAGTTTTTAGCGCCGCGGCCCAGAATTAGATAATATAGGACAATAAAAACAACGGAGGGGATACCAAGTTTTAATCGAAGATGAGCAAAATCACTGCCGAAAAAGAGCAGGATCAGAAAATCAGCCGATATCATGGCGATCCCTGTCATAAGAATAAGGAACAGGAAACTATATTTTTGATTTTTCATATATCCCCTTTTTTTATACCTTATTTCACAATATACCAATAAATATATAATGTCAAAGGTAATTATTCATGGGGTTAAAGGAGCGGGGTATACCTTTTCCCGTTCTATTTCCTTATGATTTTTCTTACCCTGTTTATCAAATCGTCCTTATCATAAGGCTTTTTGATATAATCAACCACCCCCATTTCATGCGCGTGCTGTATGTCTTTTGGATCGCTTGAAGACGTGAAAAACGCTATCGGCGTATCGTGTAAATTACTTATCGCTTTTATTCTTTTGTAGGTGTTCCAACCGTCCATATCCGGCATTATCAGGTCCAAAAGTATTAAATTGGGAACCAGCCCCTGATAAAACAAGCCTAACGCGTCTTTCCCCGATATGGCGGTTGATATTTCATAATCATTTTGCAGTACAGTTTTTGCCATTTCAAGATGAATATTGTCGTCATCCACCATTAGGATTTTCTTTTTTTCGTTGCCGGTGGAATCCTTAAATTTTTCAGTTTCTTGTTTTAATGATTCAAAGTTCTGGTTGTTTTCCGTACTCATTTCGTTTACATGGGTTATCGAAACATTTATCTGGTTAATGCCTTTGAGTATCTCATTCATGCCTTCTACCGTTTCTTTACTGGTTTTTATGAATCCGTCTGTCTCCTGAACCAGAGTTTTTCCGGATTCCGCCATGTTGTCGGATCCTTTTTTAACCGAGGATGTTATGTCTCTAAGGCGGCCTATGGATTCAAGTATTTGCTTTCCACCCACTTCCTGTTCTTCCATCGCGTGCAGGATATTCTGCTCATGCAGCGAGACGGTTTTCACGCTGGAGTCTATCGCCCCGAAGCGCGATAACACTTCGTTGGAAGATTTGGTTATATTGTCTATGGACGCTTTAATTTTTTTAAGCATAGCCGCTGTGGTTTTTGACTGCTGTCCGGACGACTCGGCGAGTTTGCGAATTTCATCGGCTACTACGGCGAAACCTTTGCCCGACTCTCCGGCGTGCGCCGCCTCAATAGCGGCGTTCATGCTCAACAAATTGGTTTGGCTCGCGATGTTGTTCATTACCGAGTTTATTTCCAAAAGTCCTTCGGAATCATGGGCTATTTCCTGGATTTCCTGCGCGACTGTCTGTAGTCCTGTCTTGCCGTTTTCCGAGGCTTCCGTTAAAACACTTACGTTTTTGCTGTTTTCAACCAGCGTCCTGGTTACAGAGTTAATGTTAGCTGTCATTTCCTCAATGGCGGAAGATGATCTGTTTACGCTGTCAGTCTGTTCATCTATCATCTTGTTCAGGCTGTCAATATTTTCTTTTATATCTCCTACCGCCTTACCCGCTTCTGTCGCTCCGTTTTCCTGCTTGATCATAAGGTTTTTCATACTGTCAAGGTTCGATGTAATCTGCTGAACCGCCGTAGAGGTTTTGCCCATATTGGCGGAAAGCTCGAAACTGGTATGGTTAAGCCCGTTGATTTTGTATTTTATTGTCCACACAAGGTTTCTGATTTTTTCCATGGTGTTGTTAAAATAGCTTGAAAGCTCTCCGATTTCATCTTCAGATTTTACAGCTATTCGCTTTGTCAAATCGCCTTCGCCTTCGGATATATCTTTTAGAGTATGGGTTACATTAACGATTGGCTTGCTTATGGACCCGGACAGGAATGTGGCGGCTAAAACCAAAAACAGCAATACTAAGACGCTTATTAATATTGCTATATTAAGCATTTTATAAACCGGAGACATTATCGTTTTTTCCATTATAGCTATCGCGTAACTCCAGGGAGTTGTCGTTTCCCCGATGGTAATGGGAATGATAAACATTTGCATGTTCGTCTTTAACGCCGCTATGTAATTGGAAAAAGTAAAAGGTTTGCCGTTTTTAACGGCGTCTATAAAATCATTCATAACATGACCGGCCATGTCCGCTTCGGTTTCTTTCATGTTTTTTCCAAAACGGCTGGGATCGAAGTGAGCGGCAACCGTGCCGTCGTTGCTGAATACGGCGGTTACGGAATCTTTAAATGGCTTGTGGTTTTGAGATAATTCTTGAATTTGATTAAGGGGAAGATCAATGCCAACAACTCCAATGACCTTTTTCTTTGTGTCGTGTATGGGACTGCAAATTGATGTCATTAATTCCGTTTTCCCGCCTACGTCATAATTATAGGGGTTCATAATTGTCGGAACGCCCGAATTTTTCGGTAAAAGATACGCGGGGTCTTCAAAATCTTCCAGAGTAACCAGTTTGACTTTTCCGTTTTCCCGGTAATAATAGGGAGAGAAACGTCCGCTGCGCCCGGTTCCTTTTGTTCCTATGTATGGCTTGTCATTGCCTTCCAAAATATCCGGTTCCCATACGCACCATACAGCGATAATTCCCGTGTCTTTTTCCGCAAGCCCTTCAAGTATAACATTAAACACATTACGGCGGTTGGCGGTTACTATTTCTTCATACTGTTCCATTATGTCAGCTATAGTATCGAGCCTTACCAGATATGACTCAAGAAAGTTACTGACATCGGCGGCGGAATCATGGGCCATGCTGAGAGCGTATTGTTCCGAGAGTTCGGTGATACTGGTTTTGGATCGGATAAGCAGGGTAACACTGATAGAAGCGATCGCGAATAAACCGAGAGCGACCATAATTGACGTAAGTTTAAAATTAATTTTCATTTTTTACTCCATTTTTATCTAAAAATACCTTGTAGACCATTAAATAAAGTTGAAGAGTATCAGTAATAAGGATAAGGTAGTTTTTAAAATAAGGCAAGAAAAATCGTAAATTTTATTTTTTAAAGACAATTTGCCGTCTTGTACACATTCCATTTTTACTATATAATTAATTTTGTCATAAAACTTGAAATTATAAGGAGTAAATCATGAGTAGATGTTATTATATCGCGGGAAATTGGAAAATGCACAAAACAAGGGCGCAGGCGGCGGACTTGGCGCAGGCTCTTGTAACGGCGCTTAAGGACGGCAAGCACGAGTACCTTATCGCTCCTTCCTTTACATGCATTGAGACCGTATCCGCCATTGTAGAGGGTACAAACATTCGTCTCGGCGCTCAGAACTGCGCTCCCGAAGAAGAAGGCGCCCATACCGGGGAAGTTTCGGTATTACAGCTTAAAGACCTTGGAGTTCAGACGATCATCTTGGGCCACAGCGAAAGGCGGCACAATTACAAGGAAGACGACGCTCTTATCAATAAGAAGGTTAAACTTGCTCTTAAACACGGGTTCGAGGTAATCCTGTGCATAGGAGAGCTTTTAGAAGAACGCGAGGCCGGCAAGGTTGAGGAAGTCTGCGAAAGACAGACCGTAAAAGGCCTTGAAGGGGTCAGCGCAGGTGATTTATCGAACATTGTTATCGCATACGAGCCTGTATGGGCAATCGGGACGGGAAAGACCGCCACCCCGCAGGACGCCGAGGCGGTTCACGCCTTTGTCCGCAAGGTGATTGGAAAGCTCTACGGCGAAGACGCGGCGAAAAAAATCATTATCCAGTACGGCGGCTCGGTAAAGCCGGATAACGCCGCCCAGCTTATGGCGATGGAAAATATTGACGGCGCGCTTGTAGGCGGCGCTTCATTAAAGACGGATACATTTGTACCCATAGCCAAATTTTCATAATTTTCAAAGGCATACGGCGATAGGGCAGTCATGGGTGTTTTCTGTTTATTGTGGATTCCCTTTTTCTTTCTGCTCAGGAGAACATTCACGGGCGGCGGAGGCGGCGGAGTATGGGCGCTTTTATTGGGAAGCATTACCGCTATACTCCAGTTTTTTATGGGTTATACGGTAAGCCCCGGAGGTTTCGGGTTTTCGCGCTGGCTTTTCGGATTTGTTGAAATAGTAAGTTTGCCCGTTCTAGTTCCTTTGGTATTATACGCTATATTATACGTTATTCGCGGCTTTTCAGGCTCCGCCGATTTCGCCGATTTCGCCCTTCTGTGGCTGATACCCGTCGCCGCGTTACGCGCTATAGGGTGGGCTCCCACCAACAATGTCATTTTACTTGTGTCAGTCCCCCTATTGTGGACGGCCCTTGCCGTAGGAATCCCGTTTTTTATTAACTTAACCGCAAACAATTTCCGTTGGTACACGCTAATAATTTCTATCCTGTGCATATTAATCCTGCCCTTATCGGCCGCCACTTCTTATTGGGCGTTCTTCTCTCAGCAAACAGCGCTTGGATTTTTGTTGTTGCTTGTGACGCATATCCCGCTTGGGTTGTCGTTTGTGTTTGAGAGATAGATGTATGCCTGAAGATTTTTCTTAGGAAAGGCAGGGCAGCCTGTTTATAAAATAAGTTCGCTATATATAAAAGCCGACTTACGCAAACCCCTCCCGGTGATTGGTGGCGTGGCTTTTTTCTAGCACGTTTTGACGTGGCATTATACGATTCACGCCAATATCACCGGAAGTGCTTCGCGTAAGCTCGGCTATTACCTATTAACGGATTTATTAGTTGTTATTGATAAACAGCCCGCCCTGCCTTTCCTAACAAGTATTTTTGGGGCATACATCTCTAGAGCGCATGGGGGAACACACCTCAAGCAACCAAAGTTTGTAGAACCTCAACCTAGCCCGCAGGGCGAAGGCTACCTTCTTTTTTTAAAATAAATTTCATTTTAATATCAAAATAAAGATGTATAAGAACATTTTGTTTGTATATATCACATTATGTGCAATAAATTTTGCATAATTACTTGACTTAATTATACCTAGTGGTGTAAAAAAATAAGAGTCAAACGAACTTTAAACGTAAGAGGAAAGGTATATGGGAAATAACCAGGAAATTAGACAGAGAATGGAAACTTATAGAAGTATTCTTCTTGTATTAAATTGGATTGGTGCAGTTGTTCTAATTATTGTGGGTATTGTATTGGTTAATTCCCGGTACACACAAGGCATTGGAATTGGTGTAATCATCGGTTCAGTTGTTTTTGGAATGATAGGGCATTTTTTGATCAATGTCGCTTTAGCAATTCCTTTTATTCTCTTTAACAATGGAGATATTCTAGAATCTATGAAAGGTAATGCAAAAGGTAATTTGTCAGAAATTTCTAATGAAGAACCTACTGATAAACAAAAAGAATTTATTGTAAAAAATGATTTGGTAACAAAAACAAATCTATATAAAGATCAAAATTTAAGTTCAACAATAATTTAGACTTTATTAGAAGGAGAGAAAGTTTCATTGATAGAGAAAGGCGGTAAAATACCATTTACAAATGATCAATGGGTTAAAATAATGTGCAAAAATGGAACAACAGGTTGGTGTTACTTAAGTAATTTAGAGAAATTATTATGAGAAAATAGTAAAATATAAAACAAAAATTAATGCGCTTAATAGGTCTGTATGCGCTTCGCCGCTTTCGCGGTGACGCAAATAGTGCCTGGCATCACTTTTTCATAGTGTTATTAATAAACAGATATACGCTACATATGGGGTAAGTCCCCGCGAGCAACCAAGCCCCCCACTGCTCAAGAGATGTATGCCCAAAAAATTCTTGTTAGGAAAGGCAGGGCAGGCTGTTTATCAATAAAAACGAATAAATCCGTTATTAGGTAAAAAGCCTGAGCTTACGCGAAGCTCTTCCGGTGATATTGCCGTGAATCGTATAATGCCACGCCAAAGCGTGCCAGGACAAAGCCACGGCACCAAATCACCGGGAGGGGTTTGCGTAAGCTCGGCTTTTATTTATTAGCGAACTTATTCTATAAACAGCCTGCCCTGCCTTTCCTAAGAAAAATCCTCAGGCATACATCTTTTATCATACCTGGAAAGTCCATAACGTCAGTCACCGAAAAATCACGTCCTGCGCCCTGAAAACAAGAGTGAATTATGATATAATTTCCAAGGAGGCATTTTATGAAAACAAAACTTTTTTCGGTATTCGCGTTAATAATGTCCGTTCATTTTTTAGCGGGCTGTAATCCAAATAACGCGCAATATAACCGAAGTACCATATCTGTTTTCGGGACAGGCGTTGTTTTGGCTCAGCCTGATATGATACAAATGAGCATAACTTTAAGTAAAACCGCTCCTACAACCAAAATCGCCCAGGAAGAAGTAAGCAAGATGACAAGGCAGGCGTTGGCGATATTTAAAGAGGCCAATATCGAAGATAAAAACATAAGCACCGCTTCTTTAACATTCAATACTGAGTATGATTACTCCGGCGGCAGGCGTGTTTTAATCGGGCAGAGAGCCGAACAAAGAATTACTTTTTCCATCGATGATATTAATAGCGATAGTGATAAAGCCTCGGTAATAATAGATCAGCTAATTAAAATTAACGGAATAGAATTAAATCAACTGAATTTCAGCGTAAAAAACAATACCGAATATTATATAAAGTCCCGTGAACTTGCTTTCCAAAAGGCCGTCGAAAAGGCCAATCAATACGCCAAATTGTCAAACCTTAAAATGATTAAAGTATTAAGCATATCGGAAGAAGGAACTCAGCAAATTTCACCGTCACACAGGTCTCAAAACGCGTTTGTAGAGTCGGACTCTTTTGCCGATAAATCAACCGTATTGCCGATGGGTGAATTGGAAGTAACAACCAAAATACTGGTAGTGTTTTTGTTAAAATAAAATTTAAAAAAAGAGTTATGGATAATTTATAAATATCACCCATAACTCTTTATTATTAAAAATTAAACCTTAAACTTTGATACCGCTACGACGAGGTTGTCAATAATTTCCTTGTTTTGTCCGCTGATGCTGTTTACTTCGCTAATGGCTGAATTGATCTGTTCCGCGCTTGCGGCCATTTCCGCCATTCCTCCGGTAATTCTCACGGTGGCTTTTTCAAGGTTTTTGCCTTCGCTGATAATTTCTTTTGCGCCTTCAAGCATTTCCTGGGAACTGTCCTTTACCTGCTGTGTAATCTCGTTAAGCTGGCCGATCGCGTCAAGAATTTGCTTGCTCCCTTCGCCTTGTTCTTCCATGGCTCCGCGAATATTGCCTTCCTGATCGGACACCGTATGGATTCCGCCTTCAATGGCCTCAAATGATTCCAGCGCGCTTCCTGTGGAATGTGAAATTTTATCTATGGAACCTTTAATTTTTTTTAGCACCGTAACGATTGTTTTTGACTGTTCGCTTGAGCTTTCCGCCAGTTTGCGGATTTCTCCGGCTACAACGGCGAAACCCTTGCCCGCTTCTCCGGCGTGGGCGGCTTCTACGGCGGCGTTCATGGAAAGCAAATTGGTCTGGCTCGCGATGTTTTCCATTACCGAGTTGATCTGCAGTAACCCTTCCGATTCTTTGAAAATTTCCTGAACGTCTGAAACTACGGTCTGCAACCCTCCGCGGCCTACGCCGGAAGCCTCCGTCAGCTCGTTCACCTTGTCCGTGTTCTTAAAAAGAGTTTGAGTAACAGAGTTGATATTGGAAATCATCTCCTCAACGGCGGAAGACGACTGGGAAACGCTTTCCGTTTGATGAACAACATGATCGTTAAGTTTTTTAATATTGCCGCTTATCTGCTCCATTGTCGCGTTTGTCTCCGTTACAGAAGCGGATTGATTGACCGCCAGAGTTTGAATGTTCTGAATGTTGCCTGTAATTTTCTTTACCGCCTCCGCTGTCTTTTCCGAACTGCCGGCTAGCGTGTCGCCTATGCCGGATAAATGATCAGATTCCTGCTGAATGGTGGTAATTAGGTCTTTGATATTATCAAGCATTGAGTTAAAGCCGTCAGCCAATTCGCCTATCTCATCGTTAGATTTAATGTTTATTCGCATGGTTAAATCTCCGCTGCCTGTATGTTTAACTATTTTTGTTATACCGGTTAAAGGTTTTGTTATGGATCGCCCGGCAATAATCGCGACAATAACGCCTAACGCCGCGCAAATTAATCCTATCATCAGCATAATATTTCGGATGTAAATTACGGGGGCAAGCACTTCGCTTTCATCAACATTCTGGACAAATATCCAATCGTATCCGGGAAGCGGCGTAAAAGCGCAGACCATCTCTTTTCCGTTATTAACATATTGGACACTGCCTGACTTTTCTTTTATAACTTTCGCTATTATGTCCGCCAGTGGTTTTTGGGAAGGATCTTTTTGCGCTTCTTTAATTGGGTTAAATTGATTATTTACAAGTTCCTTGTCGGGGTGGGCTATGATTGTTCCTTCGCTGTTAACCAAAAAACCGTACTCTGTTTTGTAGTTGGCCTGTATATCGTTTACAAGGCCCGTGAGGAATGTAGGACCGTCTTTACGCGCGACCACTACGCCTAATACGGGGGCGTTCTTGCTTTCGTCCTTGAAAATTGGGGCGGCAAGCATTACTACAGGTTTATTTGTAGCGCGGCTTATCAGCACGTCCGAAACCGAAGTTTTTCCGGTAAAAGCCTGTTTAACATAAGCCCTGTCGCCGAGGTTGGCGGTAGCGTCGTCGCGCACATAATAGGTTGTTCCGTCCGGCATTACAAGCCCTATATCAAGGCTTTCAATACGGTCAACATCGGGGGCAAAGTTTGCCTTGACAACCCCTTCCCAGTTCATAGTCCTGGTTCTGGCGCGATTGGCTATTTCCCACAGCTGATTAAGAAGGGTATCCAATCTGGCATGAAGCAGCTCGGCGTTTATCCTGCTGTTTCCGATCATTCCGTTAATAACCGACGCTTCCATGTTTTTTGTTACAAGCAGGTTTACGGAAATGATGATTGCGGCGGACGTTATCAAAACTACCGCCGTGATTAATAATGGCACTCTAATGCTTAATTTCATAATTTCCTCCTTTTTAGGGCAAAAACGGCATTTTTGCGGCATTTTTCAATGAATTTTCTACACGATTCCTTTATATAGAATATAAATAAAAAATAACTAATCGGCAATGAAAATATATGCGTTAGGTGAAGATTAACATAAAATATAATAATAGGTAAAACATAGTTGGGAGACGTGAATATATAAACAATCAATACAAGAAAAAATAACCGGACAGAAAAACGTGCTTCCCCTTATTATAAAAACAATGACGTACAAATACAGAAGATGGCTTGCGGAGTTGAGATTAAAAAAACGATAACGCTGGAACAGTGCAGGATATTCGGATAGGCTCGCAAATTGATAAACTCCGTAAATTATTATTGTTTATTTTCTTAGTAAACTTTTCACTCTGCTTAAAAGGTCGTCTTTGTCAAACGGTTTTTTGATATAATCTACAGCGCCCATATCCTTCGCCTGTTTTATATCTTTAGGATCGCTTGAAGCCGTGAATATAGCTATCGGAGTATCGTGTATATCTCCCAACGCTTTTATTCTGTCATAAGTATTCCATCCGTCCATTTCGGGCATTATCAAATCCAGTAAAATTAACTCGGGAACAAGTCCCTGATAGAGAAGGCCAAGCGCTTCTTTGCCGGATACGGCGGTTAATACCTCATACTCGTTATCCAGTACCGTTCTTACCATATCAAGGTGAATATTGTCGTCGTCCACAATGAGGATTTTATTTTTCTCGTTGCCGGAAGAATCGTTGAATTTTTCGGTTTCAATTTTTAACGACTCAAAGTTTTTGTTGTTTTCAAGGCTCATTTCGTTTACATGGTTTACCGAAACGTTTATTTGGTTCACGCCTTTCAATATCTCATTCAAGCCTTCCGCTGTTTCTTTGCCTGTTTGAATAAATCCTTCCGTTTCCTTAACCAGAGTTTTCCCCGACTCCGCCATATTATCAGACCCGTTTTTAACCGAAGATGTTATATCCCTAAGGCGGCTTATGGAATCCAGTATTTGTTTACCGCCTGTTTCCTGCTCTTCCATAGCGCTTAGAATATTCAACTCATGCTGAGAAACGGTTTTTACGCTTGAGTCAATAGCTTCAAAACGCGCGAGCACTTCATCGGACGATTTAGTGATGTTATCTATCGATGATTTAATTTTTTTTAGCATCGCCGCAGTGGTTTTTGATTGCTGACTCGACGATTCGGCAAGTTTTCGGATTTCATCGGCAACAACTGCAAAGCCCCTTCCTGCGTCTCCGGCATGCGCCGCTTCAATCGCGGCGTTCATTGAAAGCAGATTTGTCTGGCTGGCGATATTATCCATTACAGAGTTTATTTCCAAAAGCCCCTCGGAATCATGGGCTATTTCCTGTATCTCCTGCGCTACCAGCTGGACTTCCGTTCTGCCGTTCTCCGACGCTTCAATTAAAGCGTTAACGTTTCTTTTATTTTCGGCTAATGTCCTAGTTACTGAATTTATATTGGCTGTCATTTCCTCAATGGCGGATGACGATTTGTTTACGCTTTCGATTTGTTCCTCTATTATTTTGTTTAAGCTGTCAATGTTTTGTTTGATTTCTCCTACAGCTTTGCCGGCTTCGGACGCTCCCGCTTCCTGCTTACCCATAAGGTTTTTCATGTTATCAAGATTTGACGAAATTTTCTGAACCGCCGTAGAGGTTTTACCCATATTGACTGACAGCTCAAAACTGGTATGGTTAAGTCCGTTGATTTTGTATTTTATTGAGTTTGTAAGGTTTTTGATTTTTCCTGTTGTAAAATTAAAATCGCGGGCAAGATCGCCTATCTCGTCATTACCGGTAATTTCCAATTGCTTGGTCAAGTTTAATGTTTGAGAACCGCCTGTACCTACAATATCCTTAAGGAAGATCGCCACTTTTTCAATGGGCTTCATAGAGAAAACGATTATGGAGAAAACAATTGAGGATGTTATAAGCACCATGACTATGGCGAAAAAGAAGGTAAATATCCTCATTTGGTACACTCCCGCCAATACGGTTTTCTCGGGTACTTCTACAACAATCGACCAATAGGTTTTTATGGTTCCGACGTGAATGGGATAAGTTACAACTATATTGTCGTTATACGAAACCTGATGATATTTTCCGTTGATTAAAGAATCTTCCAATTCTTTAATACCTTCAGGCCCCAGAAGGTCAAATGAAATATCGTGGAAATTCGAGCCTATCTTGCTCTTGTCGTTGTCGGCGGCTACAATACCGTCGGTGCTGACAAGCTGAGCTTTGCCTGTGCCGTATGGTGAAAGGGCTTCAATGTGTTCCTGCATGGGCCTTAGGTCAACCCCAACGCCGACAAAACCGTAAAGCTCTTTGGTATTGTTATCAATAATCGGGGCGGTCATAAAGATAACCCAGGTATCATTTCCCCGGTTAACAAAAGGGATGGGGAAAGGAAGCATCCATTGCCACGCCTCATTGTTCTTTATTGACTCCTGACACCGGCCGTATTCGGGTTTATTCCATTCAGCAAAGTCATACCGGGTGATGATTTCCTGTTCTTTTGTGCTGTGTTCCCTTGTGTATAAAGTGCTGTAAACCGGAGGGCCGTTATCAATGAGCCCCGGCTTCCAAACCGAGTATATTCCTATTAAGTCGGGATTTGATTTTACGGCGCTAAGGAGCATATTGTCGAAATAATTCCGTCTGATTTTCATGTCTATTTGCTCAAAAGAGCTGTATATTTTTGAGATTGTGTCAATAATATCCATAAAGCCTTCAAATTCCTGCTGCATATTGACGGATTCGGCGTAGGAAATATTATTGGTGTTTTCAAAAGCAACAGCCGTTTGCAAAAGCTTGGCTTGCCTTAGCAGAATTACGGACACTAAAGCGATAATTCCTACAGTTAATAAACCGAATATTAAAGTGAGACGAAAACGTAATTTCATACTTACCTCAAATAAAACAACAGCATTGATAAAAACCTTATATAAAAGATAGTAAAAATTTATTATTAGACAAGAAAAATCGCCCGTACAAAAAAATCAAAATTTATTTCTTTTTCCTATTGACAAACCTCCTTTTTTTCTTCATAATTCCTATTAAACACATAGGTATTATGTGTATACTATAAATAGGTGAGATAAAAACAGGCTTTTAGGTAAAAAAGCGCTGTTTCGCAAGGAGTAATTGAATGGCAAAAAAAATAAAACAAATCGCCATATACGGAAAAGGCGGGATAGGAAAGTCTACGACCACAAGCAATCTGTCGGCGGCTCTTTCAAAAGCGGGGTTCAAGGTTATGCAGTTCGGGTGCGATCCGAAATCCGACAGCACCAACACTCTTCGCGGAGGCGAGTATATACCCACCGTGCTTGATACGCTCAGGGAAAAAGGAGCCGTAAACGCGCATGATGTTATTCACCGAGGCTTTAACGGAATCTACTGTGTCGAGGCGGGAGGGCCCGCTCCTGGAGTCGGCTGTGCCGGGCGCGGCATTATTACCGCCGTTGAACTATTTAAACAGCAGAAGATTTTTGACGAACTTGATCTTGATTTTGTTATTTACGACGTTTTAGGCGACGTAGTCTGCGGCGGTTTTGCCGTACCTATCCGCGAAGGCATAGCCCGGCATGTTTTTACCGTATCAAGCGGCGATTTTATGTCGATTTACGCAAGTAACAACCTGTTTAAAGGTATAAAAAAATACTCTAACGCCGGCGGCGCCCTTTTAGGCGGCGTTATAGCCAATTCGATTTCTCAAGGCTACTCGCGCGATATAATAGACGATTTTACCGCCAGAACGCAAACGCAGATCATTCAATACGTTCCCCGTTCAATTACGGTTACCCAGTCCGAACTGAAAGGCAAGACGACAATTGAAGCCGCGCCTGACAGCGAGCAGGCAAAAGTGTATACTCAATTAGCGCAGCGCATCGCCGCCCATGAGGAAAGTAAGGCGCCTTCTCCCTTGGAACTGGACGAACTTCGCAGCTGGGCGGCCGGCTGGAGCGACAAACTTTTGGAACTGGAATCGGGCATTGTCGTAGGCGGAGCGTCGTCAGGTATATAAAGGAAAATAAAGATGGCAATTATTGCACGTAACTTACCAAAGAAAGAAAAAAACAACCACCCTTGTTTCGACAAAACCGCTCACGGTCAGTATGGGCGTATTCATCTGCCTGTAAGCGCGAAATGCAATATCAAGTGCCGTTTTTGCGAGCGAAGTATCAACATGGAAGAAAACTGCCCCGGAGTCGCGGCGCAGATTCTTACTCCCGAACAGGCGGTAGAAACCCTTACAGCAGCATTGAAGCTCTGCCCCGAATTGACTGTAGCCGGCATTGCCGGCCCCGGAGACTCTCTTGCCGACGACAGCGCGGTTGAAACCTTCCGCCTTATCGACAAAAAATTTCCGCAGTTGTCAAAGTGTATTTCAACTAACGGGCTTGGTTTGCCGGACAAGGTGAAGGAATTGTCCGCTCTAGGTTTAAAACACGTTACAGTTACCGTTAACGCCGTAGATCCAAAGACAGGCGAAAAAATTATTTCTCATATTATTTACAAAGGCGAAACCTTAACTGGAGAAAAAGCGGCCCAAATACTGCTTTCCCGCCAGCTTGAGGGGATAAAGGCGGCGCATGAATTGGGGCTTGAAATCAAAGTAAACACCGTTTTGGTTCCCGGCGTTAACTCTGACCGCATCGGTGAAATCGCCAAGACAATTTCCGGCCTTGGCGTTAAGTACCACAATATCATGCCGCTTATTCCCCGCGGAGAATTCGCGGGCGTCCCCGTCCCCGGCTGCGACATGCTTGAGGCGGCAAGAAGGGAAGCGGAAGCCATTTTACCTGTTTTCCGCAACTGCGCCCACTGCCGCGCCGATGCCTGCGGAATCCCCGGAATTAGCGATTTTTCACGCAAATTATACGAAAATAAAGGCGAATTTCGCTGTAATAACGTCTGCGGATAAATAAAAAAAAATTTTGCAATTTTTTTTAAAAAGGCTTGACAAAGTTTATTTTTTATACATATAATACCTATATAAATACTATGATATATAGGTTTACTATGTTTTAAGGAGGCTGAAGTGAATATCTATTCCAAACTTACCGATTTGATTGGGAATACCCCTTTGCTGGAATTATCCAATTACAACCGTTTTGTTAATTTAAGCGGGCGCTTAATCGCAAAGCTTGAGTACTTTAACCCGCTTGGAAGCGTTAAGGATCGTATCGCCTTTTCAATGATAGAGTCCGCGGAAAAGAGCGGCAAAATAACAAAGGACACGGTGCTTATCGAACCGACAAGCGGCAATACAGGCATCGGGCTTGCTTTTGTCGCAGCCTCAAAAGGATACAAGCTGATTTTAACAATGCCCGAAACAATGAGCGTAGAGCGGCGCAATTTGTTAAAGGCGCTCGGAGCGGAAATTGTGCTGACTCCGGGCAAAGACGGAATGAAGGGCGCGATAAGAAAAGCCGAAGAACTTTTAACCCAATTTGAAAACGCGTTTATTCCTCAGCAGTTTGAAAATCCCGCGAACCCCGAGATACACAAAAAAACCACAGCCGAAGAAATATGGCGCGATACGGACGGACAAATCGCCGCTTTTGTTTCCGGCGTCGGAACGGGCGGAACAATAACGGGGGTAGGGGAGTTTTTAAAAAGTAAAAACAAGGACATAAAAATAATCGCCGTTGAACCTTATGATTCGGCGGTGCTGTCGGGCAATCCTCCGGCTCCTCATAAGATACAGGGAATAGGCGCGGGCTTTGTTCCCACTGTTTTAAATACGGGAATTATCGACGAGATATACAAGGTAAGAAACGAGGAAGCGTTTGAAACGTCGCAGAACCTCGCGAGGAAAGAAGGCCTGCTTGTAGGCATTTCGTCCGGGGCGGCGGCGTTTGCGGGTACGCAAATTGCAAAGCGCCCCGAATACAAAGGTAAAATCGTCGTAACTGTTCTGCCTGATACGGGAGAAAGATACCTTTCCACCGCGTTATACGACAGTCTTGAACGCAAATAATGGAGGAATAAGGTGAATACATTTATTGACAGACCGCGTTACGCCTGCTCTTTGGGTGGGGCGCTTGCGACATTAAGGGCGATACCAAGGGCGATTCCCGTTATCCACGCTTCGGCCGGCTGCGGACAGAATCTGTATCAGGCGTATCATTCAGGCGGCGCGTATCTTGGCGGCGGTTACTGCGGAGGCAACGCGCTTCCCAGCAGTAACGTAATCGAGCGCGACGTAGTGTTCGGCGGAGAAGACAGGTTACGCGAACAGATAAAAACCACGATTGAAATTATGGACGGCGATTTATACGTCGTTCTTTCGGGCTGTATGGTGGAAATGATAGGCGACGATCTTGACGCGGTTGTCTCCGAATTCGCCGGCGAAGAAAAACCCGTTATTGCGGTGCATACGCCGAGTTTCAGGGGGAATGCGTATTTGGGATACGATCTTGTGTTAAGCGGCATCGTGAAAAGGTACATATCCAAACAAAAAGATAAAAAAACGAACAAGGTTAACGTATTCGGCATTGTTCCGGCTTTAGACCCGTTTTGGGAAGGCGACTTAAAAGAAATTAAGCGCCTGCTTACCCGTCTTGGTCTTGAGGTTAACACCTTCTTCGGCGAAGGCGAAACTTTGGAAAACATAAAAGACTCAGGCGGCGCTTCGCTTAACATTGTGCTTTCAAGCGTGTTCGGCGTACAGACCGCCCAACTCTTTGAGGAACTGCATGATATTCCGTATATAACGACAGACTTGCCAATCGGCGCGCACGCCACGGAAGATTTTTTGAAAAAAGTCGCCGCCAAACTTAACATTATCTCCAATGTTACTGACGAAGTGATAAAAAGCGAAAAGAAGTTATTTTACAGTTATATTGAGAGGCTGGCGGATATATACAACGATATTGACCTTCAAAGGTACGCGGTGGTTGTAGGCGACAGCAATTACGCGCCCGCTATCACTAGGTATTTGTCCGACGAGCTTGGATGGCTGCCTGAGGTAACGATTATTACGGACATGCTTGAGGACAACCAAAAGGAAAAGATCGTATCGGATCTTGACGGTTTAAAATCAGGATTAAAGGCAAATGTTAAATTCGATTTAAACACGTCGGCGGTAAAGAACTCTATCTCGGAAATTTGGCCTCGTAACCGTAACGAAAGGTATTACGACTCAATGGCTCCGGCGTTTATTATCGGAAGCGTATATGAAAGGGAGTTGGCGTCTCAATTTAATTTGCCGCTTTTAACGGCGACATACCCTTTAACAAACAGGGTAGTGCTTAACGCCGCTTACGCCGGAATTAACGGCGGGTTAAGGCTTACGGAAGATATTTTAAGCATACTGGTTGCGGGAAGATAGGAGGTTTTAATTATGAATTACTTAAACGCAAAATCGGCTCCGGCAAGGGAAGACAGGCACAAAACAAACATCGCTTTCGGCGGAACGGCGGCAAAGATGAAAGGCTGCCTTCAAAAAGACTGTTTCGGAAAAGAAGGATGCCTTAACCTTTCAAGAAGGACATTTACTCAGACGCACGGCTGCCAGTTTACGTTAAGCCTCGGAATGTTAAATTCAATCCGCAAAGCGGTTGTCATCATGCACGCGCCTATCGGTTGCGGTATCTGTGCCATAGGAAACGTGGGCGTAAATAAAACGTTCAAACAAATGCGCGACCCGAACGCCGAGGGCGTCATCTGGCTCAGTACAAACCTCGACGAATCCGACGTAATAGGCGGCGGAGAAAGAAAATTGCGCGAAGCCGTCATATATGCGGACAGGGAATTAAGACCCGAAACGATAATCGTCGCGAACGGATGCGTTCCGGCCCTTATCGGCGACGACGTGGACAGTATTCTTGCGGATTTGCAGGAACAAACGGCGGCTATTATAGTGCCTATCCACTGCGAAGGGTTTAAAACAAAAGTCATGGCGACCGCCTACGACGCCGTGTATCACGGGATTTTAAAACATTATATACGCCCGCCTGATCGCGAAAAATATCTTGTGGAACGCGATCTGGAAGAAATGGAGCGTAAATACAGGATCAGCAGGAGCGTAAATATCCTGAACGTAGGCTCGATGAGCAGGGCGGATGAACTGGAACTTCAAAGGATACTGACAGGCATAGGATTGAACGTCCGCTTTATTCCCTGCTACGCCGAGCCCGAGGATTTTCCGTATTCTCTTGAAACTTCGCTTAACGTAAGCATCTGCGGCACTCATGACGATTATTTTGTGGAGCATATAAAAGAGAAGTACAATATTCCGTTCATTATCGATACAATCCCTATTGGCAGAAAAAACACCGACAGGTGGGTTTTGCGCATCGCCAAGCATTTTAACCTGGAAAAAGAAGCGCAAAGGTATATCGATAACGAAAATAAAGTTCTTGACTCAAGCCTAGAAAAATACCGCAAAATTTTACAGGGGAAAAAAGTTTTCCTGGCGGGCGGAGAAGTGCGTATATTCGCTACGGCGGAAATTGTTCAGGACTTGGGAATGAAAGTGCTCGGATTAAAGATGCATCATTTTGATCAGTTTGTAGAACCGATAATCGACGCCCTTGATAATATTGACGACACGGTTGTAGGAGTGGCGACAAACCAGCCCTTTGAACAGTCGAACCTGATAAAGCGCTTAAAACCAGACGTGTTAATTACCCATGTCGGCGGCAACAATATAGCGTCAAAGCATGGACTGCCTTTATTCCCGTTATTCGGACAATCGTATAATTACATGGGATATACGGGCGTATTCGAGGTGGCAAGGCGTCTTTCCCGCGTTTTAAGGAATACCCAATTCAATAAAAACCTTGCGGAAAACACATCCTTGCCGTTCAAACAGGAATGGTACGCGAAAGATCCTTTCACGTACATAAAGGAGTAGTTAAATTATGAATGATACTGTAAAAAGTTTTGAAAAAGAAAGTATCGAAATTAAAAAGGCCGAAGAATCTTATATATCGTTTAACAGCCGGACCCTTATTCCGTTGGTCTCGTTGGGCGCGGTTTTGCTCTTACACCGGTTGTTACCCATCAGTAAGGCGTACAGGCCCAAAGCGCTTCCCTGGTTTTCATACTTTCTTTTTATTTTAATCGGTGTTTTCGCGGTTCTTTCGATAATAAGTATATTTAACGCCAGGTTACGCGAAAAGCTGGCGTTCAAAGCCCCGTTTTTAAGCGTAGGTTTCTTTCTTTTGGGACTGTACAACCTGATTACGTTGAAATGGAACCTGATTCCAAGCCTTTACTTCCCCGCGCCCGAGCGGATCATCGGCGTTTTTATAAAAGACTGGCTTTTTATACTGCAATGCCTTGTCTATTCGCTCAGGCTTTTGCTCGGCGGCTTTTTTCTTGGGGCCATTGTCGGGATAATCACGGGAACACTCATAGGATGGAGCCAGCGCTGGAACTACTGGATAATGCCCTTTATCCGTATAGTAGGGCCTATCCCCGCGACGGCGTGGATACCCATAGCCCTTGTTATCTTCTTAAAGCCCACCGATGCGAGTCTTTTTCTCATCGCTTTAGGCGTATGGTTTCCCACAACAATTCTGACAAGCTCAGGGATCATCAACGTGCAGAAAAGTTACTTTGAGGTCTCCAGTACCCTGGGGGCAAGCACCCTGCGGAACATTCTTTCCATAGCGCTGCCCGCCGCCTCTCCCAACATATTCGCGGGGCTTTTCAACGGAACATCGGCTTGTTTCCTTACCCTTATGGCGGCGGAGATGATCGGGTGCAAATTCGGAATCGGCTGGTACATCAACTGGCAGAGGGAAACTTTGGCGTACCCCAACGTGTACGCGGCGTTAATTGTCATAGCGATAACATTCTCGTTTCTTATAACATTGCAATTTAAAATACGAAACAGGGTGCTTGCGTGGCAAAAAGGAACCATAAGGTGGTAAACAATGGAAATGTGGAATAGCGGCAATATCGCGATACAGGGGGTGCGCAAGGTTTTTCCCCAGCCGGACGGAAGTGAAGTGGTCGCGCTTAACGACATAGATTTTAATTTTAAAAGCGGCGAATTCATTTCGCTTATCGGGCCTTCAGGCTGCGGCAAGTCGACATTACTGCGTATAATCGCGGGCCTTACAAAGCCCGACAGCGGAACCATCGAGCTTGACGGCGATAAGATTTCCGCGCCGGGTTACGAGAGGGGGCTTGTGTTCCAGGACCCGACTCTTTTTCCGTGGAAAACCGTGTATGAGAACATCGCCTACGGACTTCGCGCGCGCAAAGTGTACCATGAGGAAAAAGAAAGTATCCCCGAATTTATAAAACTTGTAGGACTTGAAGGTTTTGAAAAATCCTATCCGCACCAATTGTCCGGCGGAATGGCGCAGAGGGCGAGTCTCGCGCGCGCCCTTGTGAACAACCCCAAGGTGATGTTACTCGACGAGCCTCTCGGCGCGTTAGACGCTTTTACCCGCATGAACATGCAGGACGAGATTCTTAAAATCTGGGAAAAACGCGGCATGACGACGGTGATGGTAACCCACGATGTAGACGAGGCGATTTACATGGCGACTCAAATTGTTGTGATGTCCGCCCGCCCCGCGAAGATAGAGAAGGTGATAAAAGTGGAAATAGGCCGCCCGCGCCAGAGGGACGATCCTGAATTTATGTCGCTAAGGGCGAAAATATTAAATATCCTGCACTTCGCCGGAAACCGCGAGGAATTGCAGTACTATTTATAACAACTTTCCGCGTATGCGGAAATAAAAAACATAAAGGAGATTTGTATGAAAAAGCATCTATTGGTTTTATTGGTTGCCCTAGCGGCGCTTATAATAATCGGCGTTGGGGTGATAATAGCCGTGAAAGGAGGCGGAAAAAGCAAAACCGCCTCGAACGATGATTATGTTTTAATTATAGGGCAGGGCGTTGAAGGGAGCCTTTGCCAGTCGCCGTTTTATATAGCTTTTGAACAGAAGCTGTTTGAAGCCGAAGGTCTTAATTATGATATTTTCAGAATGGATATAGGTACGGGAATGAACCATCTGACTACGGGCGCGGTAGACGTTTCCGTAAATTTGATGGCGACAGTGATACAGCCGATTGCCAACGGCCTTGATATCAAAATCCCCCTCGCTATTCACACAGGATGCGTAAAGATAGTAACCAAGAAAGATTCGGGAATAAAGACAGTAAAAGACCTTAAAGGGAAAAAGATAGGCGTGGAAAGCATGAATTCCAGTCGAAGAGTTGTTCCTTCCCGCGTACTTGCCAAAGAAGGGTTAAAACCAGAGGGCCACAACGCCGATGTGGAATGGGTGATCTTTCCCACGTCGGAACTGCCCCTCGCACTTGAACGCGGCTTTGTTGACGCTGTAGGACTTGGGGAACCTGCCGCCTCGATTATCGAAGCCGAAGGCAATGTAAGGGTAATAATCGACAGCGCTTCCGACGACTATCTAAAAGACGAATTCTGCTGCGTAGTTACGGCGCGTTCAAAAGTAGTAGAGGAGCATCCAGAAGCGGTAGCCAAATATTTAAGGGCTTTGCAGAAGGCTTCCAAATTTGTGCAGGAGAATCCCGATGAAGCGGCCAGAATCATCACGGAAAAGAAATATGTTCCCGGTGAAGTTGCGACTAACGCCGCGGTGCTAAAGACTTTCAACTATAAGGCATCGGTAAGCGAGGCATTGACGGCGCTTGAAAACAATATCTATGATTTGAAAAAAATCGGCCTTATTGCCGCCGATATTGACGCGGACTCCGTAATTAAGTACACCTTTATAGCGATACCCGGCGTGCCGGATTCGCTTTATAAGAAATAAGGATAGGAGAATAAAAATGAAAACTGTATTTGATTTTATTAAAAAGACGGGAACATACTACCTTGCTACCGTAGACGGAGATCAGCCCAGGGTTAGGCCTTTCGGCACGATCAATATTTTTGACGGGAAACTTTACATTCAAAGCGGCAAAAAAAAAGAAGTAGCAAAGCAAATTAAAGCTAACCCAAAGGTGGAGCTTTCCGCGTATGACGGGGAGACATGGATTCGCGTCGCCGCGAAACTGGAAGAAGACAGCCGGAGCGAAGCGCAGGAGAGCCTGTTTCAAGCGTACCCGCATCTTCGCGAGCGTTACGGCGACGGGAGCAGTGTTGTCTACTATTTAAAAGACGCTGTAGCGACTTTTTATACCAGGACAGGAGCGCCGAGAGAAGTAAGGTTCTAGGTAATACGCCAAAAAATTACCGGAATAAAACGGTTAATCTTTTTTCTGCGTAAGATATACTGTGTATATACCCGCTCCGATAAGTAATAAAATGCCTATAACTGTAATTGCCGGAAAAGCAATTTTTCGGCAAGGCATGGTATATATTGTACAACGCCAACGCCTATTTCCGCTCTAGCAGACCAGTAGCACTTCTTATTATTTAAGCCGCGTATAACGACAATTTTCCCCCGTTCATCGAATAAACTTTATTGCCGTAAGAAAGCGTATCAAGTTCATGAGTAACAATGAGTACCGCTGTTCCTTCTTTCGCAATGGCGCTTAACAGCCGCATAATGTCTGCAGTAGTTTCAGCGTCCAGATCGCCTGTCGGCTCGTCGGCGATAAGAAGCGCGGGGTTATTGATAAGCGCGCGGGCAATAGCGACACGCCGCATTTCGCCGCCTGAAAGTTCTTTAGGATATGAGGCGGCAAGATGCTCTATGCCTGTTTTTTCAAGCAAGGAGAATGCGCGTTCTTCCGGTTCTCCTTCGCGTTTAAAAAGAAACCATGGAATACAAACATTTTCCAAAACCGTAAAATTCGAGAGAAGACTTTGTCCCTGGGGAACAAAACCTATTTTTTCATTGCGAATACGTGAAATAGAAATATCCGTTAAACTGAAAATATCCTGTCCGTCAAATAAAACCGTTCCCGCAGTTGGTTTTAGCAAACCCGCGCTCATGTTAAGAAGCGTACTTTTCCCGCTGCCGCTCCTGCCGGTAATGCTGATAAAATCCCCTCGTTCAACGGATACATTTACCCCGTTTACAGCGTTAAACGCCCTATTCCCTCTTTTATACTCTTTGGTAAGTTCACGAAGCTCAAGAAGTCCCATTTATTCACCCTCCCTCATGGTAAAATATGTTTCAGCTTTGCTTATTCTTAACGCCGAATACAGGGATGAAAGCGGTCCCGCGATGACGGAAAGAAAAAGGCTTCCTAAAACCGGCAGAATAATATGTAAAAAAGGAGATTCAAGATAAGGTAATTCAAGCTGTTCGCTTATGTAGATACTAAACGGAAATACAGCAAGGCATGCAAGGACAATACCGGCAAAGCCTCCGGCAATTCCGGCAATTAACGATTCGTTTAACACAATACCTACAAGTTTTCTTCTTGTCGCTCCGAGAATTCTCAATACGGCAAATTCTTTTT
>Ga0268262_10001181_pt1 | contig 33083 bp, 28 predicted proteins | sample TergutNc150P3_FD_190354 | JGI IMG/M metagenome (GOLD analysis project Ga0268262, IMG submission 190354) | Nasutitermes corniger P3 segment gut microbial community from laboratory colony in Florida, USA - Nc150 P3 (SPAdes) (version 2) | ecosystem: Host-associated > Arthropoda: Insects >... | reverse complement strand
TGGGTAATGATAAATAATCATGAAATAATATGAAAAAAAATATTGACATAATTCTTTATATGATATAGACTTATGAGTAATAAAGCGTACTAGTGAGTAGGCATTATAAAACTGTAACGCTGTACCGGACAGTGTTACCAACATTGGGACTGGCGCTTTTGCCGGTTGCACCGGCCTAGCCAGTGTAACCATAGGAAACAGCGTTACCGATATTGGGGTGTATGCTTTTTACGATTGCAGCAGCCTTACCAACATAATTATACCGAACAGCGTCACTAGCATTGGGGAGTACGTTTTTGCTGGTTGCATCAGCCTTACCAACATAATCATACCAAAGAGCGTTACCAGTATTGGGGTTGCCGCTTTTGGCGGTTGCACCGGCCTTACCAGCTTAAATATACCGAACAGCGTTATCAGCATTGGGGAAATGGCTTTTAGCGGCACCGGTCTTACCGGCATAACCATACCGAACAGCGTTACCAGCATTGGGGATAACGCTTTTGGCGGTTGCACCGGCCTTACCAGCGTAACCATAGGAAACAGCGTCACCAGCATTGGGGAGTACGCTTTTTTTAATTGCATCAACCTTACCAGTGTAACATTTCAGGGCATGATTACTTCAAACAATTTATCTGGCGGATTTCACGGCGACTTGCGTGACAAGTACCTAGCAAGCGATGGCGGTCCCGGAACATATAGAAGATTAGCCGGCGGTTATACATGGAGAAAACAGTAGAGGAGAGCGGACGGCGCATAAGGGCGTACAGAAGTCCCCGCATAAAAAAAAGCGCCCAACCATGCGGCCGGGCGCTTTTGAAGGTAAATTAATTTTATAAGTTATTCCGCTACAAAGATGACGGACTTGATTTTCCACGATGTAGGCGAACCATTGCCGGTAGCGGCGCTGTGGTCGTAAATGCAAATCTGTATTGTGCCGTTCAGACCGGCAGCTTTTGCCTTGTCAATTGTAAATTTAAGAGTATCCCAAGTGCCTGCTTGAGTTGTATTAGCTGTAGGGTTGGTTCCGGAATTGATTCTATATGCCGCATTGTCAAGGTGGGGGTCAGAAGGAAAACTCGCAGGTAGTGTGGTGGCGGCCAGTAAAGCGAAAGGTTTATAACCTGTGTCTCCGCTTACCGATTGATACTGAATGGTAACTTCCTTAAAAGAAGATAGTCTTACGCCCGTTGGAAGCGTAATATTAAACTTTGCCCACGATGACAAATAATTATTACCTGAGCCATAGGTAAACGTATAGCCTGTGTCACCGCCGTCTTGAAAAACCACAGTGGTAGTTCCGCTTCCAACCGGCGTTAAACCGATATTGGCGCCATAGAAATTTACCGTAAATGTTGTCCCCGCAACCAATGTTTCCCATTTCGCCTTCAGCGCGAGCGTATTGTTAGTGATCTGGGCTGCGGCAGGTATAGTAGATGCTTTTATCTCAGTGGTATCATTCGAGGCGAGAAACCAACCGACAAATCCCTGATCGCCTCTGCTCTGTAGATACGGCAGGGTTCCGATCTCAATGCCCTTAACGCCGAACCCATTGGGTATTGCATCGGCGTCGGTATAGTTAGGATCAAATGTTATTGTATACCTATCCCCTCTGGTAAAGGTGGCTTTGGTAAACTTCATGGTTCTTCTATAACCGGCAAGCTGAGCATTGGAAGGGACATTTATCTGTATGGCCATGCCGCCTCCCGTCGCATTCCTGACTAAAAATTTAATTTTGCCGGTGGGCAGAGTAAAGACAGGGTATTGATTTCCTTCTTCGGGCATATAGTCAGCGGTGGTATCGTAGTTTTTCAAAATATTACTTGATAAACTACCCGTTTCCTTATCATTTTTATCTCTCCCGATATATTCTATTTCAACGTAGTCGTAGTCCTGCGCGGCCGAAGGGTACATATAACGAATCCCGCCCCTCTGCCAGGTTATACTGCCGTCACTGTTAACCGTACCATCAAAGGCTCCATGCATGGATTCGCTTTGGGTAATTCCAGGGGCGATTTGCACCAGTGCGCCGTCCACAACGGTGGCTGTCCCTTCACGAAATTCCCAATTCGCATACACGGTGATGTTTTTAGTGATAGGGGTATCTTCAAGAAACCAAACCTGGCAATCTTTGTCTGTATACCAGCCTTCAAACACCGTGCCGACACCCCAACCCTGGGACCGCGTCGGGGGGTCGGGGAATCTGCCTATTGTTTCGCCGGATTTTACGGTTATCGTTTTTGGATTCGCATCGGTAGCTCCTGCCGTATCGCTGTGATTTTTGTTAAAGGTTACCGTAAACTCGGAATCTTTATTATCTCCCGATCCAATCTCGGGATCTTTTTTATCTTCCGCCTTGCCGCCGGTATCACAGGCAGTTAACAAGCCAAATACCGCCAGAACAGCAACCAAAAGGAAAGAAAGTTTCTTTGTCATATTACCCTCCAAAAAGGATATTTTATAGAAAGTATATACATTCTAGATTATATATCTCTATTATATAGAATATACCATTTTCAGAAAAAAGTAATCTTTTAAATGAAATTAAGCAGGCACTCCGCATTTCAATACCTCCGAACTATGCTTCTTAAAATTTCACACAAAGGTACAAAGATCACGAAGGAGAAGGGGGAATTTATATCCAAAGGCTATGCTTCACGATAAAATAACGAACAGTAATCTCTTCTCCTACTTTGTGCTCTTTGTACCTTTGTGAACCTCAACCGAACCGCGAAAGCGGTGAAGGTTCCCCTCTTGCTCTTAGTGTGAGAATTTCAACGAACTACTTGACTATTTTCCCTATTTAGGCTAAAAAGTAATATTACTTGACGTTTGGAGAAAGAAATGTACGCTTTAGTAGAATTTAAAGGAAAGCAGTATAAAGCCGAAAAGGGCGATCTGCTTAAGGTTGATTTAATTGACGCTGAACCGGGAACAGCCATTAATATCGAAACTGTGCTGTTGGTTTCCGGGGACTCGGTAAAGGTTGGCGACCCCTATGTGAAGGGCGCAAAAGTGTCCGCGACGGTGCAATCCCACGGGAAAGACGATAAAATCATTGTTTTTAAGTATAAGCCCAAGAAGGATTACAGACGCAAACGCGGACACAGGCAGCAATACTCAATAATTAAAATTGGAGATATTTCAGCCTGATCGATATAGAAGCGGTTCTGGACGATGACGGCGTTTTAAAGGCCTGTAAGGCCGATGGACACGCCGGAGCCGGTAAAGCCGGAAGCGACATTGTCTGCGCTGCAGTTTCGGTTTTGTTTAGGACGGCAATAAGCGTCCTGTCCGGTAGGGACGGGATAACAATAAGGTTCGGCGCTCCTGAAAAAGGCCGGTTATGGCTGGAAGCCGATTATAAGGCGGAGGGAAAAGATTTTCTTTCCGCTACAGGGGTTTTTCTGATAGAAGGGTTAAAATCCGTCGCTCGGGAATACCCGAAGAATTGTAAAATTACTATTCGGAGGAATTGATATGGCACGGAAACGCGGCGGAAGCGGCGCCAAAAACGGAAGAGATTCACAACCTAAATATCTGGGTATTAAAGCATCGGCCGGTACTGTTGTAAAAGCCGGGACAATTATTGCCCGTCAGCGGGGAACCAGAATTCACCCGGGAGCCAATGTCGGCTGCGGCGGCGATTATACGCTTTTTGCCCTTGCGGACGGAAAAGTCAATTTTTCCCAGCGCCGCGGACGCAAACTTGCATCAATAGTTCAGGACGCCCAATAACCCTCTTGCGTGGAAAAATTCGCGGATGAAGCAACAATAGAAGTTTCCTCTGGAAATGGCGGCAACGGTTGCGCGGCTTTCCGCAGGGAAAAATATATTCCAAAGGGCGGTCCGTCCGGCGGAGACGGAGGCAGGGGCGGGGACATTGTTTTCACTGTCCGAAGAAACCTGCGCACTCTTGCCCACTTGCGCTACAAACACACTTTTAAAGCAGAGAACGGCCATGACGGCGAGAACTGGGGACGCTACGGGGCAAACGGTTCGGATATGGTAATTCCATTGCCCCCCGGTTCGCTAATCCGCGAAGAAGAGACAGGCGAGCTTATCAGGGATTTTTCCAAAAATCAGGATGACTTTGTTTTTTTAAAGGGCGGCAACGGCGGCTGGGGCAATATCCACTTTAAGTCCTCCGTAAATCAGGCGCCGCGAAAGGCATTACCGGGAAAGCAGGGGCAAACCGTAAAATTAAAAGTTGAGTTACAAATAATGGCGGACATCGGCCTTGTCGGTTTTCCCAACGCCGGCAAGTCCAGTCTTCTTGACCGTTTTACCAACGCAAGGCCGAAAATAGCGGCGTATCCCTTCACGACAAAAATCCCAAACCTTGGCGTTTTAACTGCGGGAGAGAAAGATATAATCATCGCCGACATTCCCGGCCTTATCGAAGGAGCGTCAGGCGGGGCGGGGCTTGGCATTAGGTTTTTAAAACATATTTCGCGCACTTCCGCATTGGCTTTCCTTATCGATCTATCCGATGAAAATTACCTTGCCGCCTTTGACATTCTGCTGAAAGAACTTGGCTCTTTTTCTTCCGACCTAATTCAAAAAAATCGGCTGTTGGTGGGAACAAAAACCGACTTGCCTGAAACTAAGGAGCGGCTTGCGGAGCTTGCGGCAAAATACCCATTGGAGGAAGTTATCGGCATTTCGGTTTTTTCAGGCGACGGCATAAAAGAGCTGACCAATGCTTTTCTGCGTCTTACATCCGCCCCGCAAAATGAAACAGCGGATAAGGGTGATGGTGAGAATGAAGTTGAAATAGAAATGGAAAACGGAGAAGATGTCTTTGAAGGAGAAGAAGATTGAAGCTTGGCATTTTAGGCGGCAGTTTTGCCCCTGTTCACAACGGACATATTTTTCTGGCTGAAAAGGCCCTGGCGGAGTTAAAACTTGACAGAGTAGTTTTTATCCCCGCTTACCGCTCTCCATTCAAGTTAGACGCTGAGGGTATGGAGACAAGCGCGAAAGACAGAATAGACATGCTTGCCGCCTCAATAACGGGCGATCACAGGTTTGCCATTGACATCTGCGAGATAAGGCGGGAAGGAGTCTCGTACACTATAAACACTCTGGAAGATATAATCGAAAGGTATTTGCCTGACGGCAAACCCGCGCTGATTATCGGCGATGACCTTGCCGCCGATTTTCCAAAATGGCGCGATAGCGGCAAAATTTTAAAATTAGCGGATATTGCCATTGCGCACAGGGTCAATTCCGAGGCGGCTAATTATCCATTTGCCCATATCACTATCGAAAACGAAATACTCGACATTTCATCGCATGAAATAAGACGCATGATAGGCGAAGGCGGCGATTGGCAAGAGTTCGTTCCCCCCGGCGCGGCCGCTATTATCAAAGAAAGAAAGTTATACGGTTATAAAGGCGATTCGCGCCCCGAACCCGCTCCTGACAGCGTTATTCAGCGCGTTGAGACGGCGGCGCGGGAAACCCTCAGTACCGAGCGTTTTCTTCATTCAAGGAACACTGCCCTGCACTCTTATGATTTATGCCGCCGTTTCGGCCTTGATCCGGCGGACGGCTACCTTGCAGGAATCGGCCACGATTTGGCAAAACAAATAGATAACAAACAGATGTTAAAAATTGTCAAAAACGCCGGAATGGATATTTCCGCTCTTGAAACGGACAAGCCCAATCTTTTACACGGAAAGGCCGCGGCGGTCTTGCTAAGAGAGCGATTCTCCATTCATAATGAAGATGTGCTTGAGGCTGTGGCGATTCATACGTCGGGCGCCGAAAATATGGGGCCGTTGGCGAAGGTAGTCTTTATTGCCGATAAAACCGAAGCCTCAAGAAATATAGAACCTGCTTTAAGAAAAATGTGCAGGGAGGAAACTCTGGATAACATTCTTTTTGCAGTGCTTGAAAAATCAATCGCTAAAGTACGGGCAAAGGGAATGGATGTATCCGATGATTCGCTAAGGCTGTTAAAAAAATTGAAGGAAAGGAAAAATTGAAATTAATAAAAGGCGACGCTTCTTTTTTATTGCTTGGGCTGATAATTCTTTTACTCGTATCAGGAATTGTCATTTCAATAATCGTATTCCGCAGTAATCCTGTGGAAGACGCTTTTTCCACCAACCGCGTTATCAATGTGCTGTTTGTAATTGAAAAAGATAAAATGCCCGTCAGCACTTATGTGCTGATGTATTACCCCGTTACAAAACGCGCCGCTATTTTTGACATACCGGAAGATCTCGGGCTGTTAATAGCGAAAATCAACCGCGTTGACAGGATTGACAGGGTGTACGATCCGCAAAGGCTGGGAAGCTATCAAAATGAAATTGAAAAACTTTTAGGCGTAGAGATAACTTTTTCTTTTGTCATTACAAAGGAAAATCTTGTTTCTATTGTAGACATGCTGGAAGGGGTGGAGATTTTTATTCCCGCGCCCGTGTCGTATAAAGATGACGATGGAATTATCCTGTTTCCCTCAGGCATGACTGTTCTTGACGGCGACAAGGCAAGCCTTTACGCGACATACAGTCTTCCGCATGAAGACAGTGAAATGTCGGTTTTTAGAAGGCAGCGTTTCTTTTTAGGTTATTTGCACCGTCAGATACAGATGAATGACAGGCTTAACAATCCGCAGGCCGCGAAAATGTACCATTCGTTTTTCAGGACAAGCATGAACCAGCGGGCGATGACGCTGCTCTTTGACGAGTTTGTCAATATTGATACGGACAGAACAAATATGCAGTCTGTCGGTGGAAACCTGCGGGAAGTATCAGGACAGATGCTTATTATTCCGCATTGGGACGGTAATCTTGTAAAAGAAGTTGTCCGCCAAACATTAGGAACATTAACAAGAGAAGTTGAAGAGCATTATATTGAGCGCAATCTTACAGTGGAAGTTTTAAACGGAACCGCCGTTAACGGTCTTGCGGGAAGGACCGCGGAAATGCTGCGCAGTTTTGGTTTTGATATAATTTCCATAGGAAACGCCGACCGTAATAATTACGATAATACGTTAATAATTCAACGTACATCGGATGAAACGCTGGTTAAATCTTTTTCCGATGTTATACGCTGCAATAATATCCGCCGTGAAATAACGCCTGAAGCGAAGGAAAATGAAACGGTTATTCAGGATACCGAATACAAAGCGGATATTACTCTGTTGATTGGAAGGAACTTTAATGGAAGATATGTCAGCGGAAATTGACGAACAAGCCGCCTGTTTCAGCAAACTTTTACAGGAGCATAAAGGGCAGAATGTTTGCGTACTGGATCTGCGCGGTATTAATAACTGGACTGATTTTTTTATAATTGCGACCGCAACAAGCAAAACCCATATTGACGGGCTTGAAAGGCACATCAAGGAATTTTGCCGTGAGAAGAAAATAGAAATACTAGGCAGTTCTCGTAAAGACGCAGACGACGAATGGCGCCTGATAGATCTTGGGTTAATAATCATTCATTTGATGACACAAGAGATACGGGAATTTTACGAACTTGAGAAACTATGGGCGCCGATACCGGCGTCTAAAGAAACGCCTGTTATAAAGTAACTTTCAAAAAATTTCAATTTTTAGAAAGTTCTATTAATTACTCGTCGTCTTCATCCCATTCGTCGTCTTCATCTTCCTCGTAATCGTCATCTTCGTCTTCATCATCGTCGTAGTCATCATCTTCGTCTTCGTCATCGTCGTCCAAGTCGTCATCTTCGTCTTCGAAATCGTCATCCTCGTCTTCGAAATCGTCATCTTCAAAATCTTCGTCATCACTGATGTCATCATCATCACTGAAAATGAAAGCCGGCGGTGGATTCTCTGTTTTGTAAACGGGCTCAAAACCGTTTACCGGTATCAGTGTTAAATCTTCCTGATCCATAGCTCCGTTCAGAACCATAATGTTCTCCCTTAGAAATTAATATTTCTTGAATCTAAACTGAGTACTGAAGGTAAAAAAACCTCACAATAGAAACATAAAAGAGTATATATTAATTTGTCAACAGGTTTATAAGAAAAATTGAAAAACTTTTAAAATATGTTATTCTATAGTTTATGCCGATATTTACGGAAAAATTGCCCGTTTTTGCCCCCGCCAAAGTTAATCTCCATTTGGCGGTAAAAAACAGGCGTCCCGACGGTTTTCACGACATTGACAGCGTCTTTTTGGCTGTAAACTTTGGCGATACCCTGTATTTTGACGCTATCAAAGGCAAAAACACCGTAGAAATCGCCATGGAAGGAATAAATCCCCCCCTGCCAATGGAAAAAAACATCATTTTTAAGGCTGTTTCCCTGTTTCGGGAAAAAACAGGCTTTAGTCAGGGGTTAAAAATAACAGTGGAAAAACGCATCCCTATGGGCGGCGGTCTTGGCGGCGGCTCTTCAGACGCGGCTACCACGCTATTAGCACTAAATAAAATAGCCGATTCCCCATGTCGCCGCGAAAATTTGCTGGAAATGGCAACTTTTCTTGGCAGCGATGTCCCCTTTTTTATTTACAAAACCCCTGCCGCCAGGGTGACAGGCCGCGGGGAGCGTATTTTGCCGATAGACGCGCCAATGCTGTATTTGGTTCTTGTCAGCCCCGGCTTTTCCAGCGATACATCCGCCGCCTATAAATTACTGGATGAAAACCGAATTTCTACACAACCAAATAATGATGTTTGCGAATTCCTGAAAGAGGGAATATTTGATGAAAAAGTCTATTCTCATTTTACCAACGATTTTTTAAGCGTTTTTCCGGAACCAGAAAAATCTGTTTATAATGAGATTATCGCCAGTTTGAAGGAATTAAGGGCGCGTTACGCAAATCTTTCCGGTTCCGGCTCTGCGTGTTTTGGGATTTTTACAGACAGAGAGCAGGCGCAAAAAGCGGCTGATGCTCTGCGGGGGAAATGGGGCTTTGTGCAGGATTGTTGTACGTTAAGGTAATATAAAAAAATGTACAAAGAATATTTACCACGAACCACACTAACACCACGAACTTTTATGTCCAATCTTGTTGTTGTTCGTGTTGGTTCGCGTGGTTCGTGGTAAATTCTCTTGTAAATATTTAGTTGTTACAGAGTGCTGGTGCCGCCAATTTCTTGACGACACTACGAAAAAGCGGTGACAGGTACCTTTGCGTATATTTGGGACTGCGTGTTTTTAATTATTTTTTATGAATATATTTGTGTCTTCTTTTATCTCTTCCCATAAAATATTCATATCGAATAATATATTTTTCATTTTTTCCCATTTTAATTTAAAACCATATGTATGTCTTACGAAATGCCTAAATTGCAAATAATCATTTAGTTTCTCACATAATTCTTCTCTGAATATATGCGTTCTATTTTTAGTCTTTTTAAACGCAGTATCAAATAATTCTTTATGCCACCTAATTCCATTAGGTAATTCCATGTCTTTATTTTTTATTATTAATAATATTATTTTCTCAATACCATTATAAAAAGATTGAAGAATCAATGCTATTCCACATCTTTCAACAAAGTCAGGTTCTCTGATTTTGCATAAGTCAAATAATGGACTTGCCGAATTTATTAGTTCATCTATTTGTTCAATCTCAAATTGTATCTTTTGAATAATGGCGTTATCCAATTTCTACAATCTCCCCAATAGAATTTAAAAGATTATAAAATTTATCATTTTCATCAAAATCAACCAAATCAACTGTATTTGATACATTATTACCTAATTTTGCATATACACGAATAAATTTTTCAGGAGGAAGCCCTTTTATTCCTATATCAATATCAGAATTTTTATGGATTTTACCTGTAACTAGCGAACCAAATAAATATATTGACTGACAACCTTCATTTTTGAGAAAATTTGTTGCAATATCAATATCTTTTTGATATTTTGAAGGTATATTTAATCCCATATTTTGATTTTATTTGATTAATCTAATTATGTCAAATATATTTCATCTTTGCAATTCAATTCGTATCCATAGAATTATTCCAAAGAAACTCACACAAAGAACACAAAGGGACAAAGATCACAAAGAGGGAGCAGGCATTCTGCGCCTACTCCATTACCGCTACCTATAGCGAACCCACACAAGTGGGCACGCTAAGTCTGTAACAATTAAATATATACAAAGCATAATTTCCAAATTTTATCTCGCAGAGGCGCAAGGGCGCAGAGGACGCGAAGCTTCTGTCCGCTAGATTTTCGTTATACAAGATATATTATCTTTAAAACAAGGATCATGAAGGTATAACGATGATATTTCGAACAACAACTTTGCGTTCTCTGCGTCCTTGCGCCTCTGCGTGAGGAATTTCGGTGTCAGGCACGCCGCGCTGCCTTTGCCTAACAACTACGCAACGGAATTTCGATGCCTGGTATGCCGCGCCGCCTGTTGAAAAGTTAATGCGTTAAAAAGACCGTACCGCACGAACGTAAAGCTTACTACTCGTAAACCCCCAGCTCTGAATACCGTCATTGAAGCTATGTATCCATTGTTGGTCGCTACTGTACTTCGTTGAAGACCAGTACCAACCATTACTAAAACCGCCAAAACCTCTCGCTTTAAGATTCGCGTACATTAAATTTAATTCGTCCTTTGTAGGAAGCCTCCAGTTTTGAAAACCGCCGCCGTCATAGTTCCCTGCCAGCGTTACTGCTGTTTGCCAATTATGTTGGCCGAGTTCTCCACTGCATTCCATGTACTTGCCGTCTCTTGCATAAAAAACAGTGCCGCCGCCAGGTCCCTTATCGCCTATTTTATATGTGCTTGGCGTTGTGTTCATTTCAGGCCGCTTCCCTGTCAAAAGAAACACAACTTGAGGATCATTGATGTTTATATTCAGTGAAGATGATCCTTCTCGGACTGCGGTTTCAATATTGATAGCGGCTACTCTAAAACGGTAGGCGTTGCCTATATCGACCAATGATCCTGTAATGACAAATTGCGCGCCAAGCTGTTGTCCAATCCTTTTTACTTCAGCGTCGCTGACATCGCCTGAAAACTGGATATTGAACTCTTTGCGGATATCATCGGTATGCTGACGGTCAATAACCTGTATATTTCTGCTTGCGGAAAGGGCGGTGGCAATCTCGTCAATGATGTAATCCGAAAAATCCTTTGATTTGGAAGTAAACGTTAAAACGGCCGCTTTTGCTCCTTGAGGCAGACGTGTTTCAATTGCTTTCGCGGAAGTCTGTACGGCTTGATCCAAAGACACATTTTGAGCGAAAAGCCCTGTACAGGCAAATAAAAATATTAGGGGTAAAAATTTGTAATTCCTCATAAGAAACTCCTATAAATTGAATAATACCATTATATATATGTAAATAAAAGTTATGAAAAGGAATTTTTTTAGATAAAATACCCTTATGCCCTTAAAAATGTATACTAAATTAATGTTCAGTAGGCATACATCGTATAATCATTGGTTTTAACATAAATTTATACTATATTTAAAATATATTGAAATAAACTTCTGCAAACAAGGAGTTTTATTATGAAAAAGAAAGATATTAAAGCGTTTATAACAATTTTTTCTCTTGCAGTTTACCTGTTTATTGGCAGCACCGCTGTTTACGGCGATTTTGACAAACGTAATTACACTGACCCAAGTTATTTTTCATATACTATTGTCGGAAAAAAAGGTGAAGCACAAACTATCACTATTACCGCTTATAAAGGAAAAAATCCTGAAGTTAAAATACCGCCGCAAATAGGCAAGCTTCCCGTAACCGTTATCGGAAGCGCCGCATTCAGAAGAAAAAATCTGACCAGCGTAATAATACCGGACAGTATTACGACAATCGAATCAAACGCGTTTTTTACAAATAATTTGAGCGCTGTTACAATACCGTCCGGCGTTGCCAATATCGGAGAAAACGCTTTTGCAAGTAATAAATTGACGGATGTGTTCCTTTCTGCCGGATTGGAAGTTATAGGAAAAACAGCGTTTAAGGACAATTTGATTACCGGTATAAACATTCCCTTTGGCGTAGATATGATTGGGGATGAAGCGTTCATGAATAATCAGTTGGCTAATATAGTAATTCCAACAACCGTTAAAACAATTGGAAACGGCGTTTTTGCAAATAACAGGCTGGTCAGCATAAACATTCCAAACAGTATTACAAGCATTGGAGATAACGCGTTTGCATATAATCAGCTTATTACATTAACCATTCCGTCAAACGTGGGGAATATAGGGCGTTTCGCGTTCAGAAACAACCAGCTTTCAAGCGTGACCATTAGGGAAGGCATTACAAACATCGGGAATTTTGCGTTTTATAAAAACAAACTGGTCAGCCTGAACATTCCTGAAGGCGTTACAATTGTCGGAGAGAGCGCTTTTGCAGAGAACAGTTTGACCGGTATAAAAATATCGTCAACTGTAACAAGCATAGGGAATGCCGCGTTTGCCGATAATATTTTAAACAGCGTGACAATTCCCGGGAGCGTTGCAACAATAGGGGACAGCGCCTTTTTTAACAACAAACAATTAACCGGCCTGACCCTGGGAGAGGGAATAACAAGTATCGGAGAAAGCGCCTTTGAAGACAATAAATTAACCGGCGTGCTTATTCCGTCAACCGTTAAAAATATCGGGCGTTCCGCGTTTAACAATAACAGCCTGAACAGTATAGTCATACCGTCAAGCGTTACGGTGATAAGGCATTCAGCGTTTAGAAATAACAACCTGACAAGCGCTGTCATTCAGGACGGAGTTATAAGCATTGAAGAAGGAGCGTTCTGTAACAACAGACTGACTAATATTACAATTCCCGAAAGCGTAATTCATATTGGGGAAAATGCGTTTGCTGACAACAGGCTTACTTCGGTAACCATTCCGGAAAGCGTTACAAACATTGATCGTTTTGCGTTTAGAAATAACAACCTTGGCAGCGTAGTAATTTTATCAAACATTAAAACAATGGAAGAAAATGTATTCTCCAATAACAGCAATCTGACCAGTATTCAAATTCCAATTAACTTCTTATTCAGGTTCCTTGGCAATGAAGGCTTTCCGGAAACTTTTTACAATATGCTGAACGCCTATGAATACCTTAGCGGGACTTATGAATATAAAAATAACTCCTGGTCTTGCAATGAAAAAATCATGCCAAAGCCGGTTCAGATTGTCTGCGGTATGGGTATGACCATTACAAAAATTGAAGGTTCATATTTAACTCTGGACGGAAAAACAACGAAAAGCAGAAATTTTGTTCCGCCGGACGATAAAAACGGCATATTTCTTGCGCCCGGCTTTTACAGAATTGAAGTTACCTATACCGAAAATATTCCTCAAACAGGAAGGGGAAAACCGCAGATGACAGCTATTAGTGATACTTACGTATACGCGCAGAATATGAAAAGCGGCGTTTATGAACTTACAGGCACGCTTCAGGGAAATGATGTTATTTTCCGTATCACTGAGCAGAATAAATAATTGGGAAAAACGCTCTCATTGTGAGAAACCGGCCGATTAATCAAAAATTTATAAAAACATTTGTCTGATAGCAAAATTAATACTTGCTTTCATGACAAAACAGTATTACAATGTAAATTAAGAGGAGGTTAGCAAAAAAACATTCCGTTTTGGAGATTTTGTTAATCTCTTACCACAGCATAGGACTTAAAAGGAGAGGAGCTATGGAGATTACTGATATCAGGGTCCGCAAAGTGACAGGCGGCGGAAAGCCAAAAGCCTACGTAACGGTAACATTTGACGATTGTTTTGTCGTTCATAATATAAAGATAATAGAGGGTAAGACCGGAGTTTTTATTGCCATGCCCAGCAGGAAAACCAGGGCAGGAGATTACAAAGATGTCGCTCATCCAATTCACCCCGAATTCAGGGCTGAATTACAGAAGCGTATTCTGGAAAAATACGAATCCGGCGATGTCGATGTAGCCCCGGACGGCTCGGACGATATATAATTTTTTCAAAAAATTTTTCCGAAAGACTACACACAAAGATCACTAAGAGATCGCGTTTCTGTTAATGATCTTGAAAGTAATCTATTTACCAATAGGAAAAATAAAATGAGAAATAAAATTAACTATTGCAAATTCATTAAATTTTCAATTGTCTGTTCTATAATGGTTATTTCATTATTAATGTTTTTAACAAGCTGTATTTTTTTTCCAATAACTGAACCACGAATGAAACTTACATACAGGTTTAGCATAAAAAATGAAACCAATTTTGATTTAGATGTAAAATTAGCTGTAGGTGAAATACCCTGTTTACAGGCGCGCTTTGATGAATTTACATTAGTCCCTGATGAATTATATAAACTAGGCAATGAAATATGGTCAAATGACCTTGGAACGCATTGTACAATAAAACCAACTAAACATGATGCTGTGGTCAGCTTTTTACCAATAGCTGGTCTATGCTCACCTTTAGATACATCCCAAGCAGAATATTATGAAAAACAAACCATACTACGGGAAAATTTATTGAACAAGTTTTTTTCATTTGTTTTAACCATAAGCAGGAATGGCGGGATTATTTATAGGATTGTCGGCTGGGACGTACCTGATGAAGATATGGAAAAATTCCAAATAACAGATAAATCATTCGGCTATTATCATACCGCGCCTGAAAACTATGTAGACAGTTATGGAGGAATACAAGCTTATCCAAAGTTTTTTTATAGTAAATCATTACAGGATGAGATTGATACAGGTTGGGGCTATAATTTTACTTATTATATAAAAACAACTACTAATAAAGTTTCTTTGCAGGAATTTGTTTTTTATTCAACTAATATTGACGAGGATAAATATTGGAAAGAGCATTAACGGAGTTGTTCTTAAAAAACAAAGATACAATCGTGAAGCTCATGCATAACCTTCGGACAAAAACCTCTTTCCCTCTTTTTGTTTTTTGTCCCTTTGTGAACCTCAACCGAGACCAAAGATCGAAGGTTCCCCTCTTGATCTTTGTGTGAGTTTTTCCGCTATCAAGCCCGGTTTTTTAGCTCGTATTCCTTCTTTTCTATTTGCTCTCTGATGTGGGCAAGTTCGTCCAAAATTGTTCTGTACTCTACGGCTTCGCGATCGATTGTTGTTTGATTCCTGTCTGTGAACGCGATATAAACTTCGTTTCCCAGACGGCTTAACAGTTTTTGGGCCTGGTTTTCGAGCTGTTTTATATCCCACATCAATAAACCTCTTTCGCCTAAATCCTGCGCCTTTGCGCCGGCTTTAATGGCGAATTCCTTTGATGCGCTCCAGCCCTGGTCCAGCAGGTCTTTCATTCTTTCGCTAAATGTCATTTTTGTCTCCTCATTTTCTTTTAATTCCCAGAATCGTCAGGTCATCGTACTGTTCGTCTTCCTTAATATGAGTATAATACATATACGCGGGATTTTCAGGGTATTCCCGCGTATTCGCGCAATAACGCCTATATTGCAAAAAATGGTTTTTTAAGAATTGATCCACTTTTTTGTCTACCAATACGCGGGAATCTTCCCCGGCGTCGGCAGGTTTATAGCACCTGAACATTTTTTCTACCGAAACCATCGCCATTATAACATTTTCTACCTTGCCTTCACAAGTTGTAAAATCGAATTGCAAATCGCCTGAATTTTCCGGGTTGTGGTACTTATGCAGAGTATATATTTGCCGCGCCATTACCGCGTTGATAATCGCCTCTACCCGCTCGGGAGACATTTCTTCATCCCCCTGACCGCAAAGATGATTTTCGTGCGGCGTATCAAGAGGGCCTTCCGCGCATACTATTTCCTTGAATTCACTGTTTCGGAATTTTCTTTTTGCCTCTTCAATACCGTCGGTGTAGAGCAATAGTATGTCGCCTTTTTCTATTTGAAGAGTTTGAACTTTATAACCGCCTATAGACTCAATCATAGAGTTGGGCAGTACGCCTGTAGCGGGAGATTGCGGAAGGGTTATGGTTTTCATTTTACCTTCCTTCGCGCTGTAAAGATGAATGATGTTATCGCCGGCGTTGCAAAAACGGACTGTTCCGGTTACTGAATCAAACAGGCAGAGGGTAAAAGCGGCAAAACGCCCTTTGAACGCAAGCGCTTCTATAAAGTCATTGATCTGGTATACCACTTCTTCAATATGCATTCCCTTTTCATTCGGTTTCCACTGCTTAAAATAGTTAAGGAACATTGTCGCCACCTGAATCATTATAAGCGCCGCCGGGATTCCTTTTCCGGCCACGTCGCACTTGATGATGGCGTAGTAACGCCCGTCAAGGTCATGGTAATCAAAGTAATCTCCCGATACGCCTTTTGCCCCCTCATAATAACCGAAGAAATTCAGGTTTTGCGTATCCTTAGAGCCGCTGCTTTGTTTGTCTCCCTGACCGTCCACTTCCAGCGGAATAAATTTTTTCTGTATTTCCTTGCCGATTGAAAGATCGGACGCGGCAAGCGCCGCCTTTACAAGACCATGCGTCATGTCGTTGATCGTACTGCCAAGAATCGCGATTTCGTCTTTACTGGAAATATTTATGTCCTTTCCGGCAAGTTTTGCCTTGTCTTCCGTGTCGCGGATTATTTCAATATGTTTTACCAGATTGATAATTGGTTTGATAATCAAACCGGAGAAAATAAAAGCCCCGCTGATACCGATTAACAAAACTATAAATGCGACAATTCCTATTGTAAACAAGAGCGTCATTTGTCCGCGATTAATTTCATTGATAATTGAATCTAAAGAAACTTCCAGCCGTATTAGTCCCCGAAAGAAATTGTTATCCGCCATTTGCCGGTACATTATCGGTTTATAGAAAATATATTTTCTGTCTCCGGATTTACTGATGCTGTTTAGCGAGAATTTAGGATATGAGCCTACTTCCCCCGCGACATCCGTAAGTATATCATTTAGTTTTAAATTTAACGCGTTAATTGTCACCTGAATGTCGCCGCGCAATCTCTCTCCTTCGGCGTCGGTTCGGAGCGCAAGGGCAAGGAATTGATCCGTCATTGTTGTAATGCTCTGCGAAAGATCCCCCGCCGCTCTCTGGGCGCGGAGGTTAAGTTCTTCGCTCATATCGGCGTAGAAAGGGCTAAGCGCGTCGTCAGTCAATCGCGTAACGCCGGGACGTAATTCTGTCGTGTCAGTCTTTGAATCAATGTCAGGATCGTTTGTAGCCCAGACATGATCCGTGTATATGGAGTTAATTCCGTAACCTGTGATTGTAACGTATTTCGCCTCGGAAATTGCCTCGGAGTTTGAGGGAAGGTACATTAATTCCAGCGCGCCGCGCTCGCCGCGGGATTGAATCGCCATTGGCAGATACGATCTTGCGCTTGAAGCAAGCCCTTCAAGCAGAACGCTGGAACGGTCCCATAAACTTTTAAGCAGCGTTTCCCGCTGGGTTTTTGTCATAATGATATACATTGGCGTAGAAATCATTATGATAACAAGAAGGATAAGTCCCGTCGTGAAAGACGCAAGTTTAAACCGCAGTCCCCTTCCCCTTCTTTGTATTTGCGCCGTTTTTTGTTTCTTTTCTATTGGCATAAGATCTCCTGTAATGATCGCAAGCGCTTCCTGCTTGATTGCCGCGCTCTCTGAAATAACTCCGGCTATGCCCCGGATTGTCGCAATTAATCCAAGCGCGCAGAGAATGGCGAGTAACGCGGCAAGCGCCATGATTGGGTTAAATGTTATCCATCCTCTGCGCTGTATTTTCCATGAAGGTTTCCATTCTTTTGAATAATCGCCGAACTTAACCGTGCCTGTTCTGGCGACGGGAATAAAAGAATCCGCCGTGTACCATCCCCTTGTAGAGTGGTATATTTTTAAGCGGTAGCGGCCTTCGTCCATGTTTTCAAAAATCAATCCGCCGATTTCCCTGTCCGATAAAATATTAAAACTATCCGCCGGCAAATCCGGTCGGCCTTCTTTTTGTAAAACCACCGACGTTATACGTCCGTCAGAGGAAAAGCCCCTGCCTATTACTCTGATTGAAAGTATTCCCTGCTCATTTTGTTGGGCGTCAATAAAACTTACGCTTGTGTAGGGAATAAATTTATTAGTCTTAAAAGTTATACCGGACGGCTGTCCTATATTTCCCGCCTTATCAATAGCCGATACTGAAAATGCCCATATACCGTTGTCCTGATTTGAATAATTTACCGAGGTGTTTGTTCCCATTATTCCCGAAGGCGGCGTGTTAATGGCGGCTTGTGCATTTGCGCCTAAAAATTGAAGATTCCACGTATAACCCGCAACATACGGATCCGACGACGGTTCCCATAACAAATTAAAACTATTGGATAAAAGATAGCCGTCGTCGTCTAACGGCGGGTAAATAATTTTTACCTCAGGCGGCGGAGTGCTTTTTTTGTTGTAAGTTATCTTTGCGGGCTGCGACCAGTTGCCGGCATAATCGTGAGAGCGGACGCTGAAATACCATGCTCCGTCGTTTACCGCGATATTTTCCATATTCAGATTTGACGTGCTGCCCGTATTGTAAATCATTATCTGTTCAGGCGGCATGTCGTTTGGATCCTGGCTCCAACTCCACGAAAATCCCAAAATGCCGGAAGTGTCCTGCGGAATATTCCATGTAACGCGGGCTCTTTCCGAGCGGCTTACATTTGACGGCGTAAAGTTTACCGCAGTTATTTTTGGACTTGCAACAGAACGATCCGGAGCAAGAATGTAGATGCGTCCCGTATCCCTCACAGTAGTCTGCCAAAAAATATACGCGCCGTCTTTGTTTACTACGGGTCTTGCAAAAGACGCTTCTGCCGAGACGTCTGACAGCGTATAATTCTGCCAGCCAAAATCCCCGCGCTGAGCCAGAATAATTCTGTTATTTCCGCTGCGGTTGTCAAACCAGACTACCGTAGGAGCGTTATTGAAAATAAAACCGATTGGGTTATTGCAGTACGCTTCCGAAGTGTTTATCCGCTCAATACGGCCTATAATATTTATATTTGAATTAATTGCCGCACTGTATATTTGAGGCGTCCTGCCTGACAGACGACGTTCCCAAACCAAAAGTAAATTATCTCCGTATCTTGAAAGATGAGGACGCTGGTTGTCAAAATTATCAACGTTTGTTTGATTCTGTATTACAGGATCGCTGAATACGGTAAATCGCCTCGCGTCAGTCCATGTTCTTCCCGCGTCCTCGCTTGTTTTATAATACAGTTGGTATGTCGATACTGATTCTGTTCCAATGGCAAGCGATTGATAGAACACTATGTCTTTACGGCCTATGCTTGCGTGCGCCGGAAGGAAATTAAGCGAAAGAGCGTTTTCCTGAGTAAAATATTCAAAGGGCGTCCAGATAATTCCGTTGTCTGAGCGGGAATAACAAATAGAAAGTGATTGTCCGCTCCCCCTTGTAATAAAAAGAAGATACCCGCCGTCGGCGCGGACATACAGGCGCGGGGCGACGGAATTTTCAGCGCCCAGGTTCACAATCTGTTTTGAAAAACTCAAGCCCCTGTTCTCTGAAATAAGTATCTCCGCCTGAGCGTTTCCCGAAGCTGCGGCGATTAGTATTCTTCCCTTGCCGTCAATTACCATGCTTATAATCGACGGTTCCGTTCCTAAATAGACATAAGGGCCGCCGACTGTTCCCCTTTGTTCCCAATCTTTCTCCGGTTCTTTAACAGCCAAAAAGATGTTTATAAAACCGCCCGAAGTAACGCTTGAGTCTCTGTTAGGTGTAACTTCCTGCCACGCGATTACTGAAAAATCACTTGAATGGGCGCTAACGGGAAACTTTCCCGGGCGGGGCGAAAAGGGTTCGGCTTCTTCCCAGAAAAATTCCTGCGCCGAAAGAGTAAATACGGCTTGTCTTGCGAGAAATATAATTAACAGTAATTTGCAATACCGTGTCATAATACCGATTGTATCCTTCGCTGTAATTCTACAAGTTTTGTTATATTGCGGTTTTTAGGATTCTGCATAAGCCGCTCCACAAGCGAAAGCGCCACAAGGCTGTTGCCCAGGTTTAATTCGCGTAACGCTCTCTGGTAATCGGCTTCGTCCTCGCTTGAAAGAACAATGCCTCCAGGAACGCTCATCCTGCTCAGCAGCCTGTCTCTTACCTGCGTCGCTTCAGTATTTTGCGGGTTCAAAGCTATAGCCTCGTTCAACTGTGTAAGAGCGACTTCGTATTGAGCCGCCGCGTTGCTTTCAAAAATACGGCTTGCGGAAGCCGTCAGTTCCCTTGAACGCGCGATATTTGCGGGGTTTGGCGGCGGCGGACGGTACCCCATGTCTATTTCAGCCTGATTTAAGATAGACCGTAAATTCGGATACCTTGGATTTATTTCCGCCAGGTTTTGAAGATCGGCAAACGCTTCTATGGAACGCCGCTTTGTTCCCGCAATCGCGTTTCTCATGCGCTGTTCAAACGACGCGTTAAATGCCGCCGGATCCAAAAATTGCTCTATCCTGAGATCAAGAATACCCGCTTCCTGATTAACAGGGAATATCAGCCTGACCTGTCTTGTCAACTGCCGCGCTTCGTCAAATTTCGCAACTCCCAAAGCGCGCTGACCCGCGTTTATATAACGCACTCCTTCGTCAAAATTTCTTTGCGCCTGACTTAAAAGCTGGCTCATTTCCGCGTAAAGCGGCGCCGTCGGCGGGATCACGCGATCCGAGCTTGCCGACATCGCGGTACGGATAAGACCTAACCAATAATTAATTTCTTCATTGTCATCCGAGTTCGTTATGCGCCAGCGGTTTCTCGCCCTTGTTAAAATGTCTTCCGCCTGCTGGAAATTGCCGTTAAAGTAAACCGTGCGCGCGTTGTTCAGCAAGTTACGCACCTCAGCGATTATCGCCTCATTTTCAGAAATGGCTATTTGCTGGCCAAGGTTTACTAATTGGCTGTCCCGCATTTGCCGCAGGGATGCCGATTCCTGTATTTCAAGAGAATCGCTGAACCTGTCTGAAGCCCTTTGAATCCTCTCGCGGGCAAGGTCATAATTTTGTCTTTGATAGGCGGACTGCGCTTCCCTAAAGAGCCGTTCCCCCTCCTGCCTGAACGCCTCAGCCTGAGTTGATCTGCTGCGGGCAGTTCCCGCCAATGTAAGTCCCTGCGTGCGGATACTTTCCAATTCATTTACAGCCGCCTGATATTTTTGGCGCGTATTGTCGATTTCTGCGTCGCTTAAAACCGTTGACGGTTCTTTTTTAAATTGCTCCAAAATATTATTTCCGTTTTGTAAATCTGCAGATAACACTGAAAACATCGCGTTAAGTTCAGTCAGCGCTTCGGCAGGGTACCGCAAAACCACAGTAACGCCGTTGGAACCTGTGTGGCTTTCACCTTTAAGAAAATTATCGCTTCTTTCAAGTTCATTTTTTCTTGCCTCCAAACTGTCCTGAAGGCTGTTATACGCTATGCTATAATATCTTTGGGCGGACTGCCGCTCTTCCGTAAGTAATTGGGAATAAAAAGCATTTACGGCAGTCAATGCGTTTGTAATGTACGAAACATTTCGATACGCATTTATTTCAGTATTTATTTGATTGGCGCTTGTTCTGATACCGTTAATTGCGGTTTGCATCCCCGTGATTGCGCTTCTTGTCTGTTGTTCAATGTTTAACGCCATGGTCGAATTAATCGTCCCATCACGGAAGCGTGTTAGCGAAGAACGGTCAATATTAAGGCGCAAACCGGTATTTGCCGCCTGTAAGAGAATATTATTTGCTTCACCTAACGCTTTTATTTCAAGATACGGCGGAATATCTTCGCGCAGAATATTGTTTCCGTAGAGCGTTATTGTCTGCGGTCTTGCGCCGTCAAAAAGCCGCCTGTGCTTGTCAAAAAACAACGGAGAAAGATTAGCATAATCAGCCGTTCTGTCCAGAGAAGAAATGGCGGCCGCGTAATTTCCGCCGCTGAACGCCGTAAGAGACGCAGAATTTGCCTTTTGAAGAAATTGCGTAATTGCCGCGTTGACAGGTTCGATTGAATTTTTCCAATAAGCGTCAAAAGCGCCTAACATTCCTTCCTGCATATTTCCTTCCGCCCGTCCGTTAATACTTATTCTGATAAATGAAATATGGTTGCGGTCTGCAATTTCCGGTTCTCTTGCCCTGATTATGTTAAGAATTCCGGCAAAGACTGCATCGGCGGCGTACAATTCCTGTTTTAACGCGATAAACCCGTCCGCCGCGGAGGCAAGCCTCGCCGACGTTTCGCTGATTCCCGCGGCGCTGCCTGAATTAATAACGCGAATCAATTCGGCGGAAGCCGTCCCCATCTGCGAGCTTATCTGTTGAAAAGAAGCGAGTATCGAATTGATTCTTCCCGTTTGAACTATTGTCTCATTTTCAATATTTGCCCCGTAATCTGCCGCGAAAAATTCATCGCGCATAAAATCCATGCCTTCCGCGTAAACCTGAATGGCAGCCGCGCTTTCACCCTTGTCCAGTAATTCGCGGCCTCTTTGCATAATACTTGCCAACCTGTTTCTGTTTACGTTGAACTGCGCTATTTCCTGGGTTCTGGACACAAAGTTTTCAAGGATAGGGTTTTTATCGCTTTCCAGCGAATAAAGTTTGGTTGTCAACTCAAGGATTTTTTCCGCGTTTTGAGGATCGTTTAAAATGGTATTTATTAATTCATCCGCGACCCGGTTAAAATCACCCTGCAGCCGGTAAATTTTACGCATGCGCTTCTGCGCCAAATCCAGCTTGTCCGGATTTCGTCTTGCAAAAGCGCTTAATATCGATATAGCTTCATCGTATTTCTTGCTTTTTATCAGGGCGTCTGCTTTGGACAAATCGGCATCCTGTCTGCCGCCGCCAAAAACCGGAGTTATGACGGTAAACAGCAAAAAAATCGTGAAAATCCTGATAATAACAATTATACGGACAGGTTTAGCCATTGTTAATTATATACTATATTATATTATCGTATTTTTCCTTTGAATCCTTCGCATATACGATGCAATAGGCGGCGTTTTAACGGCATATACTATTTTTTTTGCTTTTTTCCGATTATTATTATATTAGTATCCGCCATAAAGATTGCGTGGAATTATGGAATGATTAAATTAAAAATGACGGCTGTTTTTGCCGTTTTACAGCTTATTTTTTCTCATTTACCGTTATGGGCGGCTGATGGGCAGGATATTTACGGCAATATAACGGATTATTTAAACGGCATTTACGGGATTGATGATAATGCGGGGTTGACCGCTTTTCCTGTATTGAATATTCCGATGGGGGGGCGTTCCGAGGGCATGGCAGGAGCGTTCTCCGCAATTTCGGACGACGTTTCTTTTCTTGAGTTCAATCCGGCCGGCTCGTCGATGCTGGAAATATCTGAATTGGCGTTCTTTCACAATAACTGGATTGCCGATGTAAAAATCGAAGGCTTTGCTTATGCCTCGCGTATAAAAAATTTTGGTTTTGCCGCAGGAGCGAAATGGCTGTACACGCCGTTTACCGAGTACAATTTTTACGGAGAGCGGGTTTCCAACGGCTATTATTCCGAGGGCGTGGCTGTTTTAAACGCTTCCTATAATTTTTTCTCAGGGTATTATTTTTCAGGGTTGTCTTTGGGAGTGAATGTAAAAGGCGCTTTCCGTTCCATGCCCGATTATACCGATGATAACGACAACATAATTAAAGGTTCGGGTTTATCTCAGTCTGCGGCAATGGTTATGGCGGATGTCGGCCTGCTTACAAGATTCAACATGTTTAAAGGATACGCTTCAAGGGACAAGAACGCGTCCGTTGCCGTCGTTATCCGCAACCTTGGCACGCCCGCTCTGGATGAACCGCTGCCAACAGTACTTAACGCGGCATTTTCGTATAAGCCAATCCGTCCGCTTGCCTTTGCCTTTGAATTTTCGCTTCCGATTAATTTGACTGACTTTTCTCTTTCTGAATCGCCTTACGGCGCGTTAGGTGTTTCTGTCAATGTTACAAATTTTTTATCCATGCGCGCCGGCGTAATGGTAAAGCCCGGAAGCAGCCGCATCACCGTAGGAAGCGCGATTAACATGAATAAAATTTCTCTTGATATAAACTATACTCTGGATTTACTTACCCAATTACAGCCCCTTAACAGGATCAGCCTTGCGGTGCGTTTTGATTTAGGCGACGGAGGCCGCAGGCTGGCATCTGACAAAGTGGACGAACTGTATCTTTTAGGCCTTGACGCATATTCACAGGGAAAACTTGACGATGCAAAATTGTGCTGGGAAGAAGCTCTCAAACTTAATCCAAAATACGAACCCGCGCGAGAAAGCCTTGATATGCTTGAAACCCGCGAAGATTTAAGACAGAGGATTGAGGATCTTTACAAGTTGGATTTTTAGGATTTATTCGAAAGAGGATATCACAAAGATCACAAAGTTTAGAAGATCACAAAGAGGGATCAAAGGTTCTTGTCCGTTATCTTATCGTGAAGTCCACGTATAGCCCTCGGACAAAAATCTCTTCTTCCCTTCGTGATCTTTGTTTCTTAGTGAACCTCAACCGAGACCGAAGGTCGAAGGTTCCCCTCTTGATCTTCGTGTGAAAAATTTGCGAATAAATCCTACTTCTTTCTTCTAAAAACTCTATAGTTAATATTCGGGAAAATATTATGCTTTCGTTCCAGATTGGTAAGCCACTCCGTGCTAATGTAATTACTGCCAAGGGCTTCATAAATAGTTGTAAAGTTACGAAGGGCGTTTCCGGCCTGATTACAGGCGTATTCGGTTGAATCCTGCCTGAATAAAAGAGCCGGCCAGTCGGAAGATTGAGCAAGCAGTATTTCCCGCGCCGCCTGATTTAACGCCCTCTCTTTAAGACCAGTGTCATCGGGGAAACGTTCAGCCAGTTCAGTCATCCGCTCCATGGAACGCGCCAGGTGGCGGTAAATCCAGTCATTGGAAACATCAAGCCATGTTTCGGCATAACCGTTTACGCCGCTTGATGAAAATTCGGGAGAAACAACCTGAAGAGAGGAAAGATTCTGCTTGTATATATAATCGCTGGGGCAGACAAATTTTAAGTCTTTATAATCGCAGGCTGTACGAAAAAGCGTTTCGATAAATCCAAAGCCTTCATGCCAAAGGCTTCCAAAATAGCCCGCGTTATTCGCATAAAGGCTTAACGGGGCTTCTTCCATGTATTTTGCCGCTTCTTCCAGACGGGCTGCCGTGTTGTGTATGAATGTTTTTGCCTGTTCTGCCGCATGACTGCATGCCGCCACAGGGTTATAATTGCCATTACCGTTAATATGCGACCAGTACTTGTATCCCGTCCTGTGCCGTTCTCCCTCGGCGCTTAAAAACGCGCTTACAGTTTCAGGCGGCAACTCATAACCGGCGTCCCTGTCATTATTGCGGTATATTTCATCTACCGCCGCTTTTTCTATTTCACGGGCGGCATACAGATCCCTTGCAAGGATAAAAATGCCGTTAGGCGTTTTTACCGGGAAGAAGGTTCCTTTGCCTGGAGACGGGTTTGCGAACAAAAGACCGTGGCTGTCTACAATGGTATAAGAAAAATTATACGCCCTTAAATACGATTCCAGCGCGGGAGACCATCCAAGTTCGGGCAGCCAAAAACCCTGCGGAATGCCGGCAAAGTGGCGGCGGTAGCCGGAAATGGAGATCTCCATCTGCGCCTGCAAAGATTCGCTGTTATGGCTTATAAACGGCAAAAAAGCGTGAGTCGCGCAGGAAGCGAGAATTTCAACTTTGCCCTTGCGCCTGTAAAAATCAAACGCTTTCAACAGATTTTTTTCATAGCGTTCCGTATACGCGATTCTTCTGTCTACCGTTATGTTATAGTAACGTTGGGCAAGTTTGTTTAACTCGTCGTTATTTGCGGTTCGCTCAAGTTCCTGCCTTCCGAATTCAATTTGCCTGTCGGTATAGGCCAAGTACTTTTTTTGCAGATGTTCGTCCGTTAATAAATGAATAAGAATGGGAGAAACCGCCAGTGCAAGGCGAAACGGGATATGATCTATTTCCAGCCGGTACAATGTATCAAGAAGGGGAAGAAGCGTTTCATTAACATACTCAAAAAAACGGCTTTCTTCGCCAATCAGGAATAGATCGTCCTCTTTTTGAAATTCCCTGACAAACGGCAAGTGGGCTTCTAAAACAAGAGAGATCGCATAACGGAATTCCATTTTTACTGCCTCTTAACCGCGGATTGACGGTCGATATTTTTTATTATTGCCAAATCCTTCGCGCCCGAAAGGCGGATTAAAGGGTTAAGGCACATATCTGCAATAATATCATTATTGTACGGTTTTGGCAGGTAAAACGGCTGTGAAGCCGCGATTGTTTGCAGGTTATCGCCTCTGTCTACGCAAAGTTGAATTACATAACAGTCAGGCGTATGTACGGTGTGTTCCACAATGCCTAAATATCTGCCGCAGTCTTCCGCCTCTACTGATACGGTAAAGGAGTTTTCATTCAATTTATTTTCTTTTCCGTCTTTGTCTAACGGAATAACCCGCAGGCAATATCCGTTAAAATTATCCGCATTCTCATACAATTCACGGTCGTGTTTTTTTATTTCCCAAAATGCAAAAACCCAAAAAGGGTCTCTTATTATTACTTCGACATAGGAGATATTATATTGCTTTGGCAGCGCGGCTGTTTCCGAATAAGAATGATTCACTTCCAGTTCATCGGAAGTTTCCTGCCTGTCAATATTGGAAACTTCCAATATTGCTTCTATGATGAAAATTCTTTCCAGATCAGGAGGGATATCTATCCCGTTAGAGTCGGCAAGCTTGATTAATTGCTCCGTACTCAAACTCTCTAACCGGTGGCGTGTTACAGGCGCATGAAGGTTGTCTTCCATAGTTTTCTAAATTGTGAAAAAAAAATGAATTTAAGTCAACTATATTCGAGAAGACCTTACACAAAGATCACTAAGATACAAAGATCACAAAGGGGGGAAAGGGATTTATGTCCGAAGGCTATGCGTGGGCTTCACGATAAGATAACGAACAAAAACCCTTGATTCTTCTTTGTGATCTTTGTACCTTTGTGTTCTTCGTGTGAAATTCTTCAATATTTATAAAAGCGAAAGAAATATTCCGGTAACGGGGCGTGAATATCAACATTTACTTCATCTTTAATGATTAGACGAGAGGCGTGAAGGAGCAGGCGTTTTAAAGCGGCGCTCTTGTGTAATTTTTTGTTGAGGGCGAAATCGCCGTATTTGTCGTCGCCAAGAATCGGGTTCCCGTTCATGGCAAGGTGGCGGCGGATTTGATGCATTCTTCCCGTGCCAAGCTCCAGTTCAAGAGCGGAGTATTCAAGAACTTCTTCCGTAAAAACGGAAGATTTTAAAACTTTATATCTGGTTTGTGAGCTTTTTAAATTGCCGTGGATTAACAGTTTGTCGGTAATTACGCCTTTTTCATTTTTGGGGAGGCCCGCGCAGATTGCGATATATTGTTTTGTGATTTTTGGGCTGTTGAGCAGGCGTGAAAAACGAGCCGCATTTTCGCGCCCCTTAGCCGCAAGCAGTACCCCAGAAGTATCCTTGTCCAGCCTGTGAACCAGCAGGGGCGCGGGAGCGCGAAGTTCGGCAAGAATCGTATCCAGCGAGGTTTTTACCCCTTCTCCGCCCTGAACGGCAAGTCCGGCGGGTTTATTTACAACCATAATATTGTCATCTTCATACAAAATTTCTATGTTTTTCATTCCGATAATATTAACATGAAACGTTTCTTTATTTTACTGTTTTTCATTCCCGTTCTAAGCTTTGCGGATCCCATGTATTCGCCCACATGGGGCTTTTACATCGATCTTCCCGAGGGCTATGAATATGTTGACGGAGACGCAAAAGACCGTTTTTCGTTCAAGGGGCCGGGCGGGGCAATGTTTGACATTGCTGTTTATTACGGACGCTACGCAAATCTGCATGAATTGGTTAACGATGTAAACAAGAGTATCGGGAATAAGGGCGATGCCGACTTTTACCGCTACAATAACCGGCAGACCGTAATAATGGAATTGACTTTTGGCGATTATCACGGCTGGGCAATTGCCGTGGAACTTGATAAAAAAAACGGACAGCAGCCGATGCTTCTGGCTCTCGCGTACAGCTTATCAGCAATTAAAGAACTGGAATTGTTTCATATATCGGCGCTGGATTCAATCTGCCCCTCGCAAGAGGAGCGCCGTTATCCCGGTCCTGTAATTGATTACAGTTATCCTCGCGGAGGGCAAAAAAAAGTTACCATCGCCGCAGGTAACATTAATGTCATGATACGTGAAAATGACGCCGAGGCAGCGCAGGTTTTTATTGAGCGTGAATTCCAGCTTCTTCAAAATTATGTTAATTCGCAAAAATGGCAGGAGGCGTGGATTCGCTATTACAGATCAATTTACCGCGATTCTTATGACAGGATAGCAAACGCCGCTTCCATGATTGTCCGCAGTTGGGGCGGTCCCACCACTCCCGGAGACGCGGAAAGAAGGGCGTTTGCACAAAGAGCTTTCTCTTTTGTGCAGGCTTATAAATACGAAAGAAGCCCCAGAGGCAGCGATTTTATAAATCTTGTAACAGCCATTACCGAAGCCCGTGGAGACTGCGACAGCCGCGCCATGATCTGCGCGATTTTATTGTCAAAAGCCGACATGAGAGCCGCGATGATGATTTCCCGCCAATACAGCCACGCCATGGGTCTTGTCGATGTTAACGGAACCGGCGCGCGTTTTGAAGCTTATGGAACAAAGTGGCTTGTCGCGGAGACTACGGCTAATGTTGACATTGGATTGATAGCGGAGGAAGTCAGCGATCCTAATTATTGGTTAGGGGTGGTTTTTGATTAGTAGTGTTTGACATAAAAATATTTACAAAGTGAGGGCAAGATGTATGCCTAAAGAATTTATTGAGTACAGGCGGGCAGCAGCGCGCGCTGGAAAAACTCTGGGAGAATTCGTCTACGAGCCTCTTGCAGGGTCTCTCGCACTGTCGGTCACCTAAAGGTTCCCTTGCTTTTATTGGGGACTGCGGCATTTTTTGGTGCTCTCAGCGTGCGGCATTATATCGATCAACACCGCTTACGCGGTGCTTTTTTTTGGCTGTGGCAAGGAACCCACAGAAGATGTTTTTCCATCACGCGCTGCTGCCAGCCTGTACTCAAGTATTTTATTCGGCATACATCTTAATCGCACATTAAAAAATGGTGATAAATACTACTACACATACTGTGGTAGAAAAAATTATTTAATCACAGAAGAGAGAATTTGTATGTCAGGTACTGTTGCGTGACTATTGTATGCGATAATTCGCGTAGTTTCGTAAAAACCTCAATAATGGAAATAGTTGCCGCCGTTGCTTGCGGACTTTTTATTATTGTGGCAAGCATATACAAGCCTTTTTCTGTAAAGGCTTTTGGCTGCGCTGTAGAGTGTTTCAAATTCTTGAACCGGTCAAAATTTTTGACCAGTTCGGTCCTGTCGGTTTCGACAATATAACCGGATGGAAACTTTTCTGGATTGTTCTTTACGGCTTGATTTACCTCTTTTGAGAAAAAACGAAGAATTTTACCACGAACCACACGAACGGAGATAAAGATGAGTTGTTATTTAAGGAAAACGAGCTATGTGTTAGGGAAGATGAGTTACTTTTTTGAAGATATAAACCAAGAAACGCCGAATTTGGGTGACAGACACAGTTACGTTCAATTACCATGCACCCTCATATATATTTTCAAGGTAATAGTTTTTAGTTTGGTTGTCCATGTCGTAAAAATTGAGCAAATCTTCATTACTTCCATCTAGCGCACACTCTGCGCTGTATATGCGCGACTCAATATCATCACGAATATTATTATATTTGTTTTCTTCTGCTTCAATATTGGACTCCGCCTCATTAATCCCATTGATGTCACGCCATTTAGCGATGAGTTCACATTCAAACGATTTTGAACGTGATTCCGCATAACGCCTTTCTTTCAAAAATTCTACCAATGGCTTGCCAAGGAAAATACCCACTAACACTATCATTCCTATTCCTATTATTGGAAAAGGTATGAAGTGAGAAATCTTATCATCAAGACCAAAAATTGGAATACGCATGAAGAAAATATCACTTTTCTCAAGACCAAAAAATGGGAAAATCCATTTGAAAGTAATAAAAATACCTATAGCACACCCTATCGCCGCCACAATCACATCACGCAAATGCGAACGTACCGCACGCTTTTTTAGTTTTTCAACATCACTAGAAATTCCTTCTTTTAGATATACTCTAAATGCTGCCCTTATCGGCTCATACTTTTTTTTGAGAGGAGCCATACGCTCTTTGAATATAGCTTCGTTTTTGTCAAGTTTTTCCTGTAATTCCTCAATGCGATCTCTGATATACGGAAAAAGTTTTTCACGGAGTTCGTTAATGAATGCTTCATAGTCCATCCATGCATGAATTGGATCCGCCTTTTCATTACCATCATACGGACACACAGACTCCGATTTCCGACTCTGTTTTTTCATGCATTTTGCACAGATTACCATTATATTACTTACTCCTTAGGCAAGATGCCACGAATGTCCGCCGCCCTTTGAGCATGTCCCGAGAAGCGGATGACTCTGCCCTGTGGTAAGACTTCCACATTTAGAGCACTTCCATCTGCGGGATGTCCGGTTGTCATCCGAGACCCAGCGATGCCCGTTACCTTTTGAACAAGTACCGTTCAAAGGTCGGCTTGAACCGGTAGTCACACTACCGCATTTGACACACTTAAATCGCGCCATATTTTCCTCCTTACGCCTTCACGTTTTCCAAAGCGCGGGCGATATTGATGATTTTGTCCGCCGCTTCCTGCGGACGTTCAGTATATAGTTTGCAAAGTTTGTAAAAATACAGGTTTTCATCTACAGATTCAAAATCGGAATACCGATATGTTCCATAAATTGCAAAAATACCGTTTTTGTTCTCGTTTTTACGGTTGGTGATTTCAGCCATTTTCTGAGTGATGCGATCCTCAATCTGGTGATTGCGTTCTTTTTCATCAACGCAATTTTCTATGTGTAAAGATTTCCAATCGTAGTTCACGTCCAGAAGGTAATTTCCTCCCATGATAGAAACTTGAATGAAATACCAGCCTTCATCAACGGCATACTCGGCATCAGGGAACGTTTTTTTTACCAGTTCAAGCACGTTGCATTTGAACGTCTCCAACGCTTTGTTGTTAAAATCCACAGCGCCGCATATTGCCAACGCCGCCCGAACCGAGTCATCGTCCTTTGTAATCAATTTGAAAATTTCGTCTTCCATTTCCGCATCCTCCGATTTTCCGCATAACGATTTTATCGCCGCAATGAGTTGTTTAAGATTTTCCCGTATGGGAACTATTGTTTCCGGTGTATTTTTTGCACACGCTTCAAGCCAAGCGAGAATGTCGTCCCTAAACGAGAGCGGCGCATAATCGTCTTTGCCTGCACCTGCTTTTGAAAAGTCCGACGACTCACGACCGTCAACGGTGAGGTAGAGTACAGGAATATGGCTGTTCTGGTTTTTCGTTTTGGCAAAGGCGAAGTAATCGGCAACTTGCTTTGGCTGATCTCCTGCCCAAATTTTGACTTCGATGGGTACGAAAATTCTGCCGTCTTCAAGGGTGATGTCAATACGGCGGTTTTCATCAATTACATATTCCGCCGTTACCTTCGTGTTTTCGATACTAATCTCAAACGGACTTTTTAATTTTGGTGATATGGTTTCCCAAAACAAGCGGAGGTAACGGCTTCCCTGACAGTGTTTGCCATGCGGATCAAGCAAGTCAGCGAGAACACGGCACATTATGACCTCTTTGTGCGCGATTCCGGCGACATTGAAAAGGTTGTACTTCTCTCCTGTCTGCCGCCACTTCGCCTCGAATTGTTTTCTGACCTCCGCGACATCTGTCAACAATTGACAGACGGTATTTTCCGATGTTTTTTCCATCAAAACCTCTTTTTTTACACAGTTACTTATTCATCTAAAAATTTTCGCATTTTATCATCTTTAAATTTTATGTCAGAAAGTGAGTTCATTTGCAGATAAAGTATTCTTGGATTGTCTCCTGCCTGTAAACTAAGAACCGCTTCTTTTTGGATGTTTTTTAATATACGAATATATTCGTCTTTTTCCTGATTTATTATATTAGACAGTATTCCGTCAATTATTTGCGGATCAGTTCCGTCAATAGTTAATTGCATACCATATTCAAATATATCCCTGTCATTTATCTTTTCCATGTCCACATCATCTTCCAATGACAAAAGACCTTCCCTTCTGGCTTTTTCATTAAATTTCAAAGCGCGTTCAACAATTTCATTATAGTTCTTTACAAATTCTTCATGTGTCATTTTACAGTTTCTCCTTTACAATATGGGATTATAATTTCTCCGGTTTTTTCCAAATATTGAATAATCATTAAAATTTTTTCCTGACTATCTTTAATTTCATTTATCATAATAGTCTTCATAACTTCCATATCTTCTTTCAACATCTTGGAAGCTCTTTTTGACATATTAGTAAATATTTTTTCCTTTACTGTTTCATTTTGATCTTTTAGAGATTTGCAAAGCTCATAGGAATCTACTTCCCTTAATACTCTCTGAACAGCTAAATTGTCTAATCTCATAATAGTATCCGAAAAACTTGATGGAAGGAAAGAATCGAGCGCATAGTGGGTACTTTCAATAAGTTTTTTAGCGTGAACCCAAGAATCACCTTTTAATTCAAGTGAATTTATTGTATTACAATATGCATCTGCATCATCTAATGGTTTATCATAATAGATACTTTTTCTAAAACCATGAAAAGAATTAACTGTTATATTATCAATAGTTTTACCGTGTCCATAAGCGGTAACAACTATTGTCTTGTTTTTGCCCATATTAACCTCCTTTTAATTGATTTATATATAAAACCGCTGTCTGAATTGACAGTCGGCGTTATACCAAAATAATGAGAAGAAAAACTGATTGATTGTAATGAAATACTAAAAAGAAAGAGATTATATTCTATTAGATAGTTGACACGATTAGTTAAAGAGTGAGTATAGTTGCACGTTGCACGTTGCACGTTGCACGTTGCACGTTGCACGTTGCACGTTGCACGTTGCACGTTGCACGTTGCACGTTGCACGTTGCACGTTGCACGTTGCACGTTGCACGTTGCACGTTGCACGTTGCACG
>Ga0268262_10001180_pt1 | contig 33089 bp, 26 predicted proteins | sample TergutNc150P3_FD_190354 | JGI IMG/M metagenome (GOLD analysis project Ga0268262, IMG submission 190354) | Nasutitermes corniger P3 segment gut microbial community from laboratory colony in Florida, USA - Nc150 P3 (SPAdes) (version 2) | ecosystem: Host-associated > Arthropoda: Insects >... | reverse complement strand
TGTCGGGGTGAAGGGCGAATTGGACGTTACAGCCGCCTTCAACGCCGAGCGCGCAGATGATATTCAACGCGGCGGAGCGGAGCATTTGGTACTCTTTGTCAGCTAACGTAACGCAGGGAGCGATAACTATGCTGTCGCCTGTGTGTATGCCGACCGGATCAAAGTTTTCCATTGAACAAACCGTGATTACGTTTCCTACGCGGTCGCGCATTACTTCATATTCAATTTCCTTCCAGCCCGCGATGGATTTTTCCACTAAAATTTGGTTTATCGGCGACAAGGAAATTCCGTTAGCTGCAATTTCCCTAAGCTGCGCCTCGTTAGCCGCAATGCCGCCGCCTGAGCCGCCGAGAGTGAAGGCGGGACGCACAATCACGGGATAGCCGATTTCGTCGGCGAACTTAATCGCCGTCTGCACGTCGGTGGCAATTACCGAAGGAATTACAGGCTGACCGTTGCTTTGCATGGTTTCCTTGAACATTTTTCTGTCCTCAGCCTTGTCAATTGTTTCCGGCGAGGAACCTAAAAGGCGCACGTTCATTTTTTCAAGGAAACCGTCGCGGGCTAATTGCATGCAGAGAGTAAGTCCCGTCTGCCCGCCGAGACCGGATAATATGCTGTCGGGGCGTTCTTTTTCGATAATGCGCTTAACCGTGGTAAGAGTAAGCGGTTCAATGTAAATTTTGTCGGCGATGTTGTTATCTGTCATTATGGTAGCGGGGTTTGAGTTAACAAGGACTATTTCTATTCCGTCCTGCCGCAGTACACGGCAGGCTTGAGTTCCTGCGTAGTCAAATTCCGCCGCCTGCCCGATTACAATCGGTCCTGAGCCTATGACCATCGTCTTTTTTATGTTTTTATCAAGCGGCATTTTTTTTCCTTTCGTAATTATACTGCATCTTTATCCCAATAAATAAGCAGTTTTTGGTTTGTAATATCCGAATGTAGTATCAAACCGGGAGTTTGGGCTATATGTATCACGGATTCCCATTTTTTTTCTTCCGGCAAAAGTTCCGCAAACAGGTTTTCTTTGGTTAAAATTTGCTCGGGACAGAATATTATACCCGGTTCTCCGTCAAAAACCGCCGCGTAGAAAATATCAGACTCCACAATATCCTGAAAAAAGTGGCTGCCGAAAGACAGTTCCGGCACTATTCCGGCTTTTAAATACGATACTTCGCACAGCGCCGCCATGTTGCATAACTCACTGAAGTGAACAGGCACGCCGAGCGACGGCGTTGTCGTGCCCCAGCGACCAGGTCCCATCAATAAAACTGTTTTGTCTTTCAATGCCTGATTGATAAACCCGATTGTCCGCGCCGCCTGATATTTGTCCTGATCGGCTAAATCAAGATATTCTGTCGCTTTTACAAAAACAACATAATCAAAATACAGCCTTACATTGCCGCCCATAAAGTCGCCCGTAGACGAAAAGAAAATATGCTCATGTCTTGGCTGCGGGGCTTCCATGACTCTGCCAATTCCTTTTGTTTGCAGAGGGCGGCACTGCAAAAGATTGAACCTGAATTCTCCGTCCTGAGTAAAGTTAGCGGTAAATTCAATATCGACAGGGTAGTTGTACGCCGTACATAGCGTAGAAAGCGCCTTGCGGACAAATTCGGGGAAGCCGGTTTCGTTTAACAACTTGTTAAAATCGGGGATTCTTGGAGTTGAGGCGGAATTAATTCTAAGTTCGCGCATTCGGTTTATTGCCACAGTGTCCAGAGTGAAAAAAATGTCCTTATCGGTTTTTAAATCCCCGTCGGCAAGTTTTTCAAGGGGGACTTCCGTTAATTTGTTGTTGGATAAATCAAGCACGTCGGCTTTATGCTGGGAAAACTTTTTTTCATCGCCGTAGCTTACGGGCGGTCCCTTGTTCGGGCAATCCAGCGGAACAATTTTCGCGTAATCGCCGGAGACGCGATCCACGGCGCGCGTTCCAAGACCGAAAACAAGTCTTAACATACCGGCTTCCGGATTCATGGACTTGTCCCACACATACAAATTGGTGGAATTGCCGACGCCCGCAATGTGCGGAAAAAACAACTCATCGTAGTGGTTGCCCGATACGCGCTGTACAAGAATCGCCATTTGTTCATCCTGATTTGTAAGTCCGCGTCTTTGGCGGTACGCAAGCGCGTCGTCGTTCATAGTGCTGGCGTAGACCGTGCGTACCGCCTGCTCAAACGCCGCGTAGCGCTCATCCGGCGTCCCCTGATTGGCGCAGAAGACGCTCTCGTATTTACCGGCGAAGGCGTTGCCGAAGTTATCTTCGCGCAGAGAACTTGAACGCACAATAATCGGCGCCTGCCCGTAATGTTCAAGCATTTGTATAAATTGTTCCCTGATGTTATCCGGGAATTTGCCTTGCAGCATTTTTTCCTGCAATTCTTTCGCTACTGTAAAATATCCTTCCGTCGTTTTTTGTTTTATTCGTAAATCCCACAATCCGTTGTGTACAATGAACGTGTAGAAAATATCCGAACCCAGATAATATGAGTCATGCGGCTCCCAATGGTTTCGTATAACGTCGCCTGCGTCTTTTTCCAGAATTTTCCGCGCAATAAGCATACCTATGCTTTTTCCGCCGATAAATCCGGTTCCTATTTCACGCTCCGCAATGTCAAGAATGTCCCTGAGCGTAAAATACTTCATAACTAAACTTGTTATGCGTAATTCTTTGCCGATAATCCAGCCGGAAAGAAGCTTTTTCATATCTTCCTGAGACTTTTCATCGCGGGTAAGGAATGAACGCGCGTGATCAAAAGTGATATGCCAGTGGTCGCTGGGGTTTCCTCCCCTGGTGACGCGCGAGAACAATGTCGCGGCGTCCGCGCTTGAGGTGATTGAGATAGCTTTATCGCCGTCGATTAAATGCGGAAAAAACATCGTGGGCGAATAGCGCTCCCATACTTTGAGCGGGTGGATATAAAATTTATCGTCAACATTGTATACGTCCAGTAAAAGCTGGGTGGTTTCGCGTATGCGCGCTATTGTGTCGTGGGTGTGCGCGCCGCGGATAAGGGCAAAGTAGGCGATAGTGTCAAGTATAAAAAGGAAGGGGCACGTTATGCGAAAGAAATTGCCTACCATCATGTCGGAACACCAGCTTTCAAGCAGGTCGCTAAGGCAGTCAAACACATAGAAAGCCTTTAAACCTTCTTTGGCGATAATGTCGTGGACTTTAAGCGCGAATAACTCAAAGCCTTCGGAAGTGTCAAAATTGTATGTAACGGAAGGCTCGTTTTCCGTCATTAACGGCGCATGTTTGCCGAACCGGAAGTAGACAAGCCTGCGCTCGTCTTTTTTTGCCTGTTGGATATACGGTCGCAAAACTTTAAGATAATCGTCAATGGACTGAACCTGCCAAACTACATTGTCGCCTAACCGCAGAAGGTCTATGGCTTGGTCAAGACCGGACATTCCGGTGCTTACTCTCCTATCCAGAGACATTATAGGTTATCCTCTCCGGTTCTTTTATAATGTCCGCCAATAAAAACACATCTTCGTTTATCGCGTAACAATAAGTGCATATTTTTTCTTTTGTGGTAAAATCGCGGTACGGGTTTGTAAGACAGCTTTTTCTGCCTCGGATAAAAGCCTTTATTATTTCATGAAAATATCCGCGCCATGCCCAATTTTTGTTTACAAATTCCCTGCATACAATTTTATCCTCTTTCCGCTCAATATTATTGGAAAGCTGCATGCCCTTTCTGTTGCACAAGTAAATGCGTATTACTTCCGGTAGCGCGCGGAAAAGTTTTATAAGATATTCTTTGTTGTTTATTCTTTCGTAACTAAAAGGGTTCTCTTTAAAAAAACGTTCAACCAGAATATCAATGGAATTTTTTTGGTTTTCCGCATCGGATACCGTGGCTTGTATCATGGAGTAAGAAGTTGCGATTAACGCGGAAAAAACAAACTTGTTAACGTTAGGATCGATCATGGACGGTTGAGGGCGTGCAAGTAAAAACCCCTGATAAAATCTTCCCTTTGATGAAATACAAACGTCAAGCTGGCGCTCCGTCTCCACGCCCTCGTGCAGAACCTCAATGCCTACGGAATCGGCGAAGGCGGCGATGGCGCGTAAATACTCGCGGTAATGATAAGACGTTTCGCAGTTATGAATATAATCGATATTTATTTTGATAATGTCAGGCTGAAGTTTCGCCAGCCTGTCAATATTACTCGCTTCTTTTCCGTAATCGTCTAACGCTATTCTGCATCCGGCTCTTTTGTAGTGGACTATGGCGCGAAGATATTCTTCGCTTGCGTTAAAATCTTCTTCCGTAATTTCTATAACCAGCTTTTCATTTGGAATATCGAATTCTTTTGCCAGCTTTAAAGTTCTCATTTCTTCCGGATTTTCCACATACGGCAGGAGCCATGCCAATCTTATATTGAGAAAAAGATACTCGGTTCTTTTTTCTTCCGCGTATTTTTTCATAGCGTATCTTCTTACTATTCTGTCCACCCTCAGAGCTTCGTCATGTGAAATTTCGGGGTTGTTAAAAAAAGGTCCTAATGAATGTATTTCTCCGTTTTCGTCGGTATAGCGTCCTAAGATCTCAAAGGCGTATACGTCGTTTGAGTCCGCGGAAAGAATCGGTTGAAAGTACGCGATAACGTTGTCTTCTGTTAAATTCATTTGCCCATCCTTTCGATAAATCTGTCAAAGAGAAAAGAAGTGTCCAGCGGACCACCGCACGCTTCGGGGTGAAACTGCACGGAGAACGATTTCCCGTAATCAAGCCCCTCGCAAGTGCCGTCGTTTACATTGATAAACGAACCGTTATCCGTGACAACGGCGTACCCGTGGTTTTGGCTTGTGATGAACACGCGCCCGGTCGCTGTTTCCTTAACCGGCTGATTCGCTCCGCGATGACCGAACTTTAATTTTTTAGTTGAATAGCCGTTCGCGAGCGCAAGCAGTTGGTGTCCAAGGCATATACCAAAGATTGTAGTATTGCTCTTTTGCAAAGAGATAAGAGTCTGAATAATTCCGTCGTTGGCTTTTTCCGCCGGGTCTCCGGGACCGTTACTTAGCATAATTCCGTCCGGATTCATTTTAAGTATTTCCTGAGCGCTTGTGTCGTGCGGAAAAATCCACACCTCACAGCCGCGCGCCGCGAGGGCGTTCGCAATGCCGCGTTTCGCCCCGAAGTCCATTAACGCCACACATTTTTTTACCTGCGCATCTTTCGGCGGGGTTTTTGTAACGGTGTGCGACGACACGGCGGCGACGGCGTTAACGATAGAGTACGCTTTTATTTGTTTGAAGTCGTCGGGTGCGGGGGGAGACGGCATAATTTTTCCGTTCATTACGCCGTTTTCCCGAATGATTCTTGTAAGAGCCCTTGTATCAATTCCGTATAACCCGATTATGTTGCGTTCTTTTAAGAAGGCATCCAGAGTTCCCTGGCTACGGAAGTTGGAGGGGTTTATACAGGGGTGTTTTACAATATACGCCCTTGCTCCGACATTAGCGCTTTCAAAGTCCGGGGGGATGACGCCGTAATTACCGATTAACGGAAAAGTTTGCAAGACGATTTGCCCATAGTAACTTTGGTCGGTAAGAGTTTCCAGATAGCCGGTCATACCGGTAGCGAAAACAACTTCCCCAATAATTTCACCCTGAGCGCCAAAATATTCGCCTTTTAGTACAGTTCCATTTTCCAACGCTAAATATGCGATCATTCCCTGTCCTTATTTAGTTTAATATGCCATTTTAAGGGATATTTTACAAGGTACAGTTTTTGTTAATTTTTTACCCACGAACCAAGAGAGATTTGAGCCTTCCACCTATACGCGCGCAAAAAAAGTAAAAAATCTTCAGAATTTTTCATTTTCGGTCAAGCAAAACGGGGGGTACGCACCCATATAGGGGTGTCAGACTACTTAAAAGTGGTCTGGCGGAAAAAACTATTTGAGGTGGGTATATGGACGAAAAAGAGCGGCTGGAAAAACTAGATTTTCTCAAAAAACGCCTGAAAAGGAAATTTGTTGAAATGGAAGAGCCAATGGAACAGATTGAATTTACAAGAGAAAATTATAAAAAACTATTTCCTGATAATAGAATAACAACACCTATTGGTAATATAAAAATAGGTGAACATCAATATGAAAAGTTAGAAAGAGAAAAACGTCAAAAATATTTAGGTGCCATGCATCAAACATTGGCTGATCCTATAGCTATTATAAATCAAGAAGATAACAGAGGAAAGGTGAAATTATTTACTAAATCTTTTGAACATAAACCAAAGAAAAAAGATGGTGTAATTTCTGTTATTGCTGATATAGATGGCGAAAATGTTTCAATATCGACACATCCTAAGCAGTTGGAAAAAGTAATAGAGGGATTAAAAAAGGTCGCAGACCTGATTTATGAAAAATCAGATCGCGACCGGACGGCTGGGAACGATTCAAAGAATCTAGCCATTTCTGACGACACCCAGTTATCTAATAACATACCGCAATCTACTCCAGATGTCAACAATAAAATAAAAAAAGTCGGAGATGTGATTTACGAAAAACCACACTCCGACAGTACGGCTGGCGATATTGTCAATAGTGACAATATCGATAACATCCAGTTACCTAATAATATACCGCAATCTTCCCACGATGTCAACGGAAATAATTCTCAATGAATAATAGAACAGATATATCTAATGCAAAAATAGTTAACCCTGTAGGTACTGGAGGCGATCCCAGCTATGCGAAGGTGGTTGCCAACCCCACCCAACCATCAGGGCAACTATCTGTATCAAACATACCGCAATCTTCCCACGATGTCAACAGTAAAAAATCTTTCAAATTTTTTTTTCAAATTCGGTCAAGCAAAACGGGGGGTACGCACCCATATAGGGGTGTCAGACCATTAAAAAGTGGTCTGGCGGAAAAATCTATTTGAGGTGGGTGTATGAACGAAGAAGAACGACCGGAAGAATTGGATTTTCTCAAAAAACGGCTGAAAGATAAATTTGATGAATTGGCAGAACCAATGAATCAAGTTGAATTTACGCGTGAAAATTACGACAGGCTTTTTCCTGAAAGTAAAATATCAACGCCTATAGGTGAAGTAAATTTAGGCGGTCATCAATTTGAGAAACTTTTTAAGGAAAAACGACAGAAATATCTAGGTGCAATGTATCAGACATTAATCGATCCTATTGCAGTAATAAATGAAAAAGACGATAAGGGAAAAGTGCAATTATTTTCAAAATCTTTCAAAAATTATGAAGAAAAAATAAAAGGATTAATGTCCGTAATTATTGATATAGATGGGACAAAAATCGCTATATCAACGCATAGAAGGAATCCTAATAACATAATAAATAAAATAAAAAAGGTCGCAGACCTGATTTATGAAAAACCAAATCGCGACCGTACGGCTGGGAATGATTCAGAGAATCTAGCCATTTCTGACGACACCCAGTCTGTAATAAACATACCGCAATCTTCCCTCGATGTCAACAGTAAAAAAAAATCTAAGGCTTAAGCTCCGTCTTCTGCTTTGGGCTTTCCGCACTCCGCGCAAAATTTACTGTTATTCCCTTTATATCCGCATGAACAATCCCAAGGCTTTGATTTCCCGCACTCCGCGCAGAATTTACCGGTGTTACCTTTGTACCCGCAAGGACAATCCCAAAAATCAGGTTTGGGCTTGCCGCAATCCGCGCAAAATTTTCCCGTGTTTCCCTTGTGACCGCAGGGGCAGTCCCATGGAACAGGCTGCGGCTTGCCGCATCCGGCGCAGAATTTGCCGGTGTTACCTTTGTTGCCGCATGAACAATCCCAGCCAACCGAAGCCTGCGCCGCATTAGCGTTTTTATTCTGCCCGCCCCCTATGGGATTTACAATCGGATTCCTCCCCATTGAGTTCCCCATCGGATTCCCCATGGAATGACCCATGGGGTGTGTCGCTTTATTTATCGCCGTATTTATTACACCGGAAGTAAGCTTGTTTAAAATATTCGCCATAGTCCCTACCCCTTAACAATATCCCCATCGTCAAAAGGATCCCCGCAATCGGGACAGAACTTTGGCAGTTTTGACATGTCCTTCGGCTCCCAGCCGCACTTGTCGCACTTGTATTGAGGCACTCCCGCGGGTTTGGGTTTGCCGCAGTCGGCGCAGAACTTGCCCTTGTTCACTGTGCCGCAAGAACATTTCCAGCCGCCGTCTGTAGCGGCGGCGCTTGCGGACGCAGACCCTTTCGCAGTCGGGGCAGCCGCCGGAGCGGACGCTTTTTTCTCTTTTGCCTTTTTCGCGAGGAACCATATTCCAACGCCGGCGATAAGCAATAACGGTATACCGACAAGCGGGCGATAAAACAGCCACGCGAGTGAAATGACCACCAATGACCACGCAAAACCGCCGACAGAGCATACCAGTCCTACGCCCGCGCCGACTATCATGGCAAGAGGCGGCAGTACCTTAAACAGCGTCGGGAAAATCTTGAATATTAATTTGAACGCCGCGACGACCAAAAGAATACCGATTATGCGAAGAAGCCATGTAAACGCGCTGTTTGCCTGCTTTTCCCTTTGAATCATGGTGTCGGCGCCTACCGCTCCCATTGCTACTGCTTTAAAAGTTCTTCCGTTGGGGGCAAGGTATTTTTCAAAAGTTGTGCCGATTACTTTCGCGATAATCGAAATATCCGCGGGCGGTATTTTTGCCAGCGTTATGCGAACATCGCCAATCTGCGGAGACGAGGGCGATTTGCCCAGATAAACAGTATTTCCGTCAATGTGCAGCAGAGAAGCCGCGCCGTCGTATTTATATCCAACCTGTTTTGCCCTTGCGACTTCGCGGATATTCCACACCAGAAAATCGTCGTCGCTTATTTTCGCTTGTATAGGCACACTGCCCTCGATTTCCTCGATAATAAAGGCGGGCAGTTTGTACGCGCCGAATGAAACGTTTTTTGCGTACTGAAGCTGAGATTTAACGTCGCTGTCCAGTACGATATTTGATTTTTTATAATCAGGGTCGTTAAAGTTTGCTGAATTAATCGGAGTATTAACCCATTTTCTTTCGTAAGTATAAGTAGTTATAGTTTCTTCCGAGCCGCCCAATTTATCTTTTTTCTCGGTTTGTGAACGTTCCTGATACTGATAATATTCCACATAACGTATAAGGGCGATAGCGGTTTCGCTGATTCCGAACGGTTCGTCGGAAAGCGTGTCCTGAGTATCGGCAAAAGCGGTGGCATGGATAAGTTTCCCGTCTAATGCCGGATTCAATGTCGATATGTCGCTTACATTAATAAGTTCTTTTTGGGCGCTGCGGATAGCTTTGTCCGTTTTAACATAGTTGCCTTCGTTTGCGCAAAGCATGATAGTTCCGATAAAGAGCAAGATGAACCCCGTGCCGACGCCCTTTAACGCTCCAAGCAGTCTGTTCCCGTAATTTGTTGTTGTTTTTACTTGATAAGCCATAAATCCTCCGGATTATTTGTTTAAGAATTTTTACCACGAACCACACGAACCAGCACGAACAGCGACAAGATGTGTACTAAAAGTTCGTGGTGTTAGTGTGGTTCGTGGTCAAATTCTTTTTTCTCCATGCGCTGTGTATTACAGGCATGGAGAATAGTTTTTTATTGTGTATCTTTTTTCTTGAAAACTTTGAAAGAAACGGTTGTTGTCTCTGTTGTAATTGACTTTGGCTTAGCAATGGCACCGCCTTCTTGTGCTACATAAAAATAAGTATCGTCATCATTAAGATCATCAGGTGTTGTCTTTGTATCTATGAAAAGATAAATAAAATAATCACCTGTGCCGGTATATGCTGCTCCTCCCTTCTTTTTTCCCGATGTCAATTGGCTTGTAACAGTTGTACTTGTAGCAGTTAATTGATCCAAGGCAACTATTTCTACGTTATTATTCTTAGGGTTAACAATAGCTACTGTGATTAACTTCCCGTTAAAATCTGCAGGAAGATCGGTGACAACTAAAATCTTTTGCACACCGTCGTCGCCTTCATCTCCCAGATCGCACGACGCAAAAGAAAGCGCGATTACGGTAACAAGGGCGATAATTCCGAATATTTTTTTAATGTTTTTCATGGAAAAACTCCTTTTTGTGATCCCGTCTTCTTTTGGCGGTTTATCACTTTTAATTTGTCCTTGCGGACTACGGTCAAAGACCGCTACGACCGAAGGTCGCTGCGACCAAAGGTCGCTACGACCAAAGTCGCTTGTAACTTTACGGACTGTATCCGTAAAGTTACTTAAAAAACAACCACAGGGAATTGCAGAGAATTAATTTTGGTTATCATTAATTCTCTGCCCTCTCACCTGTGGCTTAGGTAAAGATTAAAGTACCAATTTTCCAGGAGTTCCGCTATCCCACTTGAGAGCTATAGTTGCTTTTGAAGGGAAATATTTTCCCAATGTGAGTTTAGCTTGCTGACCAGTTGTAGCACCTATTAATATCGTTTTGTTTGTCCAATTACCTGCGGCTCCTGCAAGATTAATTGTAGCAGTACCGGTAAAGGAGGGATCTACAGTAATTTTGCCAAATGTATTGTCAGTAACGGCTCCGAAACCAATCTCTCCGGCTGCAAGAGCACCGCCAAGTTTAACTGCTGAGCTATATGTAAAATAAACATTTTCGGATCCAGCGCCACTGTTATTAGCATTAGTTTTGAATTCGCCGCCTGTCAGGTTAGCAGAACCTTTGGCTTCAATATAAACAGCGCCGGCGCTTTTTGATCCGCTAGTAGCATAGGCGTTAGTATTTCCTGAAATTTCTCCAGATGTAAAGTTAAAAGTTGCAGCGTCAACATGAACTGCAGCCGCGCCAAAACCGGCATTATTTGAATCGGAGACATAACCTGTACCGTCAGATGTGTTACCAGTAATTTTTCCACCGGTTAAGTTAAAAGTTGCGCCTTCCCGTACAAATACCAATGCTTTATTATTATTAGTAACTCCGGCTAGGTTAACATTGCTTCCTACTGTCAGAGCGATAGTAGTAGTAGTACTGGCAGCTCCTACAGTAAAGAGGTTACCTTTACCTGTGAGTTGGATTTTCTGCTCTCCGCCAATACCAACAATTCTTAAATCAGCATAGGCTTTATCCAAAACTACGGCTGGACTCTCTTGGTTTCCATTAATCGCCCAGATGAATTTATCGCCTTGGTCATTAGTGTATTTAACGACTTTTTCAAGGTCTTTACCACTTGTAGGAGTAAGTCCAGTAAGAGAAATGGCTTGTGGATTCGCCCATTCAGCTGTCAGGGTGATGTCGGCTGTTACTTTGTCTTTTTCAAAGTCCCATACTTTTGTACCGTTTTTCCATGTTGCTACTTGGGAAGCAGAATAAAATCCGGCAGCTTGGGGTGTCCAAGCTTTGAAGGCATAAGGTTTTTCAGCAAGTCCCTGGTCATTTACGCTTTGAGACGCAACAGGTTCAGCGCCGGCGCCTGGGTTAAAAGTAACTGTCCAGACATCATCTGTCGGTTCCGGATCGCCGCACGAGGCGAAAGTCATGGTCATTAATGCGGCGATAATTGCCACACCCAAAATAATTTTCACATTTTTCATAATAAAACGTCCTTTTATTAAGTTTTCTCCGCTCTCAAGAGCGGGTTCCCCGTAAAAGTTTTTCTTTTACAGGAGTTTCACCTAAAGGTGAAATGATAAAGATGATATGGATTAAAGTAACAATCCCGAAGGTTGTAAACGCTTTAATCCCCGAAGGGTATTCTATGGAAGAATACCCGCACAATACATATTTTTTCTCCCCCCTTAGAAATGTATTCCCCTGCTCATACGAGCAGGTCTTTCGATCTTATGAACTTTTGTCAAAAAATCGAAAATAGCGTTTTTTGTGTAGGAATAAAATGCATCTATCTTCAGCCTATATTATAACATCAAAACAAAAATTTTCAACTAAATTTCAACTATAAATGAAGAAAATTGTACTATTTGTTAAAACACATCCCCCATGAATTTTCAATCAAAAACCCGCAAAATTCACTGAAATTTTGATAAATTTTAACCCCGAGCGAGGAATCAGGGAAGAATTTTTAACCACGCCCCCCGGTTTTTCAGCGGATTCTTGGATAAAAATTCTTCTTTTGGTTCGTGCGGTAAATTTTTTATATAAGTTCTATGTAAGAATTTTTTCTCACTGAGCCATAAAGCATTTTATGTACAGCGAAAAAAACTTGACATTCACCATTGATTGTCATATATTAAAACAAGGGAGCGGTTATGATTCAGTTCAGCCTCTCCCTCCCGAAACCCTGCCTTGCGGCAGGGATTTTTTTTATCTAAAATCTCTTGTATCCCAAAAGTAGGTTCTACTGCCGTCCGTCCACTTGACCTTTCCTTTTGTATATGCGATATTTAAATCAGCGAGCCGTGAGATTAAAAGCCCACCGCGAGCTACCATTCCCGGCTGCTTCGCAGCCGGTGTTTTTTTTATCCGGATGGTTTCAGGGTGTCCACGTTCAAGTAAATAAGGTTTTTATGTCCTTTTAATTTTAGGATAATTCTGCCGCCGTGAAATTTATTTCTTTCAGCATATCCCTTGATAATTTTACCATACATATTTATATGAGTAATGCTATTTCTTGCACTATACAAAGCTCCCATTACTTCATGTCTTGACAAATCTGATGTCTCAAGGTTAATGAATACATTTGGAGCCTGTGACCTGGATTTCAAAAAATGAGCGGCGAGCGTATTTGCATTACCTCCGACATTTTTGAATTCAAATTGTAGTCCATTAACAATAGCATCATATTTTTTCCCTGATTGTCGGCTGTTTTCAGGAACAAGAAAAATCGTACTTCCTAAATCCTGCAATATTTTAGCGTTTCTGAATTCTTGCGCAAAGTTAGTTCTTTTTCTATTTGGAGAAACAAATATACGTACATCTTCTTTTTTCCATTTTTCCCATGGAAACAGCTTATCGGCTATCCTTTGCGCTCTTCTCGCATTATCCTGCCGCCGTTTTTCTTCTCTTGCCCCGGTTTTCCGCAGCCCCGTCTCTTTTTTTGAGTTCATTTAAGATGATTAACCAAAGTTGTTTTTAAACCCTCAAAAAAAAATGAGAGTGGGAACCGCCCTTATACAGCAGTTTGATTTTTATTTCTTCTTTCAATTAATAATACTATTTTTTATTTACATTGGGTAGTCTATTTGTCGCCGGGGCGGGTAGAATTTTTGGAAAAAGAATTACTTGACAATTGCTGAGGTTTGTCATATTATTAAAGGTAGGAGAGGTTATGATTCAGTTCAGCCCTTCCTAGCCAACCCTGCCCGAAAGGCAGGGGTTTTTTTGCGGCAAAGAATTCCTTGACAACCGCTAAGGATTGCCGTATATTAAAAACAGGGAGCGGTTATGATTCAGTTCAGCCTCTCCCTACCGAACCCCTGCCTTGCGGCAGGGATTTTTTTTGCGGCAAAGAACGCTTGACAACCGCTAAGGATTGCCGTATATTAAAAACAGGAGGGGTTATGATTCAGTTCAGCCCCGCCTAGCCGACCCTGCCGAAAGGCAGGGGTTTTTTTATCTAAAATCGCTTGTATCCCAAAAGTAGATTTTTTCTTCGACTTTGAAAGAATTAAAAGACACAATAATTTTTCCTGTATATTCGGGATGTCGTTTTAAAACCATGCCTATTCTGCGCCGTGTTTCATCTTTACTTATATCAGATTCTATACTTATAAATACATTAGTATCGTTACCTTTTCCTTTCGCTTTTCTAAATTCCCATTCAAGAGTTCTTGCCTTTCCGGTAATTTCTCTAAATTCATACAATATCCCATTAACTACAGCATCTTTTGGTCTTACGCCATAGCCTGCACGTTCAGGAATAAGATAAACCGAGTTTCCTAGTTCTGCCAATATAGAAGCCTGTCGAAGTTCTTTTCTTAAAGTTCTTCGTTGCTCGGCGCTATTCGGCATTCTTGACACCGCTACTTTTACTCCTTTTGGTATAACAAGACCTTTTGTATATTTATTCAAGTTTTTTATTTGTGATATATCAGAAACAAATATTTCATAGGGGTATTTATTTTTTACAAAATTGGCAGTAGCAGCTTGGTTTTGCGCCAACCGTTGAGATTCAGAAAACTTTTGATTATCTTGCGCGTTATTATTAAATCTTACCAAGATGATTAACCAAAGTTGTTTTTAAAACCCTCAAAAAATGAGAGTGGGAACCGCCCTTATACGGCAGTTTGATTTTTATTTATCTTCAATAATATAATACTATTTTTTATTTACATTGGGTAGTCTATTTGGACGGGGCGGATAGAATTTTTAGGAAAGAAAAGTTTGACTTTTTCCCTTGTATATGCGATATTTATATCAGCGAGGCTGGGGTGGCAACATCCCCCCTCGCCAGCATTACCGGACGCCTTAGGACGTCCGGGTTTTTTTTAGCCCCCATAAAACTGAGGGCGGGAACCCTGATCGGGATAGTAAAAGTGTCTCGGCGACCTTCTACATTTATATATTTATTTAATATGTATATTTAATTCAAAATGTCAAGTAGATTATTTATTGTTCCACACTTCTCTCTAGGTTCGCTCCTGTTCGTGTTGGTTCGTGGTTAAAAATTTTTCCCTCTTCGGTTCGTGGTCAAATTTATCTATATTATCAACACACTGTCGCCTATGACGTTGCCCTACTTGCTTGTCTTCCCGTTAATTTTATTTTATTATATAAGAGTGAGAATTTTCAAAAATAAATTGTTTCATCGATTTGCTTACAAGGAAGAAAAATGAAATACGAAAGTGAAATTCTTAAAACAATGCATCAGGAAGCAAAAGAGATGTATAAAATCGGTGCGATAACAGAAGCCAGTATGCGTGAATATGATGAAATGTGCCTTGCAAATCCTAAAACAAAAAATAAATCTTCCTCTGTTTATACAAACAATAATTCAGCAAATACTAAACAAATAAACCACGCAACTGCTTAATTTTTATCAATAAAATTTAAATATCACTAAGAATTCTACCACGAACCACACGAACCAACACGAACGATGATAAGATATGGACTAAAAGTTCGTGAGTGTTCGTGTGGTTCGTGGTAAAAAAAATCCTAAAAATTTTTCAAATTCAGTCAAGCAAAACGACAACTTCAACCCATATATAGGTAAATAATTTTTAAAAGAGGTTAATATGAAAAAACAAAATTCTTTGCTTCAAACAAAAAAACAAGTTGTACAGCTTGGTCCCCAGGATAACCCTATCGATATCCGGTACGACGAAGTTTTTAAGGCGGTCTTTACCGCGGAAAGCACGGAATCAAAGACGGCGTTGTCAAAACTGGTATCGGCTATGCTGGGACAGGAAATCTCAACGTTACGAATCGTGGAAAATGAACCTGCGATAACGGATATCAAAGACAGAAAAATCCGCTTTGATATTAATTGCAGGATTAAAAACGGAGAACGGATTAATGTTGAAATGTGTTTTAATCCGGGTTTTTACGAATCGAATCGGCTTGAGTATCACGTTGGAAGGCTTTTTACAAGCCAGCAGATTAGAGGGGAAAAGGGCTACCAGAATCTCAAGAAAACATACCAAATTGCTATTTTAGCAAAGCAGTCATTCTTTCCCGACAATGAGTTTTATCATTGTTATGAGTACTATGACAAGATTAGAAAAATCGCATTAAACGGCAAAACACAAATTATAACCGTAGAGCTTACCAAGTTGGACAAAATTATAGAAAAGCCTGTTATTGAATTAAGCGTACAGGAAAGGTGGGCGCTGTACTTTGAATATTTGACCGACATAAAATACCGTGATATAATAAATGAGATAATTAAGTATGAAGAGGGAATAATGATGGCGACAAAAGCGTTAATGAGAATAACCCGCAGCGACAGAGAATGGGCGTATCGTGAAAGTAAACTCAAATATGAACTTGACCGCCAAAGCCTTATTTATGAGACCAAACGCGAAGGTATTGCCGAGGGTCGTAAAGATGGTATTGCAGATGGCATTTTGCAAGGTGAATTGAACAAAGCCTTAGATATAGCGCGTAATATGAAATTGTTGAATTTACCGGTAGATGTGATTGCTAAATCTACCGGGTTGAGTCTTGAAGAAATAAATAATTTGTAATATTCGCGATAGTTTGATATTTTGTTATTTACACAAAAAATCGAATAGGCTCGAAAATCAAGAACTTTTAGTACATATCTTGTCGCCGTTCGTGTTGGTTCGTGGTTAGCGTGTGGACGCTGAACCTGTCGAAGCGTCCTGTGCTCCCTTCGATCGCTTCGACAAGCTCAGCGACCGAAAAGAGCGCCCCCATTTGTTCGTGTTGGTTCGTGGTAAAATTCTTCTCTCTTTTGTTCGCGATAGAATTTTTTAGGAAAGAAAAGTTTGACTTTTTCCCTCGTATATGCGATATTTATATCAGCGAGGCTGGGACGGTAACATCCCCCCTCGCCAGCATATCGGACGCCTTAGGACGTCCGGTTTTTTTTGTCTAAACCTTAAGATTTCCAATATTTATATTTTTGTTGTATTCTTCTATCGCTTTTTCAATAAATGCAGGCACATCTTTCGGTTTAATATCATCTTTTAACATTTTTATTCCGCCAATCAGCCATTCCCTGTCTTTTATATTTTTACTTTTCGTTAATAAAGTTCTTTTCATGTACAGCGGACTTATCATTTCCGATGCCACGGCATCTTTTTGTAACATTTGAATTCTTTTTCCTTTACTTTCAATACAAAACTCATATAAGTAACTATATCTTTGCGAAGATTCTCCATATTTAAAGCTATATTTTTTATTTCTTCGTAATCATACAATTTCCACATTATAATTTCATCGTTTTCCAGTCCGGCTTCTATTATTCTTTCTATTATATATTTTTTATCTTTTTGATAATCAAATTTATTAATATCACAATTCCAAAATACTTCTTTTGACAAATTAGATAATAATTCTTGAGGTTGTATTGAATTTGTTTCTTTATCCATATTCTTCACCCCTAAAAAATATACCTTAACTTCTTAATTATACAGTCTTTTAAATTTAAAGTCAAATTTTTAGCATTTTTCTCTTACGCTATTCTAAGTATTCCACGCTAACACCTCTAGGTTCGTGCGGGTTCGTGTCGTTCGTGGTAAAATTCTTCCCTATTTTGTTCGCGGTAGAATTCTTCCTAACAAACAAAAAAATCACCACAGCTATCGCCGCAACCCCCGCGTAAACAGCAAAGAGTAAACGATACCCAATCGACTCCACCAAAATCCCGCCGGTCATGTTACCCAAGAGAGCCGGAAGCCCCGATCCAAGCGCGAGATACATGGGCATCCCTATCCCGCGTTTTTTGGCGGGAAAGACCGACGAAATAAATTGCACCGCCGCGGGATGATAAGTTCCAAAACACAGCGAGTGGAGAAGCTGAGCCGCAATGATGACCGGCTTGTACGGAAAAAGCGCCCACAGCAAAAGCCGCAAAGCGATTCCTCCCGCGGAGACCGCAAGAAGCGGCATCGCGCCGAAACGCCGCAGAAGTTTTACGGAAATAAACATAAACGGAACTTCCGACGCGGAGGACAAAGCGAACATTATCCCCACCGCGTTCCACTGCAAAGACTCAGTCAAGTACAACGGAAAATATGTGTAAACCGACGACATTGCAAAGCGGCAAAGAAAAATAATCGCAAAGCCTCCAAGAAAATAAATCGAGATTAACGGTATGCCTTTTTCATTGCCGTCGTTTTTATCGTGTTCATGTTCAACGGTAACAAAAAGAGAGCGCGGAAGAATAAGCAGATAGATAATAACCGCAACCGAAGTCGCGACAATCCAAAAAGCGATATTTTTTGCGTTGTTTGGTTTTAAAAAAGGAGTCCACTGAAGAAAAAGCACAAAAATAATAAAACTGATCGATCCGTATGCGCGTATCTTTCCGTAATCGCCGCTTTTCCCGATTCTGATAGTAGTTATAGCGTCTAACAAAGACGCCGTTGAACGAAACCCGAACGCCAGCGCCGCAAGCAAAAGAGCGCTGATAACAGGGTGAATAAACCGCACAAGAGGAATCGCGGCAAGAACCGGCAGTACGCATGAAACAAAAATCGGAAACCGATAATTCCCCGCTTTATCCGCCCAGTAACCGAATAAAAAAGGACCCGCAATCGCCGAGCCTTCAAAAATACCGAGCAGAATCCCAACCCAGAGCGGACTATACCCCAAATCCCGCACCATAATCGCGAGGTACGGCGTAACAACGGCAAAAACTGTAAAGGTGAGCGCATAAGAAGGAATAAAACTGCGTCCGGTGATAGGTTTCATTGTTTATTTCATACTATGCAAATTACAATTTTAAGTCAACGCTATGGCATAACGGCGCCAATAGTGGTAATCTGTATGTATATTGAAACGGATAATTTTAAAACAGGGCGAGGAGGATCGTATCCTGCTTGGACACCCTTGGGTCTACGGCAATGAAATTGACAATGTAGTGGAAGGCAAGGAACAGTCGCAGCTTGTTCCCGGCGAATGTGCCGACGTGGAAAGTTCCCGCAAAAAATATCTTGGCAGAGCGATTGTAAATCCCAACTCTAAAATTACCGCGCGCCTGTACAGTCCTTCCAAAGAAGGGCTCGATAAAGGTTTTTTTAAACGCCGTATCCGCGAAGCCGTTCTTAAACGCAAATTTTTCCGTAACCTCTCCGCAGAATCCGCGCGGCTTGTTTTCGCCGAAGCGGATTTTTTACCCGGTCTAATAATCGACTGTTTCGCAGGCTGGCCGTTAGCTGAAATTGAATCCGCCGTAACACAGCGCCCCCTCATCTTTGAACTTGTGCAATCCGCCCTCGGCTCCCCGCGCTTCTGGCTCTCCGCGCAATTTCTCGTCTGGGGAATGGACAGCCGCCGCGATATGATAATTGAAGCATTGCAGGAAGTGATAACAATCGCTAAAACTGCGGATACGCAAGAGGGCGCGGTATATCCCGCGGCGTTTGTACCGGAGGGCAGTCTTTGCGGCATTATCGAAAAATCCGCCGCGCATGTGCGTGAGTTGGAGGGGCTTCCCCTGCGCGAGGGCGTACTGCAGGGTTCCTTCCCCGAAAGCGGTATTGTAATTTTTGAAGGAGACTTGCCTTTTATCGTGGATTGCGCGCAGGGGCAAAAAACCGGGTTTTTTCTGGATCAAAGAGACAATCATATTCTCTGCGGCAAATACGCATCCCTTCTGCAAAAAGAATCGGGTAAGGAATTGCGTATCCTTGACGCCTGCTCATACACAGGCGGCTTTGGTCTTCACGCGCTTACGGTTCCCGGAAAGCTTACCCTGCTTGACTCCTCCGCGCCGGCTCTTGAAACGGCGCGAAAAAACGCCGCGCTCTCCGGTGTTGCGGATCGCGTAACGGCAATAGAAGCCAATGTTTTTGATGAATTGCGTAATATGGTGAAGCGCAAAGAACAATTTGATATGGTGATACTCGATCCGCCGGCGTTTGCAAAATCGCGCAGTTCTCTTGAAGAAGCGTTACGCGGCTACAAGGAAATAAATTTGCGCGCGATACGGCTTATCCGTCCCGGCGGCGTTCTTATTACTTGTTCATGCAGTCAGGCAGTAGACGAAATAATTTTTAAACAGATGATTAAAGACGCCGCCGCAGACGCCGAACGCCGCCTGATACAACTGGATTTCCGTTTTCAGGCGCAGGATCACCCCGCGCTTATCGGTTACGACGAATCGCTGTACCTAAAGTGCGGGGTTTATCGGGTGATGTAGGTTATTGTATTATTACCTTTTTAGTACTGCCTAATGCCAGAGTAACCGGCTGAGGAACAGGTTGTACTAATGCTGGCACTGCAAGAGCACAAACCGTATAAATTCCGTCCTCATCAAATTTAAATGATTCTGTAGCTCCCGGATTTATTACTTTTCCTTTACCTTCATTAAGATCCTCAAGAGCTTTTTGATAATCTGATCCTTTGGCAATAATAACATAGGCTATTGCATTATTAGCCAGCTTGTTGGTTACTTCAATTGTTCCGCCTTTTTTAATGATTTCTTCTTCACCGCATGAGACTGTGGCCAGTACGAATGTCGCTACTAAGACCACACCTAATAATTTTAACAATTTCTTCATAATTTTATCCTCCAAAAACAATATAACTTAAAAATAGAATAAAATCAATAAAAAAATAATATTAAATAGTATTTTTTTAATATTTTTCGCTCTAAAATCACTAAACACACTTTTTTTCTTCCATTCGTGTTGGTTTGTGGTTAGCGTGTGGACGCTGAGCCTGTCGAAGCGTCCTGTGCTCCCTTCGACAGGCTCAGGGAGCGCCCCCATCCGTTCGTGTTGGTTCGTGTTGGTTCGTGGTAAAATTCTTCTTAACAAATCACTCAAACACGTCTTTCTTCGACCGGACATAATCGCCATTGCCCGTAAAACAAGCTGTACAGAACGGCAGTGCGCACTTATCACACGCTTTTTTTAAACCCTCTATGCTGATGTACCCAAGACTGTCCGCGCCTATCTTTTGGCAGATTTCATCCAGACTGATTTTATTCGCAATCAGGTTTTCTTCATTATCAATGTCGGTTCCGTAATGGCAGCTATGACGGAAAGGCGGCGAGGAAATCCTTACGTGCACTTCCTTCGCTCCGGCATTTTTAAGACTCTTTACAATTTTTTCGCTCGTTGTTCCGCGCACAATGGAGTCGTCTACAAGGACGATCTTTTTATCGCGAATAATGGCGGACAGCGGATTGAGTTTTAACCTGACCGCGCTGTCGCGTTGAGTCTGAGTCGGGTAAATAAAACTGCGCCCGATGTATCTGTTTTTTACAAATCCCGAAATCAGCGGAATACCGCTTCCCGCGCTGTAACCGTACGCGGCTTCCAATCCTGAATCGGGAACGCCGCAGACGACGTCGGCTTGCACCGGATACTCCTGCGCAAGCGCAAGTCCCATGTTGTACCGCGCGTTGTAAACGCTTAACCCGTCAATTACGGAATCGGGACGCGCGAAATAGACATATTCAAAAATGCAAAGCCCGTGATCGCTTTCTTTTTTTTCCAGTTTTACGCCTTCCTGCGTTATCTCGCCCCTTTCCATAATTACAACTTCGCCGGGCAGAACGTCGCGCACAAATTCAAAGCCGCAGGCGTCAAGAGCGCAGGACTCGGAAGCGACGACGCAGCCCGTTGAATTTTTCCCGATGCAAAGAGGACGGAAGCCGTTTGGATCGCGGACAGCTATCAATTTATTTTTGCTTGTCGCTATGATGAGGGAAAACGCGCCCTTTAGATAACTTGCGGCGGCGGTAACACCGGCGATAGAGCTTTTTTCTTTTGTTATAAAATACGCAATTAAAGAGGAGACAACTTCGCTGTCGCTTGTCGCGCCGAAATAAAGCCCCAGATTTGCCAGTTCTTTGCGAATCTCGGAAGCGTTTGTAACATTTCCGTTATGCGCCGTCGCGATTCTGCCCGTTAAATATTCCGTAACAAACGGACCTACGTTTTCTTTTGTGTTATGCCCTGTTGTCGAATAACGCGCATGCCCTACGGCGACATTCCCTCTTGGCAGTTTTTTAAATTCTTCGCCTGAAAAAACTTCGTTTACTAAACCTACGTCCTTATGGCATACGATACTGCGGTTAAATGACACGGCTATCCCTGAGCCCTCCTGTCCCCGGTGTTGAAGCGAAAGTAAGCCGTTATATGTAATACCGGCCGCTTCGTCGGTTTTTAAACTTACCCCGAAGACAGCGCACTCCTCATTCAGCTTTCTAAAAGTTCTCATATCTTTTTAATATCCCCTCCGCTACGAGCCTCTTTGATGATCGCATATCCATAGCCTGTTTTTCAATATACCGGTGAGATTCCTGTTCGCTCATTTTCATGCAGGAAATTAACAAACATTTTGCGCGGTCAATTATACGGATATCCGCAATTTTTTGTTTTAACTGCGCGTTTTCTTCCTGTATCCGCTTTACCCTGCTTTGAACAGTTTTAACAATGGACAACACCGATCTAAAACCAATTTTATCAATTGGTTTGGAGATTGTCAAAATGCCGTCCTTATCATATTCCGCGAATATAGAATCGAAGGATTCTTCTTTTACAATTAAGATAACCTGAGATATTCCTTTGCCGGCAATATACCGCGAAAAACTTTCTCCGGATTCATCTGAAAGAGGAGGATCGATAATTACTAAATCGAAATTTTGTTTTAAAATAATTTTGTTGGCGCTCTCGCATGACTGTACGTTTTTAATTACGGAAATTTCAGCCTCGTTTAACAATGCGGAAAAAAGAGACGCGTCTTTTTCCGAGGTTGATACTATTAAAGCGCTTTCCATTTTACCGCCGCCTTTTGTTATTCAACAGTGACGCTTTTCGCGAGGTTGCGCGGCTTATCGATATCAAGCCCTTTATTTGCCGCGACATAATATGCAAAAAGTTGTAAAGCAATAACCGATAGGGAAGGGGAGAATAAATCGGAACATTTGGGAAGATCGATAGTAAAGAGTTTATCCTCAAAATTTTTGTCCGCCTTTAAATTGTCAGCCGGACAACTGCCGATAAGCAGTACTTTTGCGCCGCGGCTGATAACCTGTTCCACATTGCTCATAATTTTTCCGTAGAGCGAATCGCAGTTTGAGAGCGCGACAACCAGCGTATCTTCTTCTATGAGCGAAATAGTGCCGTGCTTCAATTCGCCGCCCGCGTATGCTTCCGAGTGAATATAAGAAATTTCTTTAAGTTTAAGGGAGCCTTCAAGAGAGATCGCGTAATCAATGTTTCTGCCGATAAAGAAAATGCTTTTGTAAACGACAGCCGTAGAAGCGTACATTTGAATTGAATCGACCTGCTTGAGTATATGTTCCGTTTTTTCAGGCAGGGCGTTAATCTCCGCCATTAATTTTTGTTCTTCTTCTTTAGATAATTTTCCCAGTTTAACGGCGAACCATATCGCCAAAACATATAACAAAACAAGCTGAGCGGAAAACGCTTTTGTCGTCGCCACGGCGATTTCCGGTCCCGCGGATGTAAACAGGCAGTAATCCGCTTCTTTCGCGATTGTACTGCCTATCACGTTGACAATCGAAAGCGTCACCGCTCCCTTTGATTTCGCCTCGCGCATAGCCGCGATTGTATCCGAAGTTTCGCCCGACTGGCTTATCAAAATGACAAGCGTTTTATCGTTAATTACCGCGTCCCTGTAACGGAACTCGCTTGCAAGCTCGGTTTCTACGGACGGGAATCTGCACAAACGCTCAAACACATATTTACCGGTAACTCCGGCGTTATACGCGGAGCCGCAGGCGGTTATTATAATCTTGGTAAATTTTGAAACGTCAAGTTTATCAATAACGCTCTTATAATTGTTTAACGCCGAATTAATTGTTTCGCGCAGAACTTTCGGCTGTTCCATAATTTCTTTGAGCATAAAATGCGGATAGCCGCTTTTTTCCGCGCTGTTAAGATTCCATGTTATTGTTTCCGCCGTTTTTTCAATCGGCTCTTTATCGATGTTATAAAATTGTATGCTGTTTTTCCGCAGTACCGCGATTTCTTTATCGTTAAGATAGTAAACCTTGTTTGTGTGTTTTAACACAGCCGGCACGTCGGAGGCGATAAAGTTTCCGTTATCTGACACTCCGATAATCAACGGATTATCTTTTTTTATAGCGATAAGAATATCCGGCTCGTCAGCGCACATGACTCCAAGCGCGTAAGAACCTTCCACGGCGTTTGCGGTATGGATTACCGTATCCAGCAAATCGCCGTTGTAATGATGTTCCGCGTATTGCGCGATTACTTCGCTGTCCGTTTGAGAAGCGAATTTTACTCCACTGTGTTCAAGGCGTTCTTTTATAAGTTTGTAATTTTCTATTATACCGTTATGAACAACGGCGATTTTATTTTTACTCCCTATGTGCGGGTGGGAGTTTATATCAGACGGCTCCCCGTGCGTCGCCCACCGAGTGTGACCGATTCCCAGATGCCCTGAAAGCGGACGCTCCGAAAGCCTTGATTCCAACGCGGTAAGGCGTCCTTTTTGTTTAATTACGTCAAAGCCGCCGCTTCCGTAAACCGCTATACCGGCGGAGTCGTATCCCCGGTATTCAAGTTTTTTAAGTCCTTCAACAATAATGGGAACAGCGTCTTCTTTCCCTACATAACCGATAATTCCGCAAATGGTATCAACCCTCCCGGTAATTAATTCAATGTATTAAATATTAACTTGAATGTCAAGGCGGATTAATAGTTATGTTCAATAACCAGTTTGCCCATGATTCTCAGTTTTTCGGCAATGCGGCGGACTACATGTTTGCGGACTTTAACGCCTGACTGTTTAAAGATTAAATCTTCATGCGCGGAGTTTGCCGCGTTTCCAATCATCAAATTGATAATATCCGCAGAGTGCAGCATAAAACAAAGACGTTCCGCTACGGAATTATCCGACAACCGTTCTACTGGTTCATCTAAAATATTATTAACTTGATTCAATGTAATTGCGCCTTCTGAAACTAAATCAATTCCTTCAATATGATATTCCGGCAGTTGTCCGTAAGTTTTACCCATAGATATTGTTTCTACTTTTAAACCTAATTCCTCCGCCACAATATCTGTCGTTGTAGAGCCGCATATAGCTTTCTTGCCTGACATATTCATAAAATTAACCGCGTAAGTATGATTCATGGAACGATTTGAAGGCGGACCTGTCAGCAGTGTTAACTCTTTCGCTTCACGGCAGTAAAGCAGAGCGAGGGTAGTATCGTCTTCGCAATTTCCGCCCGATACGGTTTTGCACATCTCTACAATCCGCCACGGCAGGTTGCTTATAATATCGTTTGGTTTGTAGTTAAGATTTATATAAGAGGAAACTCCGTCTGAGCCGATACCCAAGCCGTGTCCGTGTCCCAGTCCGGCTTGGCTTACGCCGTCGGAAAACATTATAAGAGAATCTCCCATATTAAGCATGCCGGTAGACTCGCCGATTACTTCAAAGCCGGTTGTGTAAAAACGCGGAGTAAGAACCGTCGCGTGGCTGTTTTTTAATAAAATCGGGTTCGGCGATTCGTATGAGTAAACAGTATATTGCCCGTCAGGTGAAATTGAAACCGCCGAAAAAGCGGCGAACGGGATATCTTCTTTCCGCGCGCGGTGCATTGACGCCGCCACCATTTCGCAGGTCATTCTGATAGACATTCCGCACCGGATCAGTTCCAGAATACGGTTAGCGCAGGTGATAGCGGAAATGTTCGCGTAAATACCGGAGCCGACTCCGTCGCATAACACGTAAACCATGCCGGCGGCGGTGCGCTCGTAAAGGCAGTAGTCTCCGCAAACATTATGATTTTTTTTATTTTTTTGACAAAGAAAATCATCAAAGAATTTCATGCTGCTTCACCTTATCAATTCGGCACAGCCGAATTGCCGTCTTCTTCGTAGAGCCCGATCAGACGTTTTGCTATTTCTTCGCTTTGGGCTGTGCTTTTGCCCAGATAATGCGCCATCTCCTGCGCAAAACGTACTTGATGATCCAAAAATTCCCGCGCGTGCATTAAGGTTTGCGATTTTATCGTATCAAGCTGTCCGGCATCGTATTTTAGTCTGGAAATATCCGAATAAATACCGACATACTGGTTTTCTTCGCGTAACGCGTAGAGAATCTCATGGTACTTGATACCGTACTTTGTTTGAATAGACTCGCATTTTTCCGAAGCGCCGGAATGTAATGTTTCAAAACCGTCCGCGTTCACAAGATAGGAAATGCGCCTCCCCAAAATACCGTTGTTACACGTAAACATTTTTTGAAAAGCCGGATTCATTTTAACAATACACAACTCGCTGTCTAATACCACAACCCCGTTGGGCGTTGTGTCTATAACTCTGTCGGTGCGCTGTTGGGCAAGGCGGCGCATGTAGGGAATACACATCTCAGGCTCAGCCATGCCGCGGACAACCGCGGCGGCGTTTTCCAGACAGGTTTTATAACCGCATGCGCCGCAGTTAAGCTGAAGCTCAGGGTCGATTTTTCCCGTAAGTTCCAGTACTTTGTGGATTTGGTTTTCCGTAACCTCAGCCTGTTTTTGATCATCTAACGCAAAAGCAGGCTGATAATTAATTTCCCGCGAAGGAAATTTCTTGTCGTTTTTTTTCGCCGCTTCGGCGTAACGTATCACGCTTTCCCGTCTTGTAAAAAGATTCTGAACGGCGGATTTTTCTTCGTTATTGCCGTAGCAAGGTCCGCCGATACAGCCGCCTTTGCAAAATAACGGCTCGATCAGTTTGCCGTCCAAATCAATATTGCCGGAAAATAACTCTAAAATATCTTCCGCGCCGCTTAAGTGTATTACGTTAGCCTGCGTTCCGTCGTTTTGAATACTTCCGGTTTTTAACATTCCGCCCTGAATGGGGAACAGCCGCGCGTCGCCGGTATCATAAAATTGGTCAAAACTGCTTTCGGAACAATTTTCTATTTGGATATTTTCCGATGAAAGCCACTGTAAAAGTTCCGTAAAAGTTATAACAACATCTATCGCGCCTGCGTTTTCCGGTCTTAGAATTTCCTGCTTTTTTGCCGCGCATGGACCGATAAAAATTACAGCGCAATCGGGTTGTTGTTCTTTGATTATTCTGCCGTGGGCTATCATGGGAGAGACAACGGGAATTAACGCGTCTAAATATTCGCTGTGGTATTTTTCGATAAGGTTGACAACAGCGGGACAAGCTGTGCAAATGCTTCCCTTCTGCGGCGCTGCAAAAGATTGTTCCGTAACATACTTCGCGCCTTCCGCCGTTTCGCTGACATATTTAAAACCTATTTGGCGTAACGCGGAAGGAATACGTCTGCTTAGAGCGCCGGGAAACATGGCGGCAAACGAAGGCGCGACGCTGGCGGCGACGATTCTGCCGCTGCCAAGCAGAGCCTTTGCTTCTTCTAAATCGGGTCGGACAGTTTTTGCATGCTGGGGACATTCCCGCACACAAGTTCCGCATTTGATACATAAATCGTCTTCAACTCGCGCCTGCCCGTTGTTGATACTTATCGCTTTTACCGGACATTCACGCACACAGCGGTAACAATCCTGACAATTAGCCGTAATAGTATAAATTGTCTGCGCTTGCATAACAATCCTACCTTTTCAATACAGTATTTATCTCAGCCTTTGCGTTGTCAAAAGTACAGCGTTCAAGAGTTTTTCCGTTCACGTTTAGCACAGGTCCCTTTTTGCAGTGTTTTCCGCAGAAGGTGGCTTTAAATTCAATCGCTTCCTCAAGTTTATTTTCTCTGATATAAGTCATAAGATCTTTGTAAAGAGCCTGCGCGCCGCGTAAGAAACAACTGGTGCCGAAGCAGATTTCCAAAGTAACGTCTTTTTTGCCTGAGGATTCACCGAGCATGAAATCTTCCTGCGTGATTCTCTTGCGGTTTTCAAAAGTTGTGTGCAGTAACTCGTGCGCTTTCTCGTGACTCAAGTTCTCGGCGTAAATTTGCTGTAAGTAGGGGTTCTCGGATGAAACATGGAATTGCATCTGTTTATCGTTTTCAAAAAGTCCTTTTGCGCGTTTTGGCACGGCAGTCCTGTCGTCTGTAATCGGCTGGCCTCCGCCGTTAACGCAGCCGCCGCAGCAAGCCATGACTTCAACTAAATCATAGTGGACTTCGCCCTTGCGGATACGGTCGATTAAATTTCTCGCGTTTGAAAGACCGCTTACGACCGCCAGATTCAATTTTTGTCCGCCGACTGCGATTTCGGACGTTTTAATTCCGTCCTCGCCGCGTAACTGTTTGAATTCTTTTGCGGAACCTTTTTCCAGTACATCGCCCGCAAATCTAAGCACCGCTTCGCTGACTCCGCCTGAGGAGCCGAAAATAACAGCGCCGCCTGTGTAAAAACCGAACGGCATATCAAAGGAGCCGGGTTCCATTTTGTCAAAATCGATGCCGTTTTCTTTAATCATCTGCGCAAGCTCGTTGCTGGTGATTACAAAATCCACGTCCGGGTTTCCGTTCTTTTTGAATTCGTCGCGGTTCGCCTCGAATTTTTTCGCGGTGCAGGGCATTACGGACACTACCACCAAATTTTCACGGGTAATGTTTAATTCCTTGCAGAGATATTCCTTGCAAAGAGAACCGAACATCTGCTGAGGGGAGCGGCAGGTGGATAAATTGTTTAAGAAATCGGGATAATACTGCTCCGCGAATTTAACCCACGCCGGACAGCATGAGGTGAACATCGGCAGGTTTTCGCCGGATTTCTTGCGTTCCAGAAATTCTTTTCCTTCTTCCGTTACGGTGAAATCCGCGCCGAAACAAGTGTCATAAACACGATCAAAACCCATGCGGCGAAGAGACGTGATGATTTTTCCCATCTGGAGAGACCCCGGGTCTTTCCCGAAATATTCGCCTAACGCAACGCGCACCGCAGGGGCAATCTGCACCACGACGGTTTTGGTTTTATCGTTAATGGCGTCCCAAACGCCTGAGATTTGATGTTTGGGCGTAAGAGCGCCGACCGGACAAACTTTCGCGCACTGACCGCAGCCTACACATTCAATTTCGCCGAGCCCTTTGTTAAAACAAGTTACCACATGCGCTCTCGCTCCGCGGTATGCGAAACCTAACGCGCCTACGGATTGAATTTCTTCGCATACACGTACGCAGTCGCCGCAGAGTATGCATTTACCCGGATCGCGCAATATGCAGAGCGAAGAATAATCTATCGGGTCCTCGTGCGGCATTTTTTTGAACCGCACAGTGGTTATGTCCAACTGCTTTGCGATTGCTTGAAGTCTGCAATCGCCGCTTTTCGGGCAGGTGGTACAATCCTGATCATGGCTCGCGAGCATTAATTCGATGATCATCTTGCGTATGGTTCTGACTTGTTTTGTGTTGGTATGTATCACCATGCCGTCTTCCGCTTTGGTGGAGCAGGCGGGAAGTATTCCCTTCCCGTCTACTTCTACCATACACATACGGCACGCGCCATAAACGCTTATTTCCGAATGATAACAGAAAGTAGGAAGGTCAATACCCGCCTTGCGGCAAAGTTCCAGCAAATTGCGCTCACCTTCTACGGGAACGGTCGCGCTGTCAATTATTACAGTTTGATTTTTCATAACTCTCCTATCCTTTTACAATGGCTGCAAATTTGCAGTTTTGTATACATACGCCGCACTTGGTGCATTTTTTAGTGTCAATGGTATACGGGTTTTTCAGTTCGCCGCTAATCGCCTGCACCGGGCACTTCTTCGCGCAAAGAGAACAGCCTTTACATTTTTCGGGAATAATTTTGTAGGTTGTAAGCAGTCTGCAGTTTCCGGTAGGACAGCGCTTTTCAAACACATGCGCGTTATATTCATCTCTGAAATATTTTAAAGTAGACAATACAGGGTTAGGCGCCGATTTTCCAAGCGCGCACAAAGAGCCGGTTTGAACCACCTGCGATAATTCTTCAAGCAGTGAAAGTGTGTCCGCTGTGGCTTTGCCTTCGATAATGTCGTCTAACAGCAGAAGCATCTGGCGCGTACCTTCGCGGCATACTACGCATTTTCCGCATGATTCGTTTTGCGTAAACTGCATAAAATACCTTGCGATTTTTACCATACAGTTGCTTTGATTCATTACGACAAGACCGCCTGAGCCTACCATCGCTCCGACTTTTTTAAGGTTATCATAATCAAGAGGCATATCCAAATGTTCTTGCGTCAGACATCCGCCCGACGGTCCGCCGATCTGCACCGCTTTAAAATCACAGCCGCAGAGAGTTCCGTCGTCGTTTGTTACGCCGCCGCCGATTTCGCCGATAATTTCGCGTAATGTCGCGCCGAACGGCACTTCGATTAATCCGGTATTAGCGACCTGCCCCGTGAGCGCGAAAGTTTTTGTTCCTTTCGCCGTCTCCGTGCCGAGCTTGGCGTAATTATCCGCTCCCATTTGAAGAATGAGCGGAATTGTCGCCAATGTTTCTACGTTATTGACGGCGGTAGGTTTGCCGAACAAACCTTTTTGAGCGGGGAAGGGCGGCTTTATCGTCGGCATACCGCGGTGTCCCTCGATAGAGGCGATAAGAGCGGACTCTTCGCCGCAGACAAACGCGCCGGCTCCTTCTTTTATGGCGATATTAAATTTTTTGCCTGTGCCGAAAACATCGTCGCCTAAAATACCGGCTTCCTGCGCCTGCTTGATAGCGTCTTTCAATCTTTTTACGGCGAGAGGATATTCCATGCGGACATAAATGTATCCGAAAGTGGCGTATATCGCGTGCGCCGCGATCATCATTCCTTCAAGAACTGCGTGTGGGTTTCCTTCCATTACACAGCGATCCATAAACGCGCCGGGGTCTCCCTCGTCGCCGTTGCAGATAACGTATTTTACATCGCTTTCATTAACGCGCGTTAAATCCCATTTGCGCCCTGTGGGGAATCCCGCGCCGCCGCGTCCTCGCAGACCGGAAGCTAAAATCAGATCGCAAACTTCTTTGTCTCCCATTTGCGTTATCGCTTTACGCGCCATGAAATAACCGCCGTGGTAAATGTACTCGTCTAAATTCTTTACGTCGATATTGCCACACAATCCAAGCGTTAGACGATGTTGGCGCGAATAAAAGGGAATTTTACTCATGTCTCTCACCGGCGCGCCGTGGTCGGGGCTGGTGTAGAGCAGACGGTCGATATACTCGCCGTTCAATAAAGTTTTTTCTACAATTTCTTCCACATCATCAGGAGAAACTTTAGTATAAAGAATGTCTTGAGGTTTCAGCGTAACAAGCGGTCCCATTTGGCAAAAACCCTGGCAGCCGCTTTCCGCCATTGAATAATCGCCTTCTTCTGATTCCAGCGTTACAGGAACTTTCAAATTACGTTTTGTCAGTTCATTGAGGAAACGATCGCGAATTTTCAATGAGCCGCCCGCCACACAGCCGGTTCCGGCGCAAATAACAATGCGCGGTTTTTTACCCGCCGCTGATTTTTCGAACCGCTCTTTTCTTTGTTCAAGTGTCAATGTTTCAGGCATTTACGGATTCCTCCTTGCGAATTATATCGATAAGCTCTTTTGTTTTTTCCGGATTCATCGATCCATGTACTTCTTCGTTGACTACAACAACGGGCGCGATTCCGCAGGCTCCCAGACAAGCTACCAATTCCAATGTGAAAAGCTGGTTATCCGAAGTTCTTTTAATATCGCTGAGTCCCAGTTCTTTTTCCAGCATACTGATAATTTCCGCTGATTTTTTAACGTGGCAGGCGGTTCCGGCGCACACCTTGATAACATATTTGCCCTTTGGATCGAGCGTAAAATGGGAATAAAAAGTCGCTACGCCGAATACAGTGCCCGGCGAAATTCCCAAAGCCGTGGCTACATAAGTCATTATGTCCTCAGGCAGATAGGAATAGGCTTCCTGAATTTCCTGTAATATGGCGATCAAGTTGCTTGGATTGCGTTCATAGCGATCCAAAATATCGCAGACCATCTCGAATTTTGTTCCGAATTCATTTTTCATACAAATTTAACTCCTTTCCCCATGAATGCCTTACAATTTTTTCCGAAACTATTTATATATTTTCCATAGTACCTTTTACAAATACCTTTTACAAGTAGTCATTTTGGCGGTAAAAATAGAATTTCTTCAATAAAAAGGCGGATTAATATCGAAAATGCAGTTTCAGGTATTAGTAAAAACCGTTTAAAATGACGAATATTTAGTGAATTCTTACATATTTGTGTATTTCCCTCGGCATACCCTCGTTTTTACACTTTCATATACTTAGATATTAGCGTTATATGTCGTTATATATTATTGTTTTACATTATTATATTTATACATAATTACCAAACGATTGTATTATTTTTGCATGGGCTAGGGGTTTCCAAAATGTTCATTTTAGTGTAAAATTCTATATAAGAACTCATGAGGAGTATAAGTTATGGCAGAAAACAAGCAAGAGCCGGTAACTGAGCCTGAAAGTCTGGAACGGGCGCTTACCCGTATACACGAAGCTCAAAAAATTTACGCTACGTTCAGTCAGGAACAGGTGGACAAGATATTCTTCGCCGCTGCAAAAGCCGCGGCAAAGGAACGTATCCCGCTGGCGAAAATGGCGGTGGCGGAAACCGGTATGGGCGTTGTCGAGGACAAGGTTATTAAAAACCACTATGCCTCGGAATACATATATAACGCGTACAGGAACGAAAAAACCTGCGGCGTTATCGAGGATGATCCTGTGTACGGCGTTACACGGATTGCCGAACCCATAGGTCTTGTGGCGGCGGTAATTCCCACCACCAACCCCACTTCCACGGCGATTTTCAAAACGCTGATTTGCCTAAAAACCCGCAACGGTATCATCATATCGCCGCACCCCCGCGCCAAGAAAAGCACCTGCGCCGCGGCTAAAATCGTACTTGATGCGGCGGTAGAAGCTGGAGCGCCTGAGGGGATCATCGGCTGGATAGACGAACCGAGTCTTGAAATGACCACAACGGTAATGAAAGAAGCGGATATCATCCTTGCTACAGGCGGACCTGCAATGGTCAAGTCGGCATATTCTTCCGGCAAACCTGCTATCGGCGTAGGCTCGGGCAACACACCCGCCATTATCGACGACAGCGCGGACATACTTCTTGCCGTCAACTCTATTATCCATTCAAAAACTTTTGATAACGGAATGATTTGCGCTTCCGAGCAATCTGTAATCGTTCTGCAAAGCATTTACGATAAAGTAAAATCCGAATTCATCCGCCGGGGCTGTTATTTCCTCAACCCAGAAGAAACCGAAAAGGTACGCAAAACAATTATCGTACGCGGAGCGCTTAACGCTAAAATCGTCGGGCAGAAAGCGGCGACAATTGCGGAACTTGCCGGCGTAAAAGTTGATCCGGCGACAAAAATCCTGATAGGCGAAGTTGAGAGCGTGGAGCTTTCCGAAGAATTCGCCCACGAAAAACTTTCCCCGGTACTCGGAATGTACAAGGCAAAGGATTTTAACGAAGCGCTGGAAAAAGCCGATCGTCTGGTAAAAGACGGCGGCTACGGTCATACCACCAGCGTATACCTTAATCCGCAGACAGGAACGGAAAAACTCGCCGCAT
>Ga0268262_10001179_pt1 | contig 33094 bp, 29 predicted proteins | sample TergutNc150P3_FD_190354 | JGI IMG/M metagenome (GOLD analysis project Ga0268262, IMG submission 190354) | Nasutitermes corniger P3 segment gut microbial community from laboratory colony in Florida, USA - Nc150 P3 (SPAdes) (version 2) | ecosystem: Host-associated > Arthropoda: Insects >... | reverse complement strand
GCGGGGTGATTGGGCGATGTTCCCCACGGTGCTTTTATAGCGAGGTATGGGGGTGGTTGGGGGCGGGTGGGCGGGTGCGGGAATGTAAGGGCAGCGGGGCTGTGCATCGCTTTCCAGTGAGCCATACACAGCCAGACTTTCGGGCGGGGTGCCGGGGTTTTTTGTGCCGTTACTGTTTTGATTTTTTTATAGCCAGAAAATGGCGGGGCTATAAAGCATGGCGCTTTACTTTGTCGATATTTTTTCACATTGCCGGAACCATGCTTTATAGTCCCAATCTTTTTTGTTTTATTTTTTTTATAGCCGAATAATGCGGCACAAAAAAGGGCGGCGATAATGATTTGAAAAAATTGCGTAGCAATTTTGACCTTATTATTCTTAACCATTCGGGCGAAGCCCGACCGCCGAAGGCGGTAATCCGAAGCGAATTCAAGATGCCGTTATACGCTACATATTTGAAAATGCAAAAACGGCTTTAGAAGGGCTTTTAATGCTTTAAAGGTGAAATGATACGGCAATGGTTATTGGCGCGGTTCTATGGGCTTCTATGAACGTTTTGGAAGGGTTTTAAGATGGGGTATGCAATGCAAAAAAATCAAGTTTTGATAAAGCGTTATGTGCAATGACATAAAATTGACATCAGGAATGACATCATATTTTTTGAGTAAGTGTGAGTAAGTATGATTAAATAAAAATAAGTATGAGAAAAATTATTGACTTAATTCCTTATGTAGTATAGACTTATGAGTAATAAAGCATACATATGAGTAAGCCTGAGAAAACAGTAACGCTGTACCCAACGGCGTTACCGTCATTGGGGATCAGGCTTTTGGCGAATGTACCAGCCTTGCCAGCATAGTCATACCGGACAGCGTTACCAGGATTGGTGAATCCGCTTTTGAAGAATGTGCAAGCCTTAAAAGCATAACCATACCGGACAGCGTTACCAGCATTGAGGATTTCGCTTTTGCCGAATGTACCAGCCTTACCAGCGTAAACTTTGAAGGAAGAATTACTTCGGCTAATTTCAGTATTAATGCTCCATTTCCCGGCGACTTGCGCGCCAAGCACCTTAACGGAGGCATTGGAACGTATACAAGGCTAAACGGCTCCAACACATGGACTAAGACGAATACAACAGGGCTTTTGGGGCAAACTCCCACAACGGCGATTGGTTTTAATAACCGTGGTGTTTTGTATTTTGATAATCGTGATTTTGACCGGGCCATCGCCGACTATGACCAGGCGATCCGGCTGGACCCCAATTTAGCCGATACCTATGCTAACCGCGGTCAAGCGTATCTCGCCAAAGGCGACTATGACAGAGCTATGGTGGATTTAAACCAGGCGATCCGGCTTAACCCCAATTTAGCCTTTGCCTACTATAATCGTGGGATTGGGTATAATAATAAAGGCGACTATGACAGAGCCATTGCTGACTACAATCAAGCGATTCGGCTTGACCCTAATGATGCCAATGCCTACGATAAGCGTGGGACTGCATATAATAATAAAGACGACCATGACAGAGCCATTGCTGACCACAATCAGGCGATCCGGCTTGACCCTAATTATGCCAATTTCTACGCTAACCGTGGGGTCGCATACTACGGAAAGGGCGATCTTGACAAAGCAATCGCAGACTTTGAAGCGGTATTGAGGCTAGATCCAAATTATCCCAATGCCAAACAGGATCTTGAAACCCTGCGCCAACGACGGAGGGCAAATACGTCCGCCCCTGCACAGCCGGTGAGCGATTATATATTACCATATAGCAGCACACGCAGGTTGACAGACAGCGACTTACGTAGCTTAACGAAGGATGAGCTTAGGCTTGCCCGTAATGAAATTTACGCCCGTTACGGACGTGTGTTTCGGGATGAATCATTACAGAAATATTTTGATTCCAAGTCCTGGTACAAAAACCTTCGCAAACTCCCTCTTGGAACAGAGCCGACACTCACAAACCTGGAACGTTCAAATATTGAGTTAATTCAGGTTTATGAAGCGAGGTAATGTAATTAAGCCTATATTACCGATTCTGGGCTTGACGCTTGCATTGTTGTCTTGCAATAAAGCAAGTGGACAAGCGCATGGAGTTATTGAAGTGCCTTCTTTGGTGATAGATGAGAAGCAGGGAAGTATCCCCGAAAACAACCACCCCGCAAGTAATTTTATTATAGCTATTGACCCTGGGCATCAAGCGAAAGGCAACTTCGAATTAGAGCCGATAGGTCCGGGCGCTTCCCAGAGTAAAGCAAAAGTCGCTTCCGGCACTCAAGGCGTTTCGACAAAAGTTCCTGAATATAAACTTACGCTCGAAGTATCTTTGAAACTGCGGGAAGAATTATTGGTTCGCGGATATAAGGTATTTATGATACGCGAGACAGACGACGTGAACATAAGCAATAGAGAACGCGCGGTCATGGCAACGGAAGCGGGAGCGGATATTTTTGTCCGTATTCATGCTGATGGTTCTGAAGACAGCAAGGTCAATGGGATTTTAACAATTTGCCCTACAATCCATAATCCGTACATTTCTCAATTATATGCCCAAAGCCGCGCTTTATCTGATGATATACTTAACGCTATGGTTGCCGTAACCGGCGCGAAAAATCGCGGCGTTTCAGAGGTTGACAACATGAGCGGCATTAACTGGTCTACGATTCCCGTAACCATTATCGAAATGGGATTAATGACTAACCCGACCGAAGACGAACTCATGCAGACAGAGGAATATCAGCAGAAGCTTGTAATTGGTATTGCCGACGGGATTGAACAGTATTTCATAAGCGTAACCACTTGATGTGAGTACGCTGTCCATAACATTATATGATCAAGGGGTTTTTATGTCAGACGAACAAAACGAAAGACAGGGCTTGGTAAAACAATATCTTAAGTTTATCGATAACAACGTACTGTTCAAGAAGCCGATCAGCTGTCTTTTTGCGGCCTTAGGCTTGTTATTTCCGCTTTTTGTATTGGGGCTGTTTATTCAATCCGGAATTTTTGATTATTTCATCCAAATTAATGCCGTAAAGTATATTGCTGCCAGCATTTTAATCCTGCTAATCCTCGGTTTTGCGGGGGTTTTCGGCGCACTGATTTGGTGGCACAGGCGGATCAAATGCGACGACGGGCCAAAAGCATACCCCAACTTCAGGCGTTTTATTCAAACCGTCGGAGAATGGCTGGGAACCTTCCTTGCAATAAGCGTATTTGGCACTGTCCTTGTTCTGCTGATACTCATGTCGGATGATTATTCCCTGATAGCCGACGCCTTGCCTTTCCCAATCCCCGGAATCAGCATTGTGACGGCATTTTACGGCCCTATCGCCGGATTCATCGTTATCATTGTTACCAGGATTATCCTCTTCCTGCTTGACCCGGTAATTTGGCTAATTACGCAGATTTGGGGACTCATTAAACGCATCGCGCTGTACTTCTACCGCTTTACAATCGGTTTCTTTGGAACCGTCGAAAAAAACACTCCCTTTTGGGTTGGCGCGACATGGATATTGGCAGTTGGGGTAATCGTTGCAACACTTGTCCTGTGCTTTATGTATGGCGGAATAGCCATGACGGCAGGGCTTGCCGCAGCACTCGGATTTATGGGCTACCTGATGTTTAAGAGAAAAGACTACGGCGTGTAAAAGGCTACAACAAAGGCAATTACGCGCTTTGGACTATTGACCTTTAGCCCTTACACCGCTTAAATTTCCTTATATGACCGATGTCCATAACGACGCGTTGGAAGACGAAGATTTTGATACTATTCTGTCAAAAGATATAAATTTTACAGGGACTTTAAATTTTGAAAAGCCCTTTTTGATAAGGGGAAAGCTTTCCGGCAATATTGTCGCCCACGGGCTTTTGGTGGTGGATGAGGAAGCCGTGGTAGAGGCGAATATCAATGCCTCAAAGGTGGTTATCCGCGGCTCGGTAAAAGGGGATGTTACCGCTTCTGAAAAAGTGGAAATATCCGTAACCGGCAAACTTCTCGGGAATGTGAAGGCTCCTGAAATTTTCATGGAAACAGGATGTTCCTTCAACGGGCGATGCACCATGACAGAAAGAACACCCAAGTTATGAAAGGCTCCAGGCCTGTTTTTGCGTTTAGTTTTTTTTTATTATTTTCCGGCTTGCTTTTCGCTCAAACCGGCCCGGATGCCCTGATGGAATACAGAAACAATAATTTTGAACGGGCCGTAGAAATCTGCAAAAATGAAATCGCCGCTAATCCCTACAATTTGGAATCCTATGTTGTTATCTCCTGGAGTCTCATAAGGCTGGGCCGTTATAACGAGGCAATGGACAATGCCAGGGCGGGCAGAAATATTAGCCGCTATGACGTCAGAATTACCGAGGCTTTGGGGGAAATCTGCTACTACCTTGGGCGCAACAACGAGGCGCTCCAGTATTTCCAGGAGTATATCAACATGGCGCCGGAAGGAGCCAGGATAGAAACTGTTTATTATTTTTTGGGAGAAATCTATATACGCCTTGGCCGTTTCAGGCACGCGGACATCGCCCTTTCAACCGCTGTTTACCGCCTTCCGGGAAACGCGATCTGGTGGACCCGCCTTGCCTATGCGCAGGAAAACGCCGGGGATTTGTACGAAGCCGCCACGTCCTACGAGAGGGCCCTTTCGCTTAATTCCCAGTTGAACGATGCCAGGCGGGGACTTGAGCGGGTCAGGCAGGCTCTGTCCCGGTAAAGCTCATGTTTTTTTCCGCTTTTACTCTGGGATGCAAATTAAACCAACTGGAAACCGAGGCGATAACCGATACCTTTTGCCGCAATGGTTTTTCTTTTCTACCATGGGATTCCCTGAAAAAAAGTCAGAAAGATTTAGGAATTCTTGTTATTAATACCTGCACGGTTACTTCGATGGCCGAACAAAAAGCAAGGCGGGTAATTCGCAAGGCAATGAGGGAACACCCAAAAAGCTGTCTTATTGTTACAGGCTGCTATGCCCAGATGGAAAAAGCCGGCCTTGAAGAGTTGGAAGAAAGACCGATAAACCGGCTTTTTGTTGTCCCAGGGGAAGCGAAAAATCGCCTTCTGGATTTGGGCCGTTTCCTTTCCGGCACTGCCGCAGGCGAAAACCCGGATTCCTTGCGCTGCCTGATTGCTTCCTGGTTTGATTCGGATTCGGACAAAAAGACCAATGCCACCGTCAATGGCGCTTTCCGCTTTGTCCCGGAAAGATTCTTTTCCCATTCCAGGGCTTTCTTGAAAATCCAGGACGGCTGCGACCGCAGTTGCGCCTATTGCCGGGTAAGCCTTGCGCGGGGAAAAAGCCGTAGCTTTGGGGCAAATGATGCTCTCAAGCAACTTCAGGCCATGGAACAGCGGGGAATAGCCGAAGCCGTTCTTACCGGGGTGAATATTTCCCAATACCGTGATTCAGGAATGGATCTTCCGGGGCTTCTGGAATTCCTCCTTAATGGAACTGAAAAAATACGGCTAAGGCTGTCATCAATAGAGCCTGAATCGAAAGAACCTGAGCCAGGACTTTTTAACGACGCGTTCCTCCGTGTTCTGACCGACAAAAGGATAAGGCCTCACTTTCATCTTTCCCTGCAATCAGGAAGCGCAGAAATACTGGCAAAGATGGGCAGGCCCTATAGCCCGGCAGATATCGAAAAAATTGCGGCGCTGCTCCGCGGCATCCGCCAGGACCCATTTTTGGCCTGCGATATTATTGCCGGATTTCCCGGGGAAACCGAATGTGAATTTGAAAAAACCTGCAAATTGATGGAAAAGCTTAGCTTTGCCTGGATACACGCCTTTCCGTATTCAAAACGGCCTGGAACTGCGGCCTTTGGTTTTTCAGGCGCTGTAAGCGGGAAGGATGCCGCAAGAAGGGTAGAGCTTTTAACGAGCCTGGCACGAAAAGGCCGCGAGGAATACATCCAGCGCTGGAAAGGCAGGGAAGTGGAAGCCGTTGTGGAAGCAGGGGAAAATTTGCCAAAGGGCATGGTACAGGCAATTACGGAAAATTACCTGAAAGTCCGCGTAGATTACGGGGAAGAAAAAGCCCCTGCCCCGGGCAGTCTTATTCGCTGCCGAATAGCGGAAATAGCGGAAACCGACAGTTATGACGCTTTGGCATGTTACACGGCCTTGATGCCTTGACCACCACGCTTTTTTTTGTGTATTTTGTGAAGGAACCGCTTAATCAGCGGTTCCAGACTTCGGGCCGTTAGCTCAGTCGGTAGAGCATCGCCCTTTTAAGGCGGTGGTCGGGGGTTCGAATCCCGCACGGCTCAATAAAAAAGAACAGCTTGCCGCAAGGCAGGCTGTTCTTTTTCAAAACGATCCGATTCAGGCTAGGAGTTTGTCGGGCTTCGCCTTTTTAGATAGAAAAAATGCGAAAAAACACTGTTTTTGAGCATTTTTCACCTTGCAAACTCCAAAAGGAGCCCATAAATCGGAAAATTTTGCGGCTATTTGCTGCAAAATTTTACAAGTCCGACAGGCTCCTAGAATAGCGTCACGTAAAACTTAGTTTTCAACAATATGGAAGGGGATTTTATATGATACGCAGAAGCGACTATATTTCAGATAACGAATGGCAGAGATTTATGGAGTTTTCGCAAAACCTTGAAACGCCTTGTATAGTAATCAATCTTCGCGGTATAAAAAGCAATTATCTTAAAATGCGCGATTCTTTTCCTTATGCGCAAATTTACTACGCGGTCAAGGCAAATCCCGATGTGGCAATAATTTCCATGCTTAATGAATTGGGCGCGAATTTTGACCTTGCTTCCCGTTACGAGCTTGACCTGGTTATGTCGCTGGGAGTTTCGCCCGACCGGATGTCTTACGGGAATACGATTAAGAAGGCAAGGGATGTAGCGTACTTTTATGAAAAAGGCGTGCGTATGTTCGCGACCGACAGCGAAGGCGATCTAAAGAACATTGCCTCGTGTGCTCCCGGTTCCCGTGTCTATGTGCGTATCGTCATGAGCGATTCCAGTACCGCCGACTGGCCGCTTTCGCGTAAATTCGGCTGCCACCCCGATATGGCATACAGCCTTCTAGTTATGGCGCGTTCGCTCGGTTTAACCCCCTACGGCATATCTTTTCATGTGGGAAGCCAACAGAGGGATATTGGCCAGTGGGACGAGGCAATCGCGAAAACAAAGTATCTTTTTTCTTCCCTGGAAAAAGATGAAAATATACGCCTGGCGATGATCAATATGGGCGGCGGTTTTCCCGCGTCATATATTCAGCCGACCAATGATTTAACCGAATACGCTTCGGAAATATACAAATATCTGAAAGATGATTTTGGCTCCGATATACCTTTCATTGCGCTTGAACCCGGACGCTCTTTGGTAGGCGACAACGGCATTTTAATAGCGGAAGTCGTTTTAATTTCAAGAAAAACCCATACGGCGCTTAACCGCTGGGTGTATCTTGATACCGGAAAATTTAACGGGCTTATAGAAACATTAAACGAAGCAATAAAGTATCCTATTGTTATGGAAAACGAGGACGATGAGGCGGAGGAAGAAGAAGCAATTATCGCCGGACCTACCTGCGACAGTCTTGATATTCTGTACGAAGACCACAAATATCGGCTTCCGGTAAACCTCAAAACAGGCGACAAACTCTATTTTCTTTCCACCGGGGCGTATTCGGCAAGTTACGCTTCTGTCTGTTTTAACGGTTTCCCGCCGATTAAAACGTATATTATGGATTAAGGAAATATATTCGCGGCGGCAGCAGTTAATAGAGCCCGTATTTTCAGGTAAAGTCCGCTTTTTCTCATTATCCTTTTCCATTTCATGATTGCCGAAAGGCATAAAATCTTTTAGTCTTGTACTATGGCGTCCATTGCGTTTACAGGGGGAGGAACCGGAGGGCATATTTATCCGGGGCTTGCGGTTGTTTCGTATTTAAAAAAACTTCTTCCCTATAGGATTTTCTGGATTGGCTCGGGCAATGGAATGGACAGGGCCATCGTCGAAAGCGCCGGGGTAGAATTTTTCGGCATTCCGTCCGGAAAACTCAGGCGCTATTTTTCATTGCGCAACTTTCTGGATGTTTTTAAGATAGCGGCAGGTTTTTTTGCGGCCAGGAAGATACTAAAAAGGGAAGGAGCGTCTTTTTTGTTTTCCAAGGGGGGGTTTGTAAGCGTTCCCCCCTGCGCCGCCGCGCGCTTAATGAAAATCCCCGTCTTTACCCACGAATCGGATTTTTCGCCGGGCATCGCTACGCGGCTGAATGCAAGATTTGCCGAAAGGGTTTTCATTCCCTATAAAGAATCCGCCGCTTTTTTTACAGGCAAGGCGGCGAAGAAAGTCTGCGTTTCCGGAAACCCTGTGCGTGCCGAGTTCGCGGCAGCGGATCCCGCGAAAGGCCGCGCTTTCCTCGGGCTTGGAGACGGCGAAAGAATGCTACTTGTACTGGGTGGCAGCCTTGGTTCCAGAGAGATCAATAACCTTGTAAGGGCCTGCCTTAAACGCTTGACGGAGGTTTTTACGGTGGTTCATCAAACCGGAGAGGATAACATTGAAGACGCTCTAAAAGTGAATGAACGTTACAAGCCATACGCTTATTTTAAAGATGAAATCCCGCATATTATCGCGGCTGCCAACCTGGTGCTTTGCCGTAGCGGCGCCGGCACAATCTGGGAGTGTAAATATCTAAATAAGCCAATGGTGCTTATTCCCTTCCGTGGCTCTGGAACACGGGGAGATCAGGTAGAGAACGCCCGCCTTTTCGAGGAAGCGGGCGCCGCCGTCTGCTTTATACCTGACTCAACAGAAAATTTTTCTGCGGAAAGCGCTTCGGCGGAAAAACTATGCGGGCTTATTGCTTCCCTTGCTCAAAATCCCGGAAAACTAAAATCTATGGCGGAGGCCAGGATTGGCGGCGGGGCATCAGAAGGCAACGCAGCTGATTTTATCGCGGGGGAAATCGCGGAAAGGATAAGGGGGAAAGATGGGTAACCTTCCGGTGATTGACTATATTTTTATTTTTCTAATCCTGCTGATGATTGTGCACGGCTTTATTAAAGGATTTATTGAGGAGCTCTTTTCCTGGGCCGCCCTGATTCTGGCAATATGGGCGGCGGTGCTTCTGAATCCGGCAGCTGCGGCGTTTATCCGTGAAAAAGCCATGCAGAATGTGAGGGTAGTGCCGGAGATACTCGGTTTCGCCGCCGTTTTTATTCTGGTTATGATCGTGATAAAATTTTTGGAGAAGATCCTAAAAGATGTGATAGCGGGAGCGAATCTGGGCAACGTTAATAAGATTCTGGGGGCGCTTTTCGGTCTTGTCGAAGGTTTTGCTTTTGTGTTACTCGTCATTTTTGTCCTTTCCGTTCAGCCTCTTTTTAACGCTTCAAAAATATTGCAAGACAGCGTTTTTGCCCAAATCATGCTTCCTGTAATAAAAATCCCGATGGGCCTGGAACAGGATGTTATTGAAACCGTCTTTTTAGTTCTGCCGATTTTAATTGGATAGATCGGATAGGATAGCAAAGTGTTTGAAAATTTGCTTGGACAGAGCGTGGCAGGCCAGCTTATAGCGGACATTGAGGGCTCTGCTCTTGCCCCGGCAATGCTTTTCTCTGGCCCCCCTGCTTCCGGAAAAGGAACCGCGTCCCTGGAATTGGCGCGGGTTATTTCCTGCGAGGCGGTAGCTAATCGTGCCGTGTGGAAATGCCCTTGCTCCTCCTGTTCCCGCCACCGGCTTTTGATTCATCCGGATCTCCTCTGCCTTGGCTACAAGCCTTTTTCCGCGGAAATCGCCGCCTCCTCTTCTTCTTTTTTAAGGGAGGCCGGAAGCTCCCCGTCGCGCATGCTTTTCATTCGCTCTGTACGCAAACTCCTTGCGCGCTTCAATCCCGTGCTTTGGGAAGACGAGCCAAAAGCCGGTAAAATTTCTCCCCTTGTAAATTCGCTGGAAGAAGACCTTGACGAGCTGGCCTTTTTATACGCCCAAAGTTCTGTTGACATGAATTCCGTAAAGAAACTGACAGAGGAAATTATTAAAAGCGCTTTTAAGCTGGAGTCCGAGGGGATGAGCGAAATTATTCCCATCGGCCAAATAAGGCGCGCCGCTTTCTGGAGTCGCCTTGCTCCGGTTTCCGGCGGGAAGACGCTTGTTATTGAAAACGCCCACCGAATGCAGGAAGAGGCGAGGAATTCGCTTTTAAAGCTTCTTGAGGAACCGCCTGGCCGCCTGACTGTGGTGCTGACCGCCCCAAGGCCTGGCAGCCTGATTCCGACAATTGTCTCAAGGCTCAGGCCTTACGCCTTCGATTCCAGGGATGCCGAAGTCGAGCGTGAAGTTATTAGAAGGGTTTTTAAAGACGAAGACAGCAAAGGCGGAATCAGCCAATACCTTGATTCTTTTCTTCCCGTTTCATCCGGCACGCTTGAAGCTCTGGCGGCTTTTTTCGCCGCTTCTGCCGCTTACAGGGCCGCGCTGCTGTCAAAAAAGCAGGGCCGCCATTTAAGCGAAGACGTTCTCCTCCTAGGCAAATCCAGCGCCCCCAAAGCGGAGGGGGCGGGCCTGGGAAGGCCTCGGGAAGATACCGCCGCCGTTATTAACCTGATCATTGAAAAAGCGGAGAAATTTGAACTGCGTTCCCTTTTCTCCCGCTTTCTTGCCTGCCTTCTGGCACAGGTTTCTATTAGCAATAGAACGGCTGTTTCCCTGCCGTCGGCCTTGCCGTCGGCCATGCCGTCGGTATCGTTCAGTCAAACATGGAAGGAATGTTCCAATTGGGCGGAAACTGCGGCGGGCATTTATAACTTGAGGCCTGCCCAAGTATTGGAAAAGCTCTTTATTGATTTAAGCCTCAGGATGTCCCAATTATGAGGCAGTTTTTAAAAAGGGCGCTTCAAAAAGTTGAGGTGTTAAAACCCGAACAGATCAGGAATTTGCTTGGTCTGTCGGCAAAGGAAATAGACAGGCTTGAAACTGTAATGGATTCCCTTATAAGGGGAGTTCTGGTTTGCGACACGGCGAATAAGCTAATACTGGCAAACAAAGCGGCCCGCAGGTTCTTCTCCATAGTTTCTTATGAACAGGGCCGGGAGACCATCTGGAGCGTTATCCCCGAAGAGCCGGTCGCCGAGTTTCTCGCCCAAACCCTCCTCTCCACCGACAAAGCTGAGGAGAGGGAATTTTACGTTGATGTCAACGGGATACAGAGACTGCTCGCGGTAAGCGTGATGCCCGTGGTTCAGGATCGCCAGATCACAGGCTCTGTGATTCTCATCGAGGACATCACTGAGAGGAGGAACAGGGAAGCCATGCTTAGGCGCATGGAGAGCCTGGCGAGCCTTACCACCCTGGCAGCGGGAGTAGCCCATGAAATCAAGAATCCCCTTGGCGCGCTTTCAATCCACGTGCAGCTCATACAGAAAGCTATGGACGCCCAGGAAAAACTGTGTTCCGCTCTTCAATCAACAAAATCACAGGAAAACGAATGTGAGCCGTATAAATATTTTCGCCAGGTTGACAAATACATAAAAGTTATAAATGAGGAAATAGACCGCCTTAACAGAATTATCCTGGATTTTCTTTTCGCGGTAAGGCCGATGAACGTGGAACCAAGGCGGGGCAGCATCAACGAATTCATCAGGGAACTGGCGGCCTTTGTTTCTTTTGAGCTTAAAGAAGCCCGCATTGAATGTGTTCTTAACCTTGAGGAAAATTTGAGCGCCGTTGATTTTGACGCGGCTCTTATGAAGCAGGTTTTTCTCAACCTGATTAAAAACGCCTCCGCCGCGATGAGCGGGGGAGGTACTCTGACTATTACTACCGAGGACGCTGAAGGTGAAATACGGATAACTGTAGCCGATACTGGGAGGGGAATATCCGAGGAAGACTTTCCCAAGATTTTCGAGCCCTACTTTACCACAAAAGAAACAGGGACAGGCCTCGGCCTTACCGTTGTGTTCAAGGTCGTTAAGGAGCACAAGGGAGATATTAACGTTAAATCCAGGGAAGGGGAGGGGACTGTTTTTACCATCACCCTGCCCAAACCGCAGCTGGAGCAGCGGCTCATTGCTTACAAGGGGGATAAATGAAATTCCGCATTCTTATTGCTGAAGACGAAAAAAATATCCGCGAGGGCCTCGCGGCTGCCCTTGAGCTTGACGGCCACGAAGTCGCGACAGCCGTGGACGGGAATGACGCGTTCAAGCGCTTTCAGAAGGGCGATATAGACTTGGTGATCACGGATCTGAAAATGCCAGGCCTTTCGGGGGAAGAACTGCTGGAAAAGCTTTTGGCCGAAAGCCCCGGTATTCCGGTGATAATCCTCACAGGCCACGGTACAATTGAAGCTGCCGTCAAAACCATGCGTGCTGGAGCGTGGGATTTCCTAACCAAGCCGGTCAACCTTGACTATCTCTCCCTGGTCGTAAAACAGGCCCTGGACAACCGCGAACTTGCCCTCAAACACAAGCGGCTTCTGGAAGAGCTGGCGCATCACAAGCGTTTCCAGACGATCATCGGGACAAGCGCGGCGATGCGCAAGGTTTTTGACACCACAAGCCGCGCCGCCCCGACAAAAGCGTCGATACTGATCACTGGCGAGTCCGGCGTGGGAAAGGAGCTTGTGGCGGACGCGATTCACGAGCTTTCGCCCCGCAAGGACAAGCCCTTTATCAAGGTACATTGCGCTGCCCTGGTCGCCAGCCTTTTGGAGAGCGAACTTTTCGGTCACGAGAAGGGGGCTTTTACCGGCGCGACGGCCAGGAAGCGGGGCCGCTTTGAACTGGCGAACGAAGGCACCCTCTTTCTGGACGAAATAGGCGAAATCGATCAGAACATCCAGATCAAACTCCTGCGGGTTTTGCAGGAAAAGAAATTTGAAAGGGTGGGCGGAGAGGAAACCATCGAAACCGACGTGCGTATAGTCGCCGCCACAAACAAGGATTTGAAAGCTGAGATTGATAATGGCAATTTCCGCGACGATCTTTATTTCCGTCTTAACGTGGTAAACATTCACGTCCCTCCTTTACGGGAACGCAAGGACGATCTCCCGCTTCTTATCACCGCCTTTTTAAAGGAGTTTGCCGAAGAAAACAGCAAGACCATCGAAGGCATCAACGACAAGGCCCGCTCCTGCCTTTACGCGTACGACTGGCCGGGCAATATAAGGGAACTGCGCAACTGCATAGAAAGCGCTGTGGTCATGTCCCAGGGAAAGCTAATCACCGTGGAAGATCTCCCGCCTGGCATAAGGGCCGGCAGCGAAGAAGGCCTGATCCGCATACCCCTGGGAACAAGCATGGAAGAGGCCGAGAAGATCATTATACGCGAGACCGTTTCCGCCCAGAAGGGCAACCAGAGCAGGGCCGCCGACATTCTGGGTATAGGCCGCAAGACCTTGCACCGGAAGCTTACCGGCGAGGAAGAATGAGGGCGACGAATGGACCGAGTTTGTCCCCTATTTCAGTCAGATCTGATTCTGAAGGCGAAACCAGACAACAAGCCGGCCATAAGCGGCGTTGACCCTGGCGGCCTTGTCGGTCGCCTTTTTCATGTTTTCATCGTGATTAGCGTGACGATCCGGATGGTGAATTTTTAAGAGCCTTTTATAAGTTTCTTTACATTCTTCCGCCGTAGCGTCCGGCGTTAAACCCAGTTCGGCAAAGTCCTGCCGGACTGGGTCAGGGACAGGCCAGGCTTTTTTTTGTTTTTCGGCTTCGTTTCCGGATTTCTCCGCCGCAGAGAAATCCGCGCAAGAAGCCGATGCCTCCCTGCCCATTAAAAAGCCGTCCAGCTCTTCATAGGCGGCATTCAGATCGGAATCGTTGTGCGTTTTAGCGCTGTTTTTACCAAAAATTTTGTCACTTTCATCGGTAATGTAGCTTTTTATTACACTCGCCAAACGATCCCAGATACCCATAGCCCAAGTATACCCATATCATACAAGGGCTGCAATTGACTTTTTTACAATAATGCTTTATCAACATATAATTAAGGAGTATGCATACATGAAAAACCGTATAGCTGTTTGTTTTTTTTCTTTTTTCCTTTTTATAGGAATCGCCTTTTCAGCTTTTGCCCAGCAGGAAGATCTTAAAAAAATCCAGGATGGAGTGAAGGTATTTTCGGAAGGCATTTCTAAGGCCATACCTTTTAATTCATTGATAGGGTTGAATTGGTCGGATGCGTATATTGGGAAACTATTCCCCGGTGCTCCGCCCCATTTCGGCGCGGGGATTTCTTTGGGCGCAACCACCATGGATCCTTCCTCGATCAAGACTCTGGCGAGTAATTTGGACGCAGATATCCCTGATATCCCTATATTGCCTCTCCCGGCTTATACTGTGGAAGCCAGGCTGGGCGGGTTCGCTTTGCCTTTTGACATAGGCTTTAAGTTCGGTTACCTTCCTCCGAATGTTTTGCCAATACCTGATATAAACCTGAACTATATACTTGTAGGGGGGGATATACGTTATGCCGTCATTGATGGCGTAGCCAATAAGGCTCTTCCCAATGTTTCTGTGGGTGTAGGAGTAAATTACCTGAAAGAAGGCCTCGGCGCAAAAATGGGCCAAGGAACAACGTTCACATACCAAAGTTATACAATTGATCTAACACAACCCGTTGCTAATCTCGAATGGAATACCACTTCCCTGGAATTAAAAGCCCAGATTTCCAAAACCATTGCTATCATAACCCCATATTTTGGAGTCGGAGGCAGCTACTCCTTCTCTAACGCTGGGTATTCTGTTGATGCAAAAGTTAAAGTAAATGGCGGGAATGTTACTCAAGCACAAATAGACGATATCAACCAATCCCTTATCAGTTATGGACTGGATCCAATTGATATTACAGCGGACGGGATTTCCTCTTTTATCAAAAACGATGCTTTCAATTTAAGAGCCTTCGGCGGGTTTTCACTCAACCTTGCGGCTTTCAGGCTGGACTTAACAGGCCTTTTTAACGTGCTGGATCAAAATTTTGGGGCAACTTTAGGGCTCAGGTTCCAGTTATAGATATCAATCGCATTAAACGCCGAAACCATAAAAGAGGTGCAATTGGGGTAGTAAAATGAAGGTTTCAAAGAAAACTTTTGGCCTTCTTTCAAACGGGAAGAAGGTGCATCTTTATACGCTAAAAGCCGGGGATTTGTCCCTTTCCATTTCTACCTTGGGTGCGACCTGGACTTCCCTATTGGTTCCTTCCCGTTCAAAGGGCACAGACGACATCCTTTTGGGGTTCGGTTCTTTCGATGGATATGTCAATAACAAGTATTTCTTCGGGGTTACCGTGGGGCGCTTTGCCAACCGAATCGGCGGGGCGAAGTTTTCTCTTGGGGGCAGGGATTATCACCTTTTTAAGAATGCCGGGGAAAACACGCTGCATGGCGGGCGAATGTCGTTTTCGAGCCGGGTCTGGAAGGCGGAGGCCTATGAGGAGCCGGACGGCGTTTTTGTGCGCTTTGAGCTTAAAAGCCCGGATGGTGAAGAAGGCTATCCGGGGAATTTAATGGCGGCGGTCAGTTACGGCCTGACCAAATCAAACGAGATTGTCGCCGATTATACGGCAAAAGTGGACGCTCCCTGTCCGGTAAACCTTACCAACCACGCATATTACAACCTGGCAGGAGAAGGGCGGGGAATGGATGTCCTTTCAACGGAGCTGAAATTGTACTGCCCTTCCTACCTTGAAGTTGACGAAACGCTCATCCCCACCGGGAAAATCCTCCCCGTAAAAAGCACCCCCCTGGACTTCCAGATCCGTAAGCCAATCGGCAGGGATATTGGTCTCCTGGCATCAACGGGCATCGGGGGCTACGATCATTGTTTTGTGGTAGACGGTGAAATCGGAAAGTTGAGACCTTTCGCGGAAGTTTACGATCCGTTCTCCGGAAGATCAATTAGGGGGCTTACAACCCAACCTGGCCTTCAGTTATATACGGCAAACAGCATACCATCGCTTCAGGGAAAAATCGGATCCGTCTACGAAAAACACGCCGCATTTTGCCTGGAAACCCAGCACTATCCGGATTCGCCCAACCGGAGCGGCTTTCCTTCCGCGATTTTCGGCCCAGGCCGGGACTACCAGGAGAGGGCGGTTTTCGCTTTTGACTGGTAGCCGGCGACCGGCCCCTGCTGACATATAACAGAAACATGAAGAGCGTGCCTTTCGCGGTTCAGCTTTCACTGATCGTGTTTCTTATCCTCATAATTCCTTTTGTTATTCTGATGAGTTACACCGGGTTCACCACCCTGCGCTATTCGGAAGTAGAAATCGCCAGAAGTTCCCTGGAACATATAGAGCTGAACCGCCGTTTTACCGAGAATTTCATGAACAACATTTCAGGCCAGGTGCACCGTTTCGCGGTGTACCACGATTTTTATCTGTACGAGGGCCTCCAAAAATATTCGGCCATCCAGGGAAACGTGGACAACGGGCTTCGCATCCAGCGACTCCAGCGGGAACTGGTTTCCATAGCCAGGACGGACGAGGCTATTCATTCGGTTTTTTTCTTCTTTGACGACGGAGATTACGTTATCAGCACGGATCGCGGGATTTTGGAACTCGCCGACTACCCAAGCCTTTCCTGGATGCGGGCGATATCGGCAAGGAGGGAAGGCCTGGGCGGTTTCTGGGTGCCGCGTGAGCTTCAGTCCTCAACGGTGAGGGAAATGCTCAGGGGCCAGGACTCAGGATACTTTACGCGGGTAATTTCGTACGTGTACCCCCTTAGTCGGCTTACTACAGCCATAATGGGAACGGTTGTTATCAATGTCCGGGAATCGTCCGTCGCGAATCGCCTTAACCCCGGCGGGGACAGGGATAATCCCCTGGGAATCATTATTCTACAGAAAGACGGCAAAATAATTTCGCATCCGGTGGAATCGAATTTTTTGATTCAGGGGCGGAACCTGCCCCATATCGCGGAAATCCTGGACAGCGAGGAAAACTCCGGTTTCAGGTTTTTGCGCGAAAGCGATGAACAGTACCTCTACACCTGGCTAAAGGCCGGGTATTTCGAGTGGGTGTACGTTTCGGTGCAGTCAATGGGCGTCCTGCTTAGCCGGACTGGCCGGACAATACGGAACATGATCTTCCTGTCCCTTGCCGTCCTGCTTTTTGGAACCATGGCATCCATGGCGGTCTTTTTCTGGGTTTCCAAACCCATGCGCCTGCTTGTAAATGGCGTCAAGGTAAGTGCCGGCATTGAGGAACCTGCCGTGCGGAATGAGATGGACATCCTTTCGTCGGCGTTTACTCGGATCGGGCACAAGGAAAAAGAACTGCGGGATCTGTTGAACGAGCGGGAAAAAGACGCCGCGCTTCTGGCTATCCGCAACCTCCTTTCCGACGATCCGCTGACGCCCCAGGAAACCGGAATTTTGGAACAGGTACTTCCCCACAAATACTTCAGGGTTGCTGTCGCGGCCCTGGACAATTACGAAGAATACCGCCGCAGAACCACCACCGAACAGCGGGCATACCACCGCTTCCTTTTTATTTCCGGGGCGGAGAAGTCCGCCTTATCCCCCCTGATCCTCCGGGGAGTTCACCTTTTTGAAGCCCAGATTGCGCTGGTCATCAATGTCAATGAAAAAATTGAAACCGCAAAATTACTGCCTTTCCTGAAAACCATGCAGGAAACGGCGAAGCCCGTTTTCGGAACGACCCTTACCATCGGCCTGAGCGATACCGCCTACGCGATGAACGGGGTGTACCAATGCGCGGCGCAGGCTTCGGAGGCGGTTACCATGCGGATGCTTTCGGGAAGCGACAGTATCATTCCATGGACATACAATGAAGGGCGCAAACGCTTCTTCTATCCGCAGAACAGCGAAGTCAAAATTCTCAACTACCTGAACGCCGGGAATTTTTCCCAGATAAACATAGAACTGGAAAACATAATGAAGGCAATTCGCTCTACAGAAGGCATCTCCTGCGATAATATCTTTTTTATCTACAACCAGCTCGCGGGCGGGACAATACGCCGTCTTTCGGAAATGAGCGTCAACACCTCTGGGTTCTTTATAAGCCACGGTAACATATACAAATCCATTGCGTCCTCTGAGACTCTGGAACAGCTCAGCCGCTATATGGGGGAATTTTACGAAGACCTCATAAATTACCTGCGAAAGGATCAGGAAGAGGAACAGGTAATTGACCGCATCATGGCGTGTCTTAAAAAATACTATAGGAAAGATATGTTTTTTGAGGATATGGCCGCGGAACTTGGAATAAGCTATTCCTATATGCGCAAAATCGTAAAAGAAAAAACCGGAAAAAGCGTAATCGATACCATAAACCTTATCAGAATTCAGGAAGCCAAGAGCCTTCTTCTGGACGAAAAGCTCAAGTGCGAAGATATAGCGAAAATGGTCGGCTACCGCAATATCCAGAGCCTCAAGCGGTATTTTAAGAAATTTGAAGGCCTTAATCCCCTGGAATACCGGATTGCCAGCCGGGCCGGTCAGATAGAAAAAGTGTAACGGTCATTCAATTTTGATAGTATCGTTCATTTTTGATACGTATTTTTTCGTGAATACGCTGAGAAATAATACCGCTAATTTGTATAAAATTGGATTTTTTCCGTATTTTGTTGTTATATAATGAATTAGCTGATTATCAAAAATGATTTGTCTGGTCAAAATTGATTATTTGCTTATTGAAAAAGTGAATTTATACTGGACTTCTATGAAAAGAGGGAAAGCGGGAAAAACGGTAAATGATTTGCGGGAAACCGGAAGTTTTCTATATTACCTGCGCCGGGATTGGCAGTTGTACGTCCTTGTTTTCCTCCCCATGGCTTTTGTGTTCCTTTTTAAATTCGGGCCGATGTTCGGGCTTATTATCGCTTTCAAGGAATACCGGATAGCGAGGGGGTTTTGGGGAAGCTCTTGGGTCGGCTTTAAGATCTTTCAGGATATTTTTTCCCACCGCCTGTTTATTCCCGCTTTACGAAACACGCTGTTGTTAAACGTATTGGATCTTGTCCTGGGGTTTCCTACTCCCATTCTTCTTGCCCTTTTATTGAATGAAGTAAACAGCAAATGGTTCAAGCGTACTTCCCAAACCCTGCTCTATTTGCCTCACTTCCTTTCCTGGGTAATAATCGGCGCGTTGGCGTACCAGCTTTTCAGCGTGAATACCGGTATGGTAAATAACCTGATTGAAAGTATGGGCGGCAAGCGCTTTCCTTTTTTGACCACCGACGTTCCCTGGCTCGTCAGTTACGTCCTTATAGGGATGTGGCAGAATATGGGCTGGGGCACCATCATTTATCTGGCTTCCATCGCGGGCATAAACCCGGAACTGTACGAAGCCGCCACTGTGGACGGGGCCGGGCGCTTCCGCCAGTGTTTCAGTGTTACGCTTCCGTGCATACGCAGTACCATTGTTGTCCTCCTCATTATGAACCTGGGCAGGATCATGGGCGGTTCCTTTGAACGCGTTAACGCCCTGATGAATGTGGCGGCCCCCGAATTCACCACGACCATTCCGGTTCTGATCTACCGCTGGGGGATTCAGAACATGAACTTCAGCCGCGCCACTGCCCTTGGGCTTTTCCAGTCAGTCATCGGCCTTATTTTGGTTTTGTCGGCGAACTACGTTTCCCGCAAACTTGGCGAGGAAGGCTTATTGTGAGCAAATCCTACCGTAGAAATCCGGTCAGCCTTTTTTGGAAAGGCGTTATTTATTTTGTCCTGACCGCGATTACCGTTACCTGCGTAATTCCCTTTTTGCATACCATCGCCAAGTCGTTCAGCGCCGACGCTTTTGTTGTGGCCAACAAGGTGTTCCTCCTCCCAATAGGCTTTAACCTGGAAGCCTATCAGAAGATTTTCGCCGACGCCAGCATTATCCGCTCCCTGTACGTTACGGTTTTTGTAACCGTTACCTTTACCGTCATTGGCATGATCCTGACCTGCTGCGCGGCGTACGCCCTGTCCAGGCCCCAATTCAAGGCGCGGAAGCTTCTCACCTTCCTCTGCGTATTCACCCTGTATTTTTCAGGCGGAATGATTCCCGATTACCTTTTGATGAATTCACTGCGAATGTTGGACACCCTTTGGTGCCTTATCCTTCCGCTCTCTTTCAGCGCCTATAACTTCATCATAATGAAGAACGCCATGATGAGTTCCATACCTTTAAGTTTGGAAGAATCGGCCAGGATTGACGGCGCGGGCCATTTCCGGATACTGGCTCAGATCTTCCTGCCCCTCTCAAAGCCTTTTATCGCTACCCTGTCCCTGTTTTACGCGGTGGGCCGATGGAACGCGTACCAGGACGCGCTCTTCTATATAAAGCAGAGGGTTGACCTGCGCCCCCTTCAGCTCAAGCTGTATTACCTGATAGTCCAGGCCAGCGAGAGTTTCCAGCTTGAGGCCACCTCTGTCTCCCTGACAAGCCCGGAGGTAATGAGGGCGTCCTGCGTGATTTTCGCGACCCTGCCCATCGTCTGCGTCTATCCCTTTGTCCAAAACTATTTTGTCAAAGGGGTGATGATAGGCGCGGTGAAAGAATAGGTACCTTGCTTCCCCGTTGGGGAAGTGAAAATATTTTTTGGAGGATTAGGGGGATTATATGAAAAGATTGTTAATGCTTCTTCTCGTTCTGGCTGTAGCCGTTTCCGCGTTCGCGACCGGCGCCAGCCAGTCGTCCGGAAGCGGGTCTTCAGGCAACTTTGCCGACTATTCAAAGGGTTTCCCGCAGAGGGTAACCATCCAGATTCCGGTTTACGATCGGGCTTACCAGGGCTGGAACGTAACTGACAATTACTGGACAAGGTGGATCCAAAAGGAATTCGGCGATAAGTACAATGTAACTGTCCAGTATGTCGCCATCGCCCGGAACAACGAAGTCCAGGATTTCACCCAGCTTCTGGCTTCCCACAGGGCGCCCAGCATCATTTTCCATTACGATATGCCTTACGCGGTGGGCTACTACGGCCAGGGCGTTTTGCAGCCGCTTGACTATAACGAAATTGCCTATTACGCGCCAAATTACTGGGCAAAGGCAAAAGGCATGATCGAGCGTTACGGAACCATCAACAAGGAGAAAGTATTTTTCTTTGCCGAGCGCCCTGCCGCCGATAACTATACTACATTAATCCGCAAAGACTGGGTAGAGAAGGCCGGCTACAAAGTGGAAGACATTACCAGCCTTGAGACTTTGAACGAAATGCTTCTTAAATGGAAGCAACTGGGATTGGGAACCTTCGGCGACCAGCTTAAGAAAGATAATTTCACCTTTAACTATGCCTTTCGGGATTGGCCTGTCAACGAGACAGAAAGGACCTTGTACTCGGAGCTTAACGTGGCGGATCTGACAACGAGCGCTTCCAAGGCCTGGCTTAAGGACATGAACTGGAAGTACAACAATAAGGTGCTGGATCAGGAATTCTATCTCCGCAACGACGAGGCCAAGACAAGGGCGGAATTCATCGCCGGAAGAACCGGAACCTTTGGCTTTTACCTGACCGCTAACACCCCGGTAATCTCCGACCTCAAGGCCAACAACCCTGGCGCGGAAGTGGCTGTTCTGCCCCTCAACGCTATGGTACCAAAAGGCAAGATGCCCCAGAGCCGCGCATACTACCCCTTCGGCATGATCATGGGCATCAACTACGAAGCTACGGCCCAACAACGTGTCGCCGTATGGATGTTCATGGAATGGATGAACAAGGCCGATAACCTCTTCGCGCTTCAGAACGGAATCCAGGGCCAGAACTACCGGCTTCTGGCTAACGGGTTGCCGGAAAAGGTGGCCAACTTCACAGGCGAATCAAACCTGAGCCCCAACAACAACAAGGACTACTGGTGCCTGGCGGTAGAAGCCCTCAGTTACCCCACGGAAGATATGTTCTGGGCGGCCAACAAGACGCTTTGGGCTCCCCCGGGATACGGAAACCTGGCAGACGACCTTATCAAATACTATAAGGCCGGAGTCCCCTACCGCACGCCGGACCCCCTGTGGACGGTTCCGATAGACTCAATGAATGAACACCGGGCCGACCTAAACGTCCTTTTCCAGGAACTGTACGTCAAGTGCGTTACCGCGTCGGAAGCCCAGTTCGAATCAGTGTACGCCGCCGCCTGCCAGACCTACCTGGCGGCAGGTTATCAGGCGATTCTGACCGAGAAGCAAAGAGTAATCGCCGCGGGGAATTACATTAAGTAAAAGCGAGTTTCATGCTACTAAAAACCCAGGTTCAACGCCTGGGTTTTTTTGAGCTGATTCCCTCCGGGCCCCATTAATTCTAAAATTTGCAAATTGTAGAAGAATTAACCACGGAGGAATGATAAAATAGGATAGGCAAAAGTCGGTAAATAATGTATAACCTATCGAAAGTATCGACAGGGGAAGGCTATGGCTCGTGTCTGTGCATGGTCTACGAGACCGCCACGGAGAATGAGGAGCCAGAGCCGCATCATTCCATGGTCTACGAGACCGAATAGGAGATTGGAGCATATTTACCGATTAGAGCCTTTGTCGATACAAGATGGGAAAGAAGAATAGTTAAAATAGTGGTTGACTTTTTATAGGAGAACGCAGAGTAACACGGAGTTTTAAGAATTAATGAGTCGCCTAATGCCATCTTTTAATGGACATCCATTGCTTATGTTTTGATTTTTTCTATATATTTTTCTCCGTGAAACTCCGTGACCTCTGTGGTTTTTATTATTAGTACTTTTTTAGAATTAAAATTGCTGGGTATGGGCGCGGAGTTCGCCTTGACGGAATCTCCTGAAGGTTTTACAATATTCGCCAGTGGATTTCTATATAACCCAATTTAGGCAAAGTATCCCCTTATCCGGCAATCCGGCAATCCGGCAATCCGGCAATCCGGCAATCCGGCAATCCGGCAATCCGGCAATTATACCTTATATACCCACTTGTTTATGTCAACTATCTAAGAGCGAAGAATCACACACAATTAGTTTTTCTCTTTTTGGTACAAAAATCGGTTTTTTAACCGGTTTTTTAAAGCCTTTTTCTTTTGAAAACGGCTCTAAATATACTTTGTTGCCAAAGTAAAGGAGAAAACAATGGCAAACAAAAGATTTTTCATGGGAATGCTGGTAATGGTGCTGGTATTCGGAATGGTGGTTGTCGGCTGTGATGACGGTTCAACAAGCAGTGTAGGTTCCATTAATGGAACATATGTTTCTGACGATGAGCAAATAAAACTCACTGATGGAAATTTTGAAATGTCAATTAGTGGAACCACAGCGTTTAAAGGGACTTATAGTACAAGCGGCAATAGCGTAACATTTACACTAACCCAAGTATGGGGTGGTTTAAATGTAGCACTTTCTAATAAGTGGTATTCAAGGGCCGACCTGAAAGCAGCTGGTTTTACTGACAGTGATTTGAATCAATTATTTACACCATTTTCAGGAACAGTAAACGGTAACAGACTCACCTTAACATGGATGGGGGAGACAACTACATATATCAAATAAAGGATATTAAGCCTGCGGATTTTGCGGCGTGGCTGTAACGGTTGCGCCGCTTAATCGGCGACTTATCTTCAAGTCAAATTTAAAAATTCTACCACGAACCAACACTAACCAACACGAACAAAGCAGGTAATGAGGGCGGCAAAATTTTTTCACATTCCTTTCTGCCTCTACCTTCGGTTCAAAAGGCGTCTTTGCGTGAGCTCTTTTGAGAATATACACTATCATTAGTTTTCCCCGAATTATTGACATGCCTCAAGATGACCGATAATGAAGGTGAAAATGATGTTATTAGTTGCAGGAGTAGAAAACAATGACAAACAGAAACTCCTCTATTGCGATACTGGTAATGACGCTGATATTCGAGATGGCACTTGCCGGCTGTGTTACCGGTGCAACAAGCGGCGAAGATTCTGACCTACTTAATGGAACATGGGTTGATTCTGACGGCTATGAATATACATTCGATAATGGAAATATAGTAATTTCAGAAGGTGAAAGCTTGATGTCGAAGGGGACTTATACCACAAGCGGTAACAGCATGACAATGACAGTAACCCATGTTCATGGTGGTCATCCTGGAATTGAGGGCATGCTTGAATCAAGGTGGTATACAAGATCTCAATATGAAGCGTCATCCTTTGGCATGTACACCTCTGATGAAGGGTTAAATCAGATATTTTATACAGTAACAGGAACATATTCCTTAAGTGGTAACAGACTTACATTAGATGGGGAGATATTTACCAGGAAGAATTAAGTCCGCTGGGCTTTCCGCAGCACAGCGCTTTAGCGCCTCTACCTTCGGTTCAAAAGGCGTGAACTTTTTTGTACTGTATTCCCTGAGTCCTTTGCGCCTCCACGTGAGATTTTCTGAAGAATATTCACTATCTTTGGTTTTTACCTCTTGTTAAAATAATGTTTCTTTGATAAAATCGAAATAATAGACAGTATTTATTAAAGATAACAAAGGCTTTTTAAAGACATAATCAAAAGAGGGGCTTATGGAAATCCAGCTGCAAGAATTAATCGATAAGATAAAAAAGGACGGGATTGAGTCCGCTTCCGGAGAAGCTGCCAAAATTAAGAGCGAAGCCGAGGCCGAGGCGGGGCGCATAGTCGCGGCGGCAAAAAAAGAAGCGGCGGAAATCGTGAGCCGAGGCAAAACCGATGCTGAACGCTTCGAAAAAGCGGGCGTAGCCGCCATAGAACAGGCTTCCCGTAACCTGGTACTGGCATTTAAAGGGGAAATTCAGGCCCTTTTGGACAAACTGACCGCTGAAGCGGTGTCTTCTGCCTATTCAACCGATGTGATCAAGGGGATTTTGCCTGATTTGGTCAAAAATTGGGCGGCAAAGAACACCGATTCCCTTACGGTACTGCTTTCGGAGGGTGATTTAAAGAAGCTCGAAGCATCGCTCAAGTCTCAACTCGGCTCCGCGCTTAAAGGCGGGGTGGAGCTCAAGGCAGGAAGAAACCTGGACGGCGGTTTTCACATTACCGAAAAGGACGGTTCGGCATACTACGATTTCTCGATCCAGGCTGTGGCCAAGCTGCTTTCTGCCTACCTTAACCCCCGCCTGGCGGAAATTTTATCGAACGCCGTAAAGGGGAACTAGCTTTGGGCGACAGGAATTATTACTATTTTGTTGCTACTCTGCCTTCTATTGATTACGGCGATAAACCTCCCATGGGCTCCGAAGAGTTTCGGGAACAGTGCAATGACCAGCTTCATGAGGACGATGCGGCTCTCCTTCGTTATTGTTCCTATAACCCCCTGTTGGCCATTGAAACGGTTCAGTCTATCGGTTCGGATTTTATGGACTGTCATATGGCCCGGGAACGCACGCTGGTGTTGAACCTGGCCTACCTGCGGGCAGGAAAGCTTAAACGCCCTTCTCCAGGGGATCCGCCCCACGATGTGCCACGCGCGGAGGCGGTGGCAAAGGCCGCCTTCGAGATGGACGATCCGCTTGAAGCAGCGATTTTCATAGATAAATCCCGCTGGGACGCCCTTGATGAGATGGTGGGGCTTGATCCTTTCGGGGTGAATAATATTTTTGCCTATTTGATGAAGCTTCAGTTGCTTGAACGTCGGCAGTGTTTCGACGCCGAAGTCGGGGCTGTCAAATATAAAGAACTTTACGATTCAATACTGAATGCATACAATTCCAGGGTTTAAAGAGGATCATAATGAAAGGAACCAAGGGAAAAGTCGCCGCAGTAAACGGTAACATGGTAGCCGTCAATTTTGACGGCCCTGTAATGATGAACGAAGTGGCGTATATTGCAACCGAAGGCAAAAGGCTCAAGGGCGAGGTAATCCGCATCAAGGGGAATACCTGCAGCCTCCAGGTTTTTGAAATGACTCGTGGTATTGTTGTCAACGATACCGTTGAGTTTTCGGGGGATATGCTTGCCGTGGAGCTGGGGCCAGGCCTCCTTACGCAAATATACGACGGTCTCCAGAATCCCCTACCGCAACTGGCGGAAAAGTGCGGCTTCTTCCTTGAACGGGGGGTGTACCTTGAGCCTCTTTCGGTCGTAAAGGAGTGGGACTTTACCCCGGTGGCGAAACCGGGCGATAAAGTTGTCAGGGCGGATACTATCGGTACCGTGCCCGAAGGGGTCTTTACGCACAGGATCATGGTGCCCTTCAATATGTACAAGGAATACACCGTTAAATCCGTAAAGCCAGCAGGTAAATATAAGCTGCACGACACGGTGGCGGTATTGGCCGACGAAAAGGGAGAGGAAAGCAATGTGTGCCTTTCTTTCCATTGGCCAGTCAAACGGGCGATTAACTGCTACGATGAACGGTTCAGGCCCGAAGTGCCGCTGGTAACCCAGATCCGGCTTATCGACACGTTCTTCCCGGTAGCCCGGGGAGGCACTTTCTGCGTACCCGGCCCCTTCGGCGCGGGGAAGACGGTACTCCAGCATCAGATGAGCCAGCACGCGGATGTAGACATAGTTATTGTTGCCGCCTGCGGCGAGCGGGCCGGCGAAGTTGTGGAAGTCCTGAAAGAATTTCCGGAACTAATCGATCCCAAAACCGGCAAATCCCTCATGGAACGGACCATCATCATATGCAACACTTCGTCAATGCCCGTAGCGGCCCGCGAAGCGTCGCTCTATACCGCAGTAACCATGGCGGAATACTATCGGCAGATGGGGCTCCACGTGCTTCTCCTCGCGGACTCTACCAGCCGCTGGGCGCAGGCTCTCCGCGAAATGTCCGGACGCCTGGAAGAAATCCCCGGCGAAGAAGCGTTCCCCGCCTACCTGGAATCCACCATTGCCACCTTCTACGAACGGGCGGGCCTCGTGAGGCTTAAGGACGGTTCCATAGGATCGGTAACCATAGGCGGTACGGTAAGCCCTGCCGGCGGTAACTTTGAAGAGCCGGTAACCCAGGCGACACTCAAGGTAGTAGGCGCGTTCCACGGGCTTTCCCGCGAGCGTTCCGACGCCCGCAAGTTCCCCGCCATTCATCCCCTTGATTCCTGGTCCAAGTACAATGGAATCATTTCGAACGAAAAGGTAGGTTATGCGCGCAAGCTCCTGATGCGCGGTACCGAAGTTGAGCAAATGATGAAGGTTGTCGGCGAAGAAGGAACCAGCCTGGACGACTTTATCGTTTACCTTAAAGGCGACTTCCTTGACTCTGTGTACTTCCAGCAGAACTCTTTTGACGCCGTTGATCAGGCCGCAAACCCGGAACGGCAGAAATACGTCTTTGCCCAAATACTCAGAATTCTGGGAAGCCAACTTAACTTCAAAGACAAGGATGAGGCTCGTACCTGGTTTAACAGCCTGCGCCAGAAGTTCATTGACTATAACTTCTCGCCATGGCAGAGCGACGGGTTCAGGAAAATTGAGGCGGAACTTTTGGCTTTAATCAAGGATAAGGCCGGCAAAATGGATCCAGTTGCGGAAAAACTAATAACCGGCTAGGCATATAAGGAACGAATCGATGAAAAAGATTTACAGTAAAATAGAATCGATAACCGGTAACGTAATTACCGTCCGCGCGGAGGGAGTCCGTTACGGAGACCTGGCGAGAATCGATACGAGCTTCGGCGCTTCCCTCGCGGAAGTGAACCGCCTGGCCGGGGATATGGTGTCCCTGCAGGTATTTGCCGGAGGCCGTGGTATTTCGACCGGCGACACCATTGAATTCTTGGGCCATCCCATGGAAGTTTCCTTTTCGGAAAACCTTCTGGGCCGGGTCTTTACCGGTTCGGGCTCTCCCCGCGATAACGGGCCCGGCCTGGAAGAGAACCTTATCCCCATAGGCGGTCCGTCTGTTAACCCTGCCCAGCGTATCATCCCCCGCAAGATGATCCGCACCGGTATCCCCATGATCGATCTTTTTAACACCCTGGTTGTTTCCCAGAAGCTCCCGATTTTCTCTATTTCCGGAGAGCCCTACAACGAGCTTCTGGCCCGCATTGCCATGCAAGCCGAGGTTGACGTGATCATTTTGGGCGGCATGGGCTTAAAATTCGACGATTACCTCTACTTTAAGGACACCCTTGAACAGGGCGGCTCCCTTTCCAAGACGGTCATGTTTGTGCATACCGCAGCCGACCCGACCGTAGAATGTCTGATGATTCCGGACATGAGCCTGGCCGTGGCCGAACAGTTCGCCCTGCAGAACAAGGACGTGCTGGTACTCCTTACCGACATGACAAGCTTCGCCGACGCGATGAAGGAAATCGCCATTTCCCAGGAACAGGTGCCCAGTAACCGCGGTTACCCCGGCGATCTCTACAGCCAGCTCGCCTCCCGTTACGAAAAGGCCGTTGACTTTGATACGGCGGGTTCCATCACCGTTTTGGGCGTAACCACCATGCCCGGCGACGACGTTACCCATCCGGTGCCAGATAATACCGGTTACATTACGGAAGGGCAGTACTACCTGCGAGGCGGGCGCATCGAGCCATTCGGTTCCCTTTCCCGCCTTAAGCAGCAGGTGAACGGCAAGACCCGCAAGGATCACCGCGCGCTCATGGACGGGATGATCAAACTTTACTCGGCCTACAAGGATACGCTGGAAAAGAAATCAATGGGTTTTAATATGACCGCCTGGGACGGAAAGCTGCTCCAGTACGGCGAGCGTTTTGAAAAAGAGATGATGGATCTTTCTGTAAACATTCCGCTGGAAAAAGCGCTGGATTTAGGCTGGGAAATTTTGGCGGACTGCTTTAAAAGCGATGAAACAGGGCTCCGTTCAGAGCTTATCAACGAGTTCTGGCCAAAAAAATAGAAGGGAAAGCGTAAGCAGGCTATGGCAAAAATCAAGCTCACCAAGAATGAGCAGAAAAAGCAGAAAGACAGCCTCAAGAGGTTTCAGCGCTATCTCCCGACCTTGATGCTGAAAAAACAGCAGCTTCAGGCGGAAATCCGCGTGGTAGATATCCGGACAGCGGAAGTGCGGGCTACAAGAGAAAAGATAGACGCCGGTATTAAAAAGTGGGTTGCCGTTTTCGGCCAGCAGGGGGTGTTTACCACGGATATACTGCGGATCACCAAATTGGTGTCCGGAGAAGGAAACGTCGCCGGCGTAGCCATTCCGGTTTTTGAAAGCGTCGAGTTTGAAGTAAGCGATTACGACATTGTGGCAAAACCTCTTTGGGTTGACCTCGCGGTGGATAACATGAAGAAAATTCTCTTTTATGATCTTCAACTGCGGTGCCTTGAAGAGCAACAACGCCGCCTGAGGAAGGAGCTCCAGACCACCAGTCAGCGTGTTAACCTCTTTGAAAAGATCAAGATACCCGAGGCCCAGGCCAACATCAAGAAGATAGGCGTGTATTTGGGCGATCAGCAAACCGCGGCTGTGGTGCGGGGCAAAATTTCCAAACGGGGCATGGAGAGGGCAGGATCATGATTGTACCTATGAAAAAAGTGTCCCTCCTTGTGATGGACAGGGAAAAGGAAGCGGCCCTTGAGAAGATACGTGAGCTGGGGGTGGTTCACCTGGAAAAGAAGCCCGCTTCTTCGCCGGCCCTGACTAAACTTATGGATCGCCGTGTCCAGCTCGATATAGCGACCGGAGTACTCAACGCCTTTACCCCAAAAAAGAAGAGTAAAAATGTAGAGCCTCCGCCCAAATTTGATGGGGATCTCGCAAGTCATGTGGTGGCCCTTTCCGATCGTCGGAAGAAACTGCAAGATTATATATTCAATCATCAGAGGGAGATGGGCCACTTTGAAAAATGGGGCGAGTTTGAGCCGAAAGATTTTGCCTACCTTAACCAACACGGGGTAAACGCGCAGCTTTACGACATTACCTTAGCCTCCTACGAGAAAAATACTCCCGAGGTGCCGCATATCGTTCTGTATACGGACAAAAAAAATAATTTTGTGCGTCTTTTGGCTTTTGATTCAATACCCAACGAGCGTCCTTATGTTATGCCGGAGAGACCCCTTTCCGTGGTTATCGAGAGGGATAAGGTCCGAAAAGCCGAGATGGCCAAAATTGAAGCCGAGCTGACGGCTCTCTCGCCGCTGAAAAAACAGATCGAGGACAAAAAGAAATCTTTGCTTTCGGATATTGAATTCGAGACTGCCAGCATAGGCATGGAACACATCGAAAATGACGTTGCGGCATCGGATGTAAACATTTCCTGGATATCAGGCTATGCTCCGGCGCCTGACATAGGTTTGCTTAAGCGGGCGGCCAGCGAAAACGGCTGGGCCTTTTGCGCCGCGGATCCTGCCGAAGACGACGCGGATGTTCCCACGAAACTGAAAAACAACAAGTTTACGGAGCTCCTTTATCCCCTTACGGGTTTTCTGGAAATGTCGCCGGGGTACCGGGAAGTGGATGTTTCCGGCTGGTTCCTCCTCTTCTTTACCCTGTTCTTCGGCATGATCTTCGGGGACGCCGCGTACGGCACGATACTCTGCCTGATTGCAATCATCTTTATAGCAAAGACCTCCAAAAAAGGCACGCCGCCGATTTTTAAATTCATGTTGTTGATGAGCATTTCAAATCTCGCTTGGGGTATCCTTACCTGCGCGTGGTTTGGTTTTGATGTTTCCGCAGTGCCGCAGATCTTGCAAAATATCAGCCTCCCCCTCATTGTCAACACGTCGGATAACCCGGCATGGCTTGCCGCCTACAACGCAAATAATTTCTGGATTCGTTCCGGGTTAGTCTCCACATACAACAATGTTGACTCGATGAACAAGGGGATCACCTCTAACCTAATGCTCTTCTGTTTTTCCGTCGCCCTTACTCAACTGGGCATTGCCCACATCAAGGGGATAATCGCCAACATCAAGTCCAAGTCCCCCAAGGTGCTGGCGGAATTAGGGCAGTTGGGAATGCTCATCGGGATGTACTTTGTGGTTCTTTCCCTTGTAGTGTTCAATACCGGGTTCGGCGGGGTAAAATCCTGGCAGTTTTACTCCCTGTTTGGCGGTTTCGCGCTGAACTTTGTATTTGGCAATTACGAAGGAAGCGTCCTCAAATCCTTCCTTAAAAGCTGCGCGAATATTCTTACGAACGTGCTGAACATTACCAGCGTGTTCTCCGACATCATGTCCTACATCAGGCTTTGGGCGGTAGGTCTTGCCGGGGCTTCCATTGCCAGTACGGTCAACGGTTTTGCTGGTCCCCTTGTAAGCCGCTTGATCTTTTTTATATTTGGCTTGGCGCTCTTTTTGTTCGGCCACAGTTTCAACATGGTACTCAACGTGCTGTCGGTTCTGGTCCATGGGGTAAGGCTCAATACGCTGGAATTTTCTTCGCACCTTGGGCTTACCTGGTCCGGTTTTTCATATAAGCCGTTTGCTAAACGGTAGAAATATAAGGCGAGTAATTTTACGAACAGGAGTTTTTTATGGATCCAAAAATTTTAGGAATGATAGGCGCGGGTGTTGTGATGGGAATTGCAGCCCTTGGTTCCGGGGTAGGAATAGGTATTGCGGGATCCGCCACAATCGGCGCCTGGAAGCGCTGTTATAAGGCAAATAAGCCTGCGCCCATGACCCTTCTTACCTTTGCGGGCGCTCCCCTGACCCAGACCTTTTACGGGTTTATTCTAATGCAGCAAATGCTGAATGCGTCTTCAACGGTGAATCCAGGTCAACTCCTGGGAATGGGGTTTGGCTCGGGTTTTGCCATAGCTTTTTCCGCCATTGCACAGGGCCAGGCAGGAGCCGCTGGCGCGGACGCGTTGAGTGAAACTGGCAAGGGTTTTGCAAACTACATCGCCGTAGTTGGTATCTGCGAAACTGTTGCCCTTTTTGCTATGGTTCTTTCCATGACAACCCTTGGCTAATAGTACACGACAATAGCCGGGGCTCTACAGCCCCGTTGTCAAATGCATTCGCGGACAATCCAAATTGGCGGTTTTGGCCGTGTTGAATCAGTTACTCTCGGAGGCGGTCTTTCATCGGTTATTCAGACCATGTGGAAGGACCGCTTTTCGTTTTCTGACCTTGAAGGGGAATCAGGTGAAGCCGTAATAGCCCGTATTGATGGGCTAAAGAAGATGGGCTGCGGCCTTCTTCGCTTTGCGGTTCCCGACTTAAACGCCGCCGAGGTTCTTGGAAGCCTCTCTTCCATGGTTTCAATGCCCCTGGTTGCGGACATCCACTTCGATTATAAAATCGCCCTTCGTTGCCTTGATTTTCCAATAGCAAAGATACGCATAAACCCCGGCAATATCGGCGGTAAGGACAAAGTCAAAGCGGTTGTGGAAAAAGCGGCGGCAAATTCCCGGCCCATACGAGTCGGGGTAAACGCTGGGAGCCTTCCGGCGGATATTCGGCAGCGCGTAGATTCCGGCTGCCTGGAAAGTGCCGAGGCCCTGGTACTGGCGGCGGAACGGGAAATAGCCGTATTTGACGAATTGGGTTTTAACAGCGTTATGGTCTCAATGAAGGCCTCTTCGGTTGCCGATACTATAAATGCGAACAGAATTTTCGCGGAACGTAGCGATGTTCCCCTCCATGTGGGGGTAACCGAAGCCGGTCCGCTGATTGCCGGGGTGGTGCGGAATGCCGCGGCGCTAGTGGCCCTGTTGAGCGAGGGAATTGGCGATACCGTCCGGGTCTCCCTTTCGGATACCATGGAGAACGAGGTTATTGCCGCGCGGGAGATCCTTGAAACGGTAAGGGAGCTGAAAGGGGCAGGGGGGACCCCGCGCCCGCGTGGTGTGCGCATTGTTTCCTGTCCCCGCTGCGGACGAAGCGGTTTCGACACCCACGCTTTTACCGCGCTTTGGCAGAACCGGCTTTACGCCATGGACAAGAATATTACCGTGGCGATAATGGGCTGCGCGGTAAACGGTCCGGAAGAAGCCAGGCACGCGGATATAGGCATTACCGGCGCGGGAGACAAGGTGCTTATCTTCCGAAAAGGAAAGATAATACGGACAATAGATGCCGTCGAAGCGGATGCCGCTTTCGAGGAAGAGCTAAGGAAACAATGATTAATTCAATGAAAAAAATAATTAACCACAGAGAATCTATGATTTAGATTGTCGGGGAAAAGTGGTATTCTGGCCCGACGGGGCCAGGGGGCCGGTGGCAGGTTGTTACGTGCCGGAAGGAAACCGGAGCAATCCGGGGAACCTTGACACAGAGAATAGCTTTATCCCGGCCACCGTAAAGAAAGATGCGGCGGCCCGTCGAACAGGCC